>Ga0307375_10000062_pt1 | contig 148119 bp, 136 predicted proteins | sample TR1MG_FD_202531 | JGI IMG/M metagenome (GOLD analysis project Ga0307375, IMG submission 202531) | Soil microbial communities from Risofladan, Vaasa, Finland - TR-1 | ecosystem: Environmental > Terrestrial > Soil > Coastal area > Acid sulfate soil | place: Finland: Risofladan, Vaasa... | reverse complement strand
AGACGATCACGCTGGATGCGATCGAGTTCCGGGCGGAGGATGACCCGGAGTCGACGGCAGAAGACTGGTTGCACTGGCGCTGTGTCGAGGGGGCCATCGGGCGATTACCCGATACCTTCTATCGCGGGGTCTGGGCATTGCTCGCGCATACGCCTGCGCTGGTGATCGGCGATCGCTACAACCCGCGCAATACCCTCGACAGTTCGTTGTTCCGGAGCCAGTCGACGGCAGGCGAGAAGAATTTTGCCCTGGCCGTTGAGCACGTGCTTAACCGCATCGTGGCGCCGGAGTATCGTCAATTGGTGATCGAGGCATTGCAGGCCCTGATTCGGCTTACCCAGAAAAATCCGAGTCTTCAGGTGCAGGACGCCCTGATCACGGACGTGCTGATCGGTCACGCGGTGCGTCTGGCCTGGTGCCATGACCAGGCGGATGGACATGCCCGTTACGACGAGGTGCGGGATCAGGCCTGGTCAGCGTTCTACCAGCTTCCGCCCCACCAAGTGGCTTACTATGTGACCGAGGCACTGGAAACGCTTTTGGGCAAGGGCGAATCCCACACCATGGCCGTGATGTCGGAGGTTGGCACATGATTCTTGCAGGCGATATCGGGGGGACCAAAACCCTGCTGGCCCTCTATGATGTCACGGGTACCCAGCGCATCTATCACCAGCGCTATGCCAGTGCGTCCCATACGCAGTTTGATCAGTTGTTGCAGAACTTTCTGGATGCGGCGGCCAAGAATCACCACATCCAGTTGACGGCAGCAGCTTTCGGTATCGCGGGCCCCATTCAGGGAGGGGCGGGGGCGCAGCGCGTTCATGCCACGAATCTACCCTGGCAATTGGACAGCACCGCATTGTCTCGCCATCTGGGCGGTGTTCCGGTGACGTTTGCGAACGATCTCGTCGCCAGTGGCACGGCGGCAATCGCATCGACGCCGCTACATCGGATCACCCTGAATCATTGGGCGGAACCCATGGTTCGGGCATCTGCCGGGCATGTGGCCGTCATTGCCGCCGGGACCGGGCTGGGCGAGGCCGTGTTCTGTTTCGACGGTCAGCGTTATCACCCCATGCCGACCGAGGGCGGTCATTGCAGTTTTGCACCGAACAGTGCGGTGGAGGATCAGCTCTGGTCGTATCTGCGTGCTCGTCTGGACGGCCATATCAGTTATGAGCGGATTCTTTCCGGCAAGGGCTTTTTCTATCTCTATGAATTCGCCCGTGCCGAAGGGCTGGCCGAGGAGACGCCCCATATGGTGGCCCGGTTGGCCGAAGCGGACGATCCCAGCGTGGTGATCACGCAGCAAGCCTGCGCGGGCAGCGATGCCCTGAGTGAAATTGCCTGTCGTCTGTTTGCGCGGATTTATGGGGCTGAGGCCGGGAATCTGGCGCTCAAGAGCCTGCCATTTGGCGGCGTGTTTGTGGCCGGGGCTATTGCCAGCCACATTTTGCCCTTCATGCAGACTGAATTCATGCCTGGCTTTGTCGACAAGGGCCGTTTTGCCGATTTGCTGCGCCAGATTCCGGTGTGGATGGTCAGTGATCCCGATCTGGCTTTGCAGGGTGCGGCCCGCCTGGCCGCAGATCAGCTGAGCGCCTGAGTCGGTTTGGATTGATGACTGAACAGATGAAACCGCCTGGCCTGATCGGGCGCGCAATGCCTCTACGGCGGAAGCTATCGGGCTTGTATGTGATCACCGATACAACCACGTTGCGGGGCGATGCGCTCCTTCGGGCGGTTGCCGAATCGATTCTGGGCGGTGCCCGTGTGGTGCAGTATCGGGACAAGACAGACGATTCGGCCCGTCGCCTGAGCGAGGCCAGTGCCTTGCGGTCGTTGTGCGGCGAGCATCACGTCCTGTTTCTGATCAATGATGACGTGACCCTTGCCGAAGCGGTAGGCGCCGATGGCGTGCATCTTGGGCGGGACGATGCGGCCATTGTCGCGGCGCGACAGCGCCTGGGTCCGGACGTCATCATTGGCGCTTCCTGTTACAACGAGCTGCCCTTGGCGCACCAGGCAGTTCGAGCCGGTGCCGATTATGTGGCCTTTGGTGCCGTTTTTCCCAGTCGAATCAAGCCGGATGCCTCCCGTGCTTCCCTTGATTTGTTTCGGCAAGCCCGGTCGGAACTCACGGTGCCAATTTGCGCCATCGGTGGGCTGACGCCGGAAAACGCTTCAATGGTGCTGGCGGCTGGCGCCGATATGCTGGCGGTGATCTCGGCAGTGTTCCAAGCACCGGATCATCGGGCTGCTGCCGCCCGATTCCATTCGGTATTTTCACACGCCCGCATGGGCTGATCGCGCGACTTGATTCGTCCGGTCAATCCACAAATGCCACTCACTTCCAGTACGTGAACGTCCGCATAAGGTGTTCGGAGTTGGGGTCGGTTATAATCCTTGCCAATTTCATGCCGACTGGCCCCAATTTCTGCCATTTTGAAGAACGAGAGAGCGCCCATGTCCAGTAATCACGACCTGTTTGAACACGCCCAGCAACACATTCCGGGGGGCGTCAATTCCCCGGTTCGGGCCTTTCGATCAGTGGGTGGGGATCCCGTGTTCGTGAAACGGGCGCAGGGCGCCTACTTCTGGGATGAGAGCGACAAGCGCTATATCGATTATGTGGGTTCATGGGGGCCCATGATCCTGGGACATGCGCATCCGGCGGTGATCGAGGCAGTTCGCGCCGCCGCCCTGAATGGCTTGTCCTACGGCGCGCCGACGGTGGCAGAGACGCACATGGCGGATCTGATCTGCCAGATCATGCCGTCGATGGAGATGGTGCGGATGACGTCCTCCGGTACCGAGGCGACCATGAGCGCGATTCGTTTGGCGCGCGGGTACACCGGTCGCGACCGGATCGTGAAGTTCGAGGGGAATTATCACGGTCACTCGGATTCGTTGCTGGTCAAGGCCGGTTCGGGCGCACTGACCCTGGGGATGCCGAGTTCGCCCGGCGTCCCCAAGGCGCTGGCCGAGCTAACCATCACGCTGCCGTATAACGATATTGAGCAGGTTCGAGCCACCTTTGCCGAGATCGGGCAGGAAATTGCCGCGATCATCGTCGAACCGGTTGCTGGCAACATGAATTGTATTCCGCCGGTGCCCGGATTCCTGGAAGGGCTGCGCGCCGTCTGTGACGAGTACGGCACCGTGTTGATCCTCGATGAGGTGATGACCGGTTTTCGCGTGGCGCTGGGCGGGGCGCAGGCCCTGTACGGCATCACGCCCGATCTGACGACGCTGGGCAAGATCATCGGTGGCGGTATGCCGGTTGGCGCCTTTGGCGGCAAGCGGGAGATCATGAACCACATCTCTCCGTTGGGACCGGTCTATCAGGCCGGCACCCTTTCCGGCAATCCGGTGGCCATGGCTGCCGGTCTGGTCACCCTGCAACTGCTGCAGGAACCGGGCTTCCATGACGTGTTGACCGCGCGGACCGCACGATTGTGCTCAGGGCTGACTGCCGCCGCCAAAGCGGCCGGGGTGCCTTTGATGACGCAGCAGGTGGGCGGCATGTACGGTTTGTTTTTCACAGATCAGCCGGTCGTTACGTCCTATGACGCGGCGACCCAGTGCGACACACAGGCCTTCAACCGATTCTTCCACGGGATGCTGGAAGCGGGCGTGTATTTTGCCCCGTCGGCCTATGAGGCCGGATTCGTCTCGATGGCGCATCAGGATGCGGATATCGACGAAACCATCGCCCAGGCCGAACGGGTCCTGCGCACTCTTTAACGTTCGTTCTCAAGGAAATTTCTATGTGTGGCATTGTGGCAGCTATCGCGCAACGACCGGTGTGGCCTGTCCTGCTGGAAGGATTGCGTCGTTTGGAGTACCGGGGTTACGATTCGGCCGGTTTGGCGGTCTTGCAGGGCAAATCCGAACTCGCCTGTGTCAGGGCTGTCGGCAAGGTGAATGCGCTGGCGGAACGCATGGGGCCCCAGGGATTGCCTGGACTTGTCGGTATCGCACATACCCGCTGGGCGACGCATGGCGTCCCGGCAGAACGGAATGCCCACCCTCATATTGCGGGCGGTCGGGTTGCGGTCGTTCATAACGGCATCATCGAAAATCATGCCGCGCTTCGCGCCGAATTGCAGGCCCAGGGACGGGTGTTTTCCTCGGATACCGATACCGAAGTTATCGCTCATCTGCTGGATCAAAAATTGGTGCAAGGGTCGACCCCGGAGCAGGCATTTCATGCGACGCTGGATCGTCTGAATGGAGCCTTTGCGCTAGCCATACTGATGACGGATGCGTCCGATCAATTGTTCGTGGCGCGCCAGGGTAGCCCTCTGGTGATCGGCGTCGGGATTGGCGAACTGTTTGCCGCTTCGGATGCGCTGGCCCTGTTGCCGGTGACGCAGCGATTCATCTACCTGGCTGAGGGTGATCGGGCCATCCTGCGGCGCGAACACTGGGTCATTACCGATCGAACCGGTGAAGTGGTCGATCGGCCGATCCACGAATCGACGCAAAGCGCTGATAGTGCTGACCGGGGTGGGTTCAAGCACTTCATGCTCAAGGAGATCCATGAGCAGCCACGCGCGATTGCAGACACCCTGGAAGGCCGTATCAGCGAAGGACGTGTTTTGCCGGCCGCCTTCGGAGTGACCGCAGAGGCGCGATTTGCCCACGTGGAGCGTGTTCAGATTGTTGCCTGCGGCACCAGCTACCATGCGGGCATGGTGGCGCGTTACTGGTTTGAGGACATCCTCGGCTTGCCCACAGCCGTGGAGGTGTCCTCCGAGTTTCACTACCGAAATCCCGTGGTATCCAAGGGCACCCTGCTCGTGATGCTCTCCCAGTCGGGCGAAACGGCCGATACCCTGGCGGCGCTGCGGATGGTGCGTGCCCGCCATACTGATATCCCCGTCCTGGCCATCTGCAATGCGCCCGAATCGTCTCTGGTGCGCGAATCCGATCTGGTACTGATGACCCATGCCGGTCCCGAAATCTCGGTGGCCTCGACCAAGGCGTTCTCAACACAGCTCGTTTCCCTGGCGCTGCTGATGTTGGCCATCGGCCGGGTGCAAAGTCGCCTGACCGAAGAAATCGAGCGGCGCATTGTGACCGGTCTGGAAAAAATACCGGCGCTGGCCCAGGCCGCCCTGACCCATGATGCGGCCATTCTCGAACTGGCCGAGCGGCTGGTGGACAAGCAGCATGCCTTGTTCCTCGGGCGTGGTGTCATGTTTCCCATCGCGCTGGAAGGCGCCCTGAAGCTGAAGGAAATCAGTTATATTCATGCCGAAGGCTATCCGGCCGGTGAGCTCAAGCACGGCCCGTTGGCTTTGATTGATGAAAACATGCCTGTTATTACCATCGCACCTCAAAACGACCTGTTAGAAAAGCTCAAGTCGAACATGGCTGAGGTTGCAGCACGGGGCGCGGAATTGTTTGTCTTCGCGGATGAACGCACGGCACTTTCCAGCGAAGACCGTCTGCATGTGCTGCCGGTCACCTCGCATGTCGGGCGCATTTCCGCCCCGATTATTTTTAATATTCCCTTGCAGTTGCTGGCCTATCACGTCGCGGTCCTGAAGGGCACCGACGTCGATCAACCCCGCAATCTCGCCAAATCGGTAACCGTCGAATGAGTGATCGTCGTTCTTTTACATCCCCCGAAAATGGGCCCAATGACCTGATGCCACGGTCGGAAGATGGTGCCGAGGAAATCAGCAAGACCGAACGCAAGCGCGAGGCTCACGCAGCCAAGGATTTGGGTGAGCGCCTGGCCGAACTCGATAATGCGCAATTGGATACCTTCGCCCTGTCGGATGCGTTGCAGTCTGCCTTGCGGGAAGCCCGCGTGATTACCGCCCACGGGGCACGCAAGCGGCACTTCCAGTACATCGGGAAACTGATGCGCCATCATGATGTGGCCGAGATCGAGCACCAGTTGGCGCACATCGATCCCGATGCGCCGCATAACGTGCGGTTGATGCATGAAAGCGAGCAGTGGCGCACTCGGTTGCTTGATGGGGGGGCGGATAAGGTGACCGCGTTTGTCGCCGACTATCCGTCCACGGATGTTCAGGCCCTGCGCCAGTTGCTGCGACAGGTCGCCAAGGAGCGCGTCGAGCAGAAGCCGCCCCGCTACTATCGCGAGCTGTACCGCTTTGTTCGTGACGTACTGTCCGAGGCGTCCGCGTCGGACTGAGTCAGTTTCTACCGAATAAATCCTTTCATCTCTTCAGGATCTTCCCATCATGAAAATCACGATTTTCGGCACCGGCTATGTCGGGCTTGTTACCGGGGCTTGTCTGGCGGAAGTCGGGCATAACGTCCTGTGTGTGGACGTCGACCAGAGCAAGGTAGAGCGGCTCATGCAGGGCATCATTCCGATTTACGAACCCGGACTGGAAGCTATCGTTCGGGAGAACTACGCCAGCGGACGTTTGGCGTTCACGACCGATGCGGCCGAAGGCGTGCAGTTCGGCGATATCCAGTTCATTGCTGTCGGTACGCCGCCGGATGAAGATGGTTCGGCCGATCTGCAATATGTTCGGGCGGTGGCTCGTTCGATCGGCACGCACATGACTGCCGACAAGATCGTGGTGAATAAATCCACGGTCCCTGTGGGCACGGGCGATCAGGTTCGGGCCGAAATTCAGGCTCAATTGGCGGCTCGGGATCAAACACTGACGTTTGATGTGGTGTCCAACCCCGAGTTTCTGAAGGAAGGGGCGGCCGTCAACGATTTCATGAAGCCCGACCGGATCATCGTGGGGACCACGGACACCCATAGCGAGCGCCTGATGCGCGAACTGTACGCCCCGTTCAATCGGAATCACGACCGGATCATCGTGATGGATCTGCGTTCGGCCGAACTGACCAAATATGCGGCCAATGCGATGTTGGCGACCAAGATCAGCTTCATGAACGAACTGGCGAATCTGGCCGAACGCCTCGGCGCGGATATCGAACAGGTGCGGATCGGCATCGGCTCCGATCCGCGCATCGGTTACCACTTCATCTATCCGGGCTGCGGCTATGGTGGATCGTGTTTCCCGAAGGACGTGCAGGCACTGCACCGTACCGCCCGCGAAGTGGGCTATGACGCGGTTCTGCTCAATGCCGTCGAGGCGGTGAATAACCGCCAGAAGTCGCGGTTGATCGATCTGATTCAGCGGCATTATGGTGGCCAAGCGGCGCTGGCGGGAAAAACCTTCGCTTTGTGGGGATTGGCCTTCAAGCCGAATACCGACGACATGCGTGCGGCACCATCCCGTGTGGTCATGGAGGCGCTCTGGGCAGCCGGTGCGCGGGTTCAGGCCTATGATCCCGAGGCGATGGAGGAGACGCAGCGTATCTATGGTCAGCGGGCGGATCTGATGTTGTGCGGTACCCGGGATTCGGCGCTCAAGGGCGCGGATGCCTTGATCGTCTGTACGGAGTGGAAGTCATTTCGCGCTCCGGATTTCGCCCTGATGGCGGAGTCCTTGCGTGAGAAAACGATCTTCGATGGACGGAATGTCTATGATCCCCATCGCCTTGCCGAGCAGGGCTGGCAGTATTACGGGATCGGTCGTGGATTGAGTATCGATCGCCCCTGATCTTCCGATCTTGTCCAGGGGGCGTATGAGGCGCCTGGCGACATCATCCGGGCCGCCTTGCCTTAACCTGCCCGCGCCTTCATCGCCCTAGAACACATCATCAATTTCGCGTTTGATTCGCTGCTGCTCCAGCAGTGCTTCCAGCCGTCGCCGTGAATCCTTGCTGTCTGCAGCAGGCTTCACTTTGTCCACGACACTGGGCGAGACGGCATCGGCGGCGCTGTCCTCATTCTCATCTTCATCCCACTGTTCGTCGAGGTCGGACAGTTCGTCATCGGTGCTCATTCGGCTTCTCCGCAAATTAAAAATTTGCAGCCTTATACCGCGTTTTTCAGAAGCTGAAAAGAGACAAATGCGAGACGTATGAAATGCGTTGTTGTTCGGACACATCGACCCGGACAATTTAGCCTGCTGGTGGGCTAATCGTTCGAATCAAGTAACTGGTGTTGACGGAGTTTTTTGCGCAATGTGCTGCGGTTGATGCCCAGGCATTCTGCTGCGCGGGATTGATTCTGCCCACAGCGCAGCATGGCCGTTTCCAGCAATGGGCGCTCGATCTGGGAGATCACGAGATCGTACAGATTGTTGGGTTGATCCCCTTCGAGCGTTTCCCACAGGGCTTCAAGTGCCGCGCGAACGGCCTGCTGGACGGGGTTGTCGGCAGACAGGTCCGTTGTGCTGTGCACTTCGGCGGGTGGGCTGGGGTCTTGTTCCGTATCGGCACTCAGCCAGTAACGTTGGCCATTGGTATAGGTGGGCGGTTGATCGGCGAGGGCGTGTTCAGCTGTCATAATTTTCTAATCAGGCTGGGTGGGAACAAGACGAAACGGCCGCTTCGGCTGCCTGGATGGTCAGCCATTGACGTTGCTGGTCGGGATGATCGAACTGGTTGAACACCGCACGTTCCTTGTCGTCAATGTGAAGTGAGTCAGCATACCAGCACAGATGCTTTCGGGTAATTCGAATTCCTAATGATGAACCATAGTGTTGATAGATTTTTTCAAATTGCGCCCGCACGATCGCGAAGCGTTCGGCTTGGTCGGGCGGGGTGTAGCTGCGGTGTTCCATGAGTTCGGCACGCAAAGCGGAAAACAGCCAGGGACGGCCGAAGGCGCCCCGGCCGATCATGATTCCCGCCGCGCCCGTGTGCGCCAGAACGGCGCGTGCCTTCTCCGGCGAGGTGATATCCCCATTGGCCAGAACCGGGATCGAGACGGCGTCCACGACGGCTGCAATCGTGTCGTATTCGGCATCGCCTTCATACCGATCGGCACGGGTTCGACCGTGAATACTCAGCAGGGATAAGCCCGCATTTTCGGCGATGCGGGCGATTTCCACGGCATTACGCTGGCCATGATCCGGACCGGTGCGCATTTTCAGGCTAACCGGGCAGTCGACTGCGGCCACCAGCGCATCCAGCAGGCGGGCCACCGTGTCCGGATCGGCCATCAAGGCGGAACCCGCGGCCTTTTTACAGACTTTTTTTGCCGGGCAGCCGAGATTCAGATCGATCATTTGAGCCCCCTGCGACACGGCAAATCGGGCGGCTGCGGCCAGATCGTCGGGTTCATTGCCGAGCAACTGCACCGCCCGGGGTTCCGGATCGGTCCTGTCGATTTGTCGCAGACGGCTTTTGGATGTATCCATCAACTCCGGTTTGGCACTCATCATCTCGGTGACGACGAGCCCCGCGCCCATCTGGCGACAGAGCTGCCGGAATGGCCGATCAGAAACGCCCGCCATCGGTGCCAGGGCAATGGGCGGATCGATGACGACCGGAACGCCAGATCGCCCAGTGAGCGTGATGGCGGCCAGGGGAACGGGCGTTCGACTAGTCATGAAGCCAGTGGGGTAGCCCGGTGGCAAGGGTCGGGAATGCTGCAATCAGGGCGATCACGAGCAGCTGGATGGCAATAAAAGGCAGTACGCCGCGATACATGTCGGTGGTTCGAACTTCCGGCGGCGCCACGCCGCGCAGATAGAACAAGGTGAAGCCGAAGGGCGGGGTGAGAAAACTCGTTTGCAGATTGAGTGCGAACAGAATGCCCAGCCAGACCGGATCGACTCCGAGCATCAGCAGTGCAGGGGCCACGATCGGGACGACGACAAAGGTGATTTCGATGAAGTCCAGGATGAAGCCGAGCAGAAACATGACCAGCATGACGACCAGCAGGGCCGTGAATTCGCCGCCCGGCAGACTGGTCAGCAGGTGAGAGATCGCACTGTCGCCGCCAAAACCGCGAAAAACCAGGGAGAAAATCGAGGCACCGATGAAGATCATGAAGATCATGGCGGTGACGCGGAGGGTGGAACGGGCAGATTCCAGCAGCAGGGGCCAGGTCATCCGGCGTTTGATGATGGTGAGCATCAGTGCCCCAACGGCGCCGACAGCGGCGGCTTCCGTCGGGGAGGCGATGCCGGCCATGATCGAACCCAGGACAGCCATAATCAGCCCCAATGCGGGAAGCAGGGCGGCCAGCAGTCGACTCCAATGGGGGCGGTCACGCACCTCGCTGGCACTGAGTCCGGGGACGCGCTCGGGATGTCGCCAGGCTAGGTAGAGCGTATAGAGCAGGTAGGCCGACACGAGGAGTAATCCGGGGATCAATGCCCCGATGAACAAATCGCCAACACTGACGGTTTTGGGTGCAAAGATGCCTTGTTGCAGTTGGGCCTGGGTGTAGGCGGCGCTGAGTTGATCGCCCAGCAGCACCAGGATCAACGAGGGCGGAATGATCTGGCCGAGCGTGCCGGACGCACAGACTGTCCCTGTGGCATATCGAACGTCATAGCCGCGTTTGATCATGGCTGGCAGGGCGATCATGCCGAGGGTCACCACGGTGGCGCCGACGATCCCCGTGCTGGCCGCGAGGATGGCGCCGACCACGATGACGGAGAATCCCAGCCCGCCGGGTTTTGCCCCGAACAGGGCCGTCATGTTTTCCAGCAGTTCTTCGGCAACCTTGGCCTTTTCAAGCAGGACACCCATCAGAACGAACAGGGGGACAGCAACCAGCAACGGGTTGTTGATAATGCCGAACACTCGATTCGGGATGGCCGGTAGCAGGCTGGCATCGAACAGGCCAAGCGCGGTGCCGATGGCGGCAAAGATCAGCGATACGCCCGCAAGCGTAAAGGCCACCGGATAGCCGATCATCAGGGCGCCAAATACGCAGATGACCATGAGAACGAGTAAAGCGGACATGCTTACACGCCCTCCCGTGTATCCGGATGATCCGGTAGATCGGGATGGTGCTGCCGTAGGATCTCGATGGCGCGCAGCGCTTCGGTTAGCCCCTGGATCATCAGCAGGATCGGCATGATGATCAGCAGGGTTTTCAGCAGGTACAGGTAGGGAATGCCGCCCGGTTCCATCGAACCTTCATGAATGGACCAGCTTGCCGCGACATAATTGATGCTCATGATGAGCAGGAACAGGCTCACGGGGAACAACAGGAAGATCGTGCCGAACAGTTCCCGCCAGGCGGCCCCACGGGGGCTGAAGTGGCGCGACAAGACATCAACCCGCACATGGCCATCGTGTCGAAGGGTATACCCCATGCCCAGCATGAACAGCATGCCGTGGGCGTAGATCATGGACTCGGACAGCCACTGGTTGCTGGTGTGAAAACCATAGCGCAGGGCCACGATGGCGAAGACGATGGCGGCCAGAACCAGGGCCAGGGTGGCTATGGCCCGGCCAAGGTATTCGTTGATGGGGTCGAGAATGCTGATCATGCGTTGCAGCACGTTCATGGGGTCATCCAGCGCTGGCAGGCTGTCGTATCCTGCCGATGATGCATGAGCAGGCTGTGGAATTCGGTCGGATCCTTGCAGAAGGTCAGCTCACCGGGACGTGGGAAGCAGGTGTCTTTCATGCGGGATAGCCAGAAACGCAGGGCCGCAGCACGCAGCAGCAGCGGCAGCGCATGGATTTCGTCCGGGTTAAGCGGACGTTCGGCCAGATAGCCTTGCATCATGGCGTGGGCAAGCGTTTCGTTCAGGCGGTGATCGTCCTGTCGGCACCAATCGTTGAGGGCCACGGCGAGGTCGTAGGCGAAGGCGTCATTGCAGGCGTAATACAGATCGATGATGCCGGTGAGGCGACCTGCCGAGAAGAGTACATTGTCGCGGAAAAGATCGCCGTGGATGGCTCCGTTGGGCAGGTGTTCTCGGGGGTGCTGTACTTGCAGGGCCAGTTCTTCATCCAGCAGATCCCGATCCGCCGGGCTCAGATGCTCGGCAAGGACCGTTCGCATTTCCAGTGCCCAGGGCAATGCACGATCCGGCGTGCGGAATTCGCCGAAGCCCTGGCTGGCTTGATGAAATCGTCCCAACGCTTCGCCCACGGTCCGGCATTCCGTCGCGTTTGGCGCGTCGACGGCCCGACCGGTCAGTCGTTTGACGAGGGCCGCCGGTTTCCCATTCAGGGTGCTTAAAAACGCGCCCGACCGAGTGGGCATCGGATGTGCCGTGGGTATGTCATGTTCGGCAAGATAAGCCATCAGATTCAGGAAATAACCGAGCTCGTCGGGCTGATGGTGTTCGAACAGGGTTAACACCAGGGCGTAACGATCGGTCGTGACGAAGTAATTGGTGTTTTCGATACCCGCCGCAATGCCTTCGAAGGATTGGAGGGTACCGCCGTCGAATTGTTGGAGGAATTCGACGAGTTGATGTTCATTAACCGTGGTGAAAACCGACATGGACGTATGTTCCGATAGCCTTGAATGGTGGGCGGGTTAGAGATCGAGCAGTTTCTGCTGCTCTTCGGCGGTCGCACCGACATCCCGATTCCGGTAGAAATCGAAGATAGTGTCGATCACCGTCTGGGGATCATCGCAGATCGTCATCAACTCCATGTCCGACGGGCTGATGGTCCCTTCCGTGAGCAGGGTGCTGCGGAACCAGTCCAGCAGTCCCGACCAGAATTCGGAACCGACCAGGATGATCGGAATGCGCCGGGATTTACCGGTCTGCACGAGGGTCAGGATTTCCGCCATTTCATCCAGGGTGCCGAAACCACCGGGCATGATGACGTAGGCCGAGGCATGCTTCACGAACATGACCTTGCGGGCAAAGAAATGCTTGAAGTGCAGGGAGACGTCCTGATACGCATTGTCATTCTGTTCGTGTGGCAGGCTGATATTGAGCCCGACACTGGGTGCGCCGCCTTCCTTCGCCCCCTTGTTGGCCGCTTCCATGATCCCGGGGCCACCACCGGAGATCACGGCAAAACCGCCATCGGACAACAGGCGTGCAATCTCGACCGTCATCAAGTAATGCGGGTGATCGGGCGCAAACCGGGCCGAGCCGAAAATCGACACGGCCGGTTCGATGCTGGCCAGCGTCTCATAACCCTGAACGAACTCGGCCATGATCTGGAAAACCTTCCAGGATTCATGGCTCAGTCGCTCGCGCTTGTCGAGTCGAGAAGGGTGATTGGGAATGGTTGGGCTCATGATGTTCGGGTGTATTTTGGGTGGCATGGGGCGGCGGCACAGGGCCGTTCATCGATTCCTGACGAATGAAAACCGGGTTCGTGATTCGGACCCGTGCTCCCACGATCTCCGTCCGGGCACGCAGGCTGTGGCATAGTACCGATCTTCACGCCAAATTTCGATGATTAATCATGCCTGATCTGTTTGCCGCTTCACGAAAATCCGATCATAAGCCCTTGATTCTGGTCGATGGGAGTTCATTCCTGTTCCGGGCCTTCCATGCGCTGCCCCCGCTCACGGGGCCGGATGGTTTCCCGACAGGCGCGATTCATGGCGTGGTCAACATGCTGCAAAAATTGCGACGGGAGGAAGATCCCATACAAATGGCGGTGGTGTTTGATGCCCCCGGGCCGACCTTCCGCGACGAGATCTACCCGGATTACAAAGCCCACCGGCCCCCCTTGCCCGATGATTTGCGGGTGCAGATCGCGCCGCTGCACGAACTGGTCGAAGCCTTGGGCTACCCCCTGCTCTGTGTACCCGGGGTGGAGGCCGATGATGTGCTTGGCACCCTGATGCGTGAGGCCCATGAAACGGGTGTGCCGGTGCTGTTGGCGACCGCCGACAAGGATTTTGCCCAATTGGTGACCGACGGCGTTCGTCTGGTGAATACCATGACCAACACGACCCTGGATGCGGCCGCTGTCGAGGCCAAGTATGCCGTTACCGTGGCGCAGTTCATCGACTACCTTGCGCTCGTCGGCGATACCGTGGACAACGTGCCGGGCGTGCCGGGTTGCGGGCCGAAAACGGCTGCCAAGTGGCTCAAGCAGTGGGGCAGTCTCGATGCGATCATGGCGAACGCGGATCAGATTGCCGGCAAGGTCGGGGAATCGCTCCGGGCCAGCCTGCCCTTTCTGCCCATCGCTCGTGATCTCGTGACGATTCGCACGAATTGCGATCTGTCGATTGCCGAGGGTGATCTGATTCTGCAAGACCCGGATGCCGAACAGGTTCGAACCCTGGCCGAACGGTATGGCCTCAATACCCTGCGTCGACAATTCAATGCGCTTCAGACCGAAGACCGTCCTGCCGAAACGTCATCGGCGCCCGCTTCGTCCGGAACATCGCATCAGCCGAGCCTGGGGCTAGACGATGTGCCGAATAGCTATGAGACGATTCTGACCCAGGCGGCCTGGGACACCTGGCGTGAGAAACTGATGGCGGCCCCGTTGGCCGCCTTCGATACCGAAACCGATTCGCTGGATATTTTCACGGCGCGGATCGTCGGGATTTCCTTTGCGGTCGTTTCCGGCGAGGCGGCCTATCTGCCTCTGGCCCATCGTTATGACGGCGCGCCCGAGCAGTTGGATCGGGATCAGGTGCTGGCGGCGTTGCGGCCCTGGTTGGAGGATGAGTCGCGTCCAAAGATTCTGCAGAATGCCAAATTTGACCGGCATGTTCTGGCCAATCACGACATCACCTTACGGGGCATCGCTTTTGACACGATGCTGGAGTCCTATGTGCTGGATTCCACGGCTTCTCGGCACGATATGGATTCCCTGGCCGCGAAATACCTGAGCCGGACGACCATGACGTTCGAGGAGGTCGCGGGAAAGGGGGCGAAGGCCCTGACCTTCGATCTGGTGCCGCTGGCGCAGGCCGGACCCTATGCCGCCGAGGATGCCGATGTGACCTTGCAGCTGCACAAGACGCTGTGGCCCCGGATCGTGCAGGAAGGCCGCCTGAGGCAGGTCTATGAGGAGATCGAGCGGCCCCTGATCCCGGTATTGTGTGCCATGGAGCGTGCGGGCGTACTGATCGACCGGCAGCAATTGGCCGAACAGGGTGTGGTGATCGCTGCGCGGATCGAAGCGGTCGAACAGGAAGCGATCCAGGTGGCTGGCCGGCCATTCAACCTCGGATCGACCAAGCAACTCAAGGAACTGCTCTTCGAGGAGCTCAAGTTGCCGGTGGTGAAAAAAACTCCGAAAGGCGAACCTTCCACCGATGAAGAGACGCTGTCCGAGCTGGCCGATCGTCATCCGCTGCCGGCGCTGATCCTGGATTACCGCGGGCTGACGAAGCTGAAGACGACCTACATCGACCGCCTGCCCGAGGAAATTCACCCGGAGACGGGACGGGTTCACAGCGCCTTCCATCAGGCGGTGACGGCCACTGGCCGCCTGTCTTCCTCAAACCCGAATCTGCAGAACATCCCGATTCGCAGCGAGGAGGGCCGACGGATTCGGCTGGCCTTTGTGGCCGCGCCCGGCAAGACGCTGATCGCTGCGGATTATTCCCAGATCGAATTGCGGATCATGGCTCATTTGTCCGAAGATAAACGCCTGGTCGCGGCCTTCGCGCAGGGGGAGGATATCCATCGCGCAACGGCGGCAGAAGTGTTCGGCCTGGAGGAAGCGGCAGTGAGCGATAACCAGCGCCGGGCGGCCAAGGCGATCAATTTCGGTTTGATTTATGGCATGTCGGCGTTTGGTCTGGCCAAGCAGCTCGATGTGGGCCGTACAGAGGCGCAGGATTATATTGATCGTTATTTCGCACGCTATCCGGGCGTCGCCGATTACATGGAGCGCATGCGTCAGCTGGCACGCCGACAAGGGTATGTTGAGACCCTGTTCGGTCGTCGGCTCTATCTGCCCGAGATTCACAGTCGCAATGGTCAACGTCGGCAATACGCCGAACGTACCGCGATCAATGCGCCGATGCAGGGCACGGCCGCCGACATCATCAAGCGCGCCATGATTCGGCTGCACGCCCTGCTGGTCGAACCGAAGAAGGCGACGCTGATTCTGCAGGTGCATGATGAGCTGGTTTTTGAGGTGCCGACGGCCTCGGTCGAGGCGGTCAGGGAAATCATTCGGCGGGAAATGAGCGGGGCCGCAGAACTGCATGTGCCCCTGGACGTCGGTATCGGGGTTGGGCACAGCTGGGCGGAAGCCCACTGACGCAAGACCCGCTCGGGTCTTGCGCCGATGTCTGTGTGGGCTGGGTCAGTTCGACGCCGTGGGTTTCAGTGATTTCGTCGACATGATTTCGGGAACGGGGTAGGTGGGCACCTTGTTGTTGATGAACATGCCTTCCCAGAAATCCTCGTTTTGTGGCGGTTCGAAGACAAAGCCCTGAATATCCAGACGGACGTCCAGTTTCTTGAGCAGCAGCAACTGGTTATTGTGCTCGACCCCTTCGATGACGACGTCGAATTCGAGCGTTTGTGCCATGGCCAGGATGGAACCCAGCAGTTTGTAGGATTCCCGGTTGCTGTAGATGTTGTCGACGAACGTCTTGTCGATCTTGATCTTGGTGATGGGCAGCGAGCTCAGATAGGCCAACGAAGAGTACCCCGTTCCGAAATCGTCGATGGCGATGGTGAAGCCGCGCATGGCCAACTGGTGCAGTTGGGTAGACATCATCCCCGGGTCGCTGCCGAAGCTGCTTTCGGTGATTTCAAGCGTAATTGAGGATAGAGGCAGGCCTGCCTTGCGTGCAATCGCATCCAGGCGCTGGTCGATCTTGTCGATAAGCAACAGTCGTGGCGGAATATTGATGGAGAGGATGAACTGTCTGTCGGTTTGACGTTGCCATTCGCGCATCCGCTTGCAACTCTCGGTGAAGGCCCATTCGGTAAAGAGGATGATGAGGTCGTTTTCCTCGGCGAGCGGGATGAACTCGTTCGGTGATATCCACTCCCCACCGTGTCGCCAACGCATCAGCACTTCAAATCCGACGATTTCACCACTGGCCAGCGATACCTGCGGTTGATAGACCAGACGCAGTTCCCGGTTGCCCAGCGCCTTGTCGAGCGCCTGTTGGAGCACAAACCGGCGACGGGCCTGATTTTGTGCCTGGGTGCCCCGGAGATAAAGCTGATTGCCGCCTTGTGTCTTGGCCATATGCAGGGCGATGTCATTGGTTTTGAGCAAATCCTCGATGTTGTCTGCGTCGTTCGGATACAGGCTCATACCCGCGCTGGCCTTAAGGGTAATGTTATAGCCGTCGATCTGGATCGGTTGGTGGATGATGGACAGCACTTCCTCCGCCTTTTCCTTGGTTTTGGTCTCCAGATCTTCGTCGTTTGATGGCGAGAAGTAGAAGGCGAACTCATCCCCACCGACGCGGGAAAGCACGTCACGGGTGTCGACGAGCTTGGCGAGACGCCGTCCGATTTCGACAAGTACCCGGTCGCCATCACGATGACCCAAGGCATCGTTGACCGCCTTGAAATTGTCGAGGCCGATCAGAATCAGCCCGAAGACCTCGGCGGGTCTGTCTGTAATGCGTGTTGCGCCCTGCGAGGAAAAGAAATGTCGGTTATACAGACCCGTGACCAAATCCTGCTGGGCCATAAAGATCATTTCCGCTTCGCGGTTCCGAATATCGGTATGGTCGTTGAGGACGACGATGACGTGACCTCGTCCTTCCCGCGCCTCGCCAACCAGCTTGACCGAGATCAATGCGGTGATGGGAGGGCTATAGCTGTCCGGTTTGAACTGTACTTCGCCTTGCCAACGGCCGTGCTCGAGAACCTGGGTCCAGAGTGGTTCGACGACCTTTTCGCTGCCCGTCAGCAAATGTTGTAACAATGGTTTGCTGGCGAGCTGTTTTTCCGTGGATTTGAGCAAGTCCAGGGCTGCCTGGTTGGCCCGTATCACGTGACCGGTTATATCGGTCAGCAATACGGCTTCCTGCACGTTGTCGAACACCGATGCGGCCAGGGTGAGTTGTTTCTCGGCCTTGCGGCGATTGAGGGTTTCCTGATCGTGTTTCTTCAGGATCGCTTTCAATTGTTCGCGTGAGTCGGACAAGGTGATCAGGGTCGTCCGGAAATGCTGGACGGCGCGGGCCAGACGACCGATCTGGTCATGACGTTTTTGTTGGGGCAAGGCAGCCGTGGCTTCCCCGTCGATCAAGCGGTCGGTGATATCTGCGAGCTGCTTGATCTGGTGATTGAAGTAGAGCAGCGCGGTGATCATCAGACCGATCTGGAGAAGGATAAACAGGACGAGCAGGGTTTGATATTGTTGGCTCACCGATGCCGTTGAGCCTCGCAGCATCTGCATGGTGTCTTCCAGATTGCTGTTCGCGGCGCTGATCAGCCCACTGAAATCATCCACCATGATCCGGTTGCGCTCGATGCGTAGCTTGTTCTGCAGATCGCGGACTTCAGATGGGCCGGCCGTCGCTGTTTTGGCTGCTGCCTGGATCAACAGTTGCGCCTGATGATCGATGCTTTGGGAAAGCTGGTTGATCTGGCTATAGGCTGAAGACCGGAGATTATCGAGTGCGACATCGGTCCGGACGGCTGCCGCCAGTTGTTGCAGGCTTACAACCTGAGCACTGACGTCAATCCGCTCACCGGGCCGGAGCGTGTTGACGACCTGTTCGATGTCCGCACTGGATTGCGCAAACGCCTTGCGGAGCGATTCGATGGTTTTGCTCGATTGCACGAAACCGGAGCTGGCCCGCTGGAAGGTTTGGTAGTTGCCATCGGCCAGGGCATTGAGATAGAAGACGAGGCCGACGCTCAGGGCAACCTGCAGGCCAAGAAACAGCAAAAACTGGATAGAGAGTGGAATACTGCGCATAACCCGACATCCTTATGGCATGTTTGTGATCCATTAATTATTTCGTCATGGCGGGATTTCCGATCCAGGAGCTCCCTTCAGACGATATTCAGGAGTTTGGCTGAGACATCGACTTGAGTCCAGCGCCGATTGCATTGGCGCGTGCGAGTCTTTGAAGTGGGCTGTAGGATTCGCGTTGTCCCTGCCCCCAGACGACATCGGGCCAAGTCGGATCATCCTTGTGCCGGACAATGCAGTGAATGTGTAATTGTTCAACCCGATTGCCGATCGTGGCCAGATTGATCCGGTCCGGGGCATATAGAATCTGTAATACTTGGCTGACCTGCTGGATTTCATCCAGGATCCGGTGCTGTATGGCCAGCGGTACATCCAGCCACTGGCTGGCGGCAGAAATGCGGGGAATCAGTAGCACCCAGGGGAAGCGCTGATCGTCCAGCAGGCGTAGGGCACAGATCGGTAGTTGAGCGATCGGAATGCTATCGGCCAGCAGTTGTGCGTGAAGGTGCCAGTCAGGGTCCACGAGTGGGGCGGTAGGAGTCATGGGGTACCTGTTGTGGGGCGGAGTGCCGATGCGGCTTGAGCGGGCAGTTGCAGCTCCAGGTCGACCCGCCGGTTTTCTGCCCGCCCGGTCGAGGTGGTGTTGGGGACAAGGGGATGCGTATCGGCGTACCCGACTGCACTCAGTCGACCGGGTTGAACCCCTTGAGAGATCAGTTGCTGCACGACAGATGCTGCCCGGGCGGCGGAGAGCTCCCAGTTGGATGGGTATTGCAGGGTATGGATAGGGCGATCATCGGTATGCCCTTGAACGGATATTGGGTAAGTGCCTGTTTTTAGGCGGTCGGCCAGTTTGTTGATCAGCGTTTGCCCGGGTCCCGAGAGCGTGGCGTCACCGGAGGAAAACAGGATGTTGTCCTTGACGCGCAGGTTGACGCGGCCTTTGACGACAGAGACATCGACATCCTGCCCGAGTCCGGCAAACAGGTTTTTGGCCTGTTGATCCGTGGCCTTGTTGTCCACAGGGGGTTCGTCCGGCCGGGTCGCCGTTGGTGGCAAGGGGTGTGGTTCGAGTGGACTGGTACCGGCTTTGCCGATCAATGCATCGCCAGCCTGCGGGATGTGCCCTTGCGTCGGCGTCTCGCCCGGCGAGGTTGCGGTCGTGGGCGTAGGGCCGGTCTGTGGGGTCGGTGTCCGGTCGACCTTGGCCTGGGCCTGGACGGCGGTGCCACTGCTGCTGGGGGTGGTGACGGTGGCGTCCTTGCTCTGGTAGGCATAAGCGGCGAGGAGCACAAACAGGGTCAGTAGCAGGGTCATCAAATCGACCATCGTCAGCAGCCAGTAGGATTGATCGTCCTCGATGATCTGCACATCCGCTTCCCAGCCCTCATGCCAAGGCCGGGTGAATGCAACGTTTTGGTTCGCCAGATTGATTTCTGCCTGAATCTGCTGGCGGATCAATTCGGCATCGGGGGCTTCCGTCGCCGTTTGGCTCGTCGTGCTCATCGTGTGCGGGGGGAACGGCCCGTGGCTGGCCGCTTGCCGTTCGAATTGGACGTTTCCCGCAACTCGTCTTCACTGTGGGCCAGGAACGATTGCAGCGTCTCGCGGATAAACGCGGGCGAGCGCTGTTGCTGCATCAACATGACGCCTTCGACCATCATGTTCATCACCATGACGCGCTGTTCAGTGCGCCGCTCCAGTTTCAGCGCGATCGGTTTGAATAGCATATTGGCCAGCAGGATGCCGTACAGTGTGGTGATCAGGGCCAGGGCCATATTCTGCCCGATTTCCGCAAAATGGGCGGCATCCATGGCGTGCAGCATGTTGATCAACCCCAACAGGGTGCCCAACATGCCGAAGGCGGGAGCAAAGGTGGCCATGGTCCGGAAGATCTGTGCTTCGGCGCGTTCCTGGGCCCGCATCCGCCCGATCCGCCACTGCAGCAGGGTCATGATGTCTTCATTGGTTGCGCCATCGAGCACCATTTGCGTGCCCGTGCGCAGGAAGGGGTTCTTGATGCGGCTGAGTTTTTCGTCGGCTCGGTTGATCTCGCCCTGAAACTTGAGTTTGGCGACTTCGACGAGTTCGGCAATATCGCGTTCCGCATACAGGCGTTCGTTGCGCAGCACGATCGCAAAAATCCGGAACACACGCAGGACCTCGTTGAGCGGGTAGCTGATGAGCGTGGCGGCAATGGTCCCGCCCAGCACGAGAAAGAGGCTGGGGAAATTGAAGTAATCGGCGACGTTGTTGGACGACAGGAAAATGGCGCCGATCACAATGCCAAAACCGCTCAAAATTCCGATCAGGGTCGTTAGGTTCAAAAAGACTCCTTTTTTAGTCGCAAGGTCTATGACACATTAAATCGGCAGGCCCGACGATTCCTTGAGTGTCTATCCGTGGGCGCTTCCCTGACTTTGGGGGCGAATATCAAATAGTGTCTGGCGATAGGGGACGAGTCCCACGCTTTTTCCAAACCAAATCGAGCTTGATTATGCGCATAGTTGATTCCCATTGTCACCTTGAGGAAGGAGTCTTTGCAGACGATTTGCCCGGATTGGTTGAACGCATGTGTGCGGCCCAGGTTTCGGGGGTGGTGAGCGTGGGCGTGTCGCCGGACCGATGGCCCCGGCAGGTATCCGTGGCCGGGCAGGTCCGGCAGTTCGGCATGCCGGTGGGGTTGGCATTCGGCATTCATCCCTGGTGGGCCGATCGTGTGGACGGTGACACCGGTTTGCAGGCCCTGGATCGGTGGTTGGATACCCACCGGGCGGATCGGGTGGCCATTGGGGAGATCGGCCTGGACTGTGCAGCCGACATGCCGATCCTCCAGCGCCAACAGGATCTATTCCATGGGCAACTGGAACGGGCACTTCGCTGGGATTTGCCGGTGATTCTGCACGAACGTAAATCGGCGGATTTATTATTGAAGGCCATTCGGCAAAGACCGGGGTTGCGGGGTGTGGTGCACGGATTTGTCGGCTCGGCGCAGCAAGCCGCGCAATTTGTCGCGCAGGGGTTTTATCTGGGCGTGGGTGGGGCGATTACCCATCCGCGTGCGACGCGGCTGCGTCAGGTGGTGGCAGGTTTGCCGTTGACGTCCTTGCTGCTGGAAACGGACGCCCCCAATCAGCCCGGTCACGCGCACCTCGGCGAACGCAATGAGCCTGCTTTTATTCGGGAGCCTCTCACCGTGCTGGCGGCGCTCTTCGGGCAGGAGGAAGCGGTGGTGGCCGAACAGCTGTATCGAAACACCCTGGCTTTGCTGGGTTCGGCATGGCTGGAGTTGCCCTGACCGATGGTATTTGGGGGGCGATCAGCCCATTCGGTCAATCACGGCCCAGGCCGAGTGATTGTGAATGGATTCAAAATTTTCGACCGTGACCCGAAAGCCGGAAAGGCCGGGGTAATCCGCCAAGGTATTGGCCACGTCGCGAATCATGTCCTCGACGAATTTCGGATTGTCGAAGGCGTACTCGGTGATGAATTTTTCATCAGTGCGTTTGAGCAGGCCCCAGAGCGCGCAGGAACCTTGATCCTCGATGCGGCGAATCAGGTCGGCCAGTGAGAGCGCCGGGTCGGATATACGAGCGGTCACCGTGATATGCGAGCGCTGATTGTGGGCGCCGTAGGCCGAAATCTCCTTGGAGCAGGGGCACAGGCTGGTGACGGGGACGACGAGTTGAACCCGGGTTTCCATCTGGCCGGTTGCCAACAGGTGTCCGCTGAGCGTCAGTTCGTAATCCATCAACGCTTTCTGGCCGCTGACCGGTGCGGTCTTTTCAAGAAAGAACGGCATCGTGAACTGGGCTTCGGCCTGATGGGCATCCAGCAACTGGGCCATGCGTCGGGTCCAGTCCGGCAGACTGGCAACGGACAGCTGCAGGGTTTCGGCATTCAGCAGCGCCACAAAACGCGACATGTGCGTGCCTTTTTTGTCTGCGGGCAGGCCGACAGTGAGCGCGCATTCAGCGATCGTGTGCTGGCGGTGGTCGCCGTCCGTCAGAACCAGGGGATGTTTGATGGCCCGGATGCCGACCTGGTCGATGGCGGTATTGCGCGGATCGAACGAGGATTGCACATCGGGTATGGCGGAAAGCGTCATGGCGGGTTCCTAAGCGAGGTCGCGAATGGGTTCAGGCGCGATAGGTCACGGCGGACCGATCGTTTTCCCAGATGGTGATGGCACTCACCCGGGCCGTTGGCTGGTTGAGTGTGACGCTGAGTTCGTCAAAGAACCACACGGCAATGTGTTCGGCGGTGGGATTGATCGTATCGAAGGGCGGTATCTCGTTCAGATACCGGTGATCCAGCTGTTCGGCCGCCGCGCGGGCGGCCTTCTTCATGGTCTTGAAATCGACGACCATGCCGACTGCGTTCAAACGGGCGCCCGTCATCTCGACGATGACTTTCCAGTTATGACCATGCAATCGAGCGCAATTGCCCTCGTAGTCGCGTAAATGGTGGGCTGCCGCAAACTCCACCTCGACACTCAGGGTGAATTGGCCTTTGGCGGCTGCCGACCTATCGGCCGGATCGTTCATGTTCGTATTCATTGGGCGGCACTGCTGGCAGGAAGAATCTGCCGTAAAAAATCGGACATCCTACTGTGTAGACCATCGACGTCAAGTCCGCCATCGGCCAGACACTCTCCACGCGTGCCATGTTCGATAAAGAAATCGGGCAGGGCGAGGTGGCGCACGGGGCGATAGAGCCCGTTTTCGGCTGCGGTGGCTATGAGTGTGGCGCCGATGCCGCCGAGTTTGCTGCCTTCCTCGACGATCACCCAGCCCGCATGGGTGCGAATCAACGGGGTCAGCGCCTCCCAGTCGATGGGTTTGGCCCAGCGCAGATCGACGACGGTCGCGGGCAGGTTTTCGCTGGCCTGTAACGCAGCCCGTACCTTGGAACCCAGCGCCACGATCAGCAGGCTCTGGTCCGGGTCTTCGGCAGAGCGCCGCACCCGCAGCCCGAACGGGGTGGCGGGCGGCTCGCCACCAAGATCGGCCGGACAGTCACCGCGCGGGTAACGGACCAGTGCGGGGGCATCGAGTTGGATGCCGAGATCCAGCGCCGTCTTGAGCTCGTGTTCGTCGGACGGTACGGCCAGCCTGAGATTGGGGACGGCTTGACCGAAGGCCAGATCGAAGCTGCCCGCATGGGTGGCGCCGTCCGGGCCAACGAGGCCCGCACGATCCACGGCGAACAGGACCGGCAGATTCTGCAGGGCGATATCGTGGATCACCTGATCCCAGGCGCGTTGCAAAAAGGTCGAATAGATGGCTACCACGGGGCGAAGACCTTCGGCCGCCAGTCCGCCCGCAAAGGTCACCGCGTGCTGTTCGGCAATGCCGACATCGAAGCAGCGCGTCGGATGGCGTTGGGCAAAGTCGGCAAGTCCCGAGCCTTCGATCATGGCCGGGGTAATGACGACCATCTCCGGATTTTCCGCCTGATGGGTCAGCCAGTCGCTGAAGGCCTGGGTCCAGGTCTTGGCCGGGGTGCCGGGCGCAGTGGGCAGGGGTTCGATTTTCGGGTTGAATTTTCCGACGCCGTGGTAGCGAACGGGATCACGTTCGGCGGCATTGAAGCCTTTGCCTTTCTGGGTGACGACATGCAGCAGACGGGGACCGGTCTGTTCGCGCAGGTTTTGCAGGGTGTCGACCAGGGCAGGCAGGTCATGGCCGTCGATCGGGCCGAAATACTGAAAGCCCAGTTCCTCGAACAGGCTGGTCACGCCCAGCATGTGCTTGACGCCATCGCGCAGGCCGACCCGGGTGGTGTTGAGCAACTCGCCCAAGGGGCCGCCGTGTGCCAACAGCGCCTGTCCGCCCTGACGGAGCCGGTTGATCATCGGATTGCTGCGCAGACGGGTCAGATGCTCGGTCAACGCGCCGACATTGCGTGAGATGCTCATCTCATTGTCGTTGAGCACGACCAGGAGATCGCTTTGCAGTTCGCCGGCGTGGTTGAGCGCTTCGAAGGCTTGCCCCGCCGTCAGCGCGCCATCACCGATGATGGCCACCGCACGGCGGGATTCGCCCCGCAGTTGGGCCGCCACCGCCATGCCGAGAGCGGCGCTGATCGACGTGCTTGAATGCCCGGCACCGAAAGCATCGAAGGCGCTTTCGCTACGCCGGGTGAATCCGGAGAGGCCATCACGCATTCGCAGATTCGCCATGGCCGCGCGTCGACCGGTAAGCATTTTATGCCCGTAGGCCTGATGCCCCACGTCCCACACCAAACGGTCGTCCGGGGTGTTGAATACGTAATGCAGGGCGATCGTCAGTTCGATGACGCCGAGATTGGCGGCCAGATGACCGCCCGTCTGCGCCACGCTGTCGATCAACTGTGCCCGCAGTTGTGCGGCAATGTTGATCAATTGCCGTTTGGGCATGCGGCGCAGGTCTTCGGGCAACTCGATCAGGCTGAGCAGATCCAGATCGGAAGGGGCGGGAGTACTTGTCGGCATCAGTGGTTCCGGGTCAACACGAAATCCGCGCAGGCGCGCAGCGGCTCTGCGGCATCCCCCAAGGGGGTGAGGGCAGCCAGCGCATCTTCAATTGCTTCTTCCAGTCGTTGTTGGGCCGTGCTTTGCCCCAGGACAGTCACATACGAGTATTTGGCTTGGGCGGCATCCTTGCCCGGCGTCTTGCCCAACTGGGCGGCGGTGCCGGTTGCGTCCAAAATGTCGTCCTGAATCTGGAAAGCCAGGCCCAGCGGGCCGATAAACCGATCCAGAATCGCATGTAACGGGTCATCAGGTTGGGCGGTTGCCGCGCCCATCAGCAGAGCCGAACGAAGCAGGGCGCCGGTTTTCAAGCGGTGCATCCGGCCAAGATCGTCTTCTTTCGGCGCCTGAGTCGGCGGTGTCAAGTCGAGTTGTTGGCCACTGACCATGTCCGTGGCGCCTCGGGCCAGCAGTCGAACCCAGGTCAGCTGGAGCTCGGATGCCGCTTTTCCTGTGGCAGGTGTTTGGGCCAGGAGGTCGAACGCCAGGGTTTGCAGGACATCGCCCGCCAAGATAGCGGTCGGCTCATCAAAGGCCCGATGGACGGTGGGTTTGCCGCGCCGCAGGTCGTCGTTGTCCATGGCGGGCAGATCATCGTGAATGAGGGAATAGCCGTGAATCAATTCGATGGCGATCGCGGCCGGCCATAGCGCCTCCAGCTCGGCAGCTGATAGATCAGGTAGGGCGCCTCGTGCACCGGACGAGGCAGTCAGTGAGAATCCCAGCACGACCAGCATGGGCCGTAACCGCTTGCCGCCATCGAGTACTGCGTAGCGAACGGCCTCGCTCAGACGTGTTGGCATTTCCGCTAGGAACGGAGCGAGCGTCGTAATCAACCGATCCTCGAAGACCCGCCGAAAATCCGCGTGCCATTGTGGAAATTCGGCGAGTGTCCGAGGGGCACCGAGAACCGAGGCGTTCAGGGGGGGGCTCATTGAAAGAAATCTTTCGCCGAGGTCGGGCTGTCCGGGAGCGTCTCGGGCGTATCTGCGGTCGAAAGGGCATCGATCCGCCGCTCAGCTTCCTTGAGCGCTTGTTCGCACTGTCGGGCCAACTGGGTACCGCGCTCATAATCGGCGAGGGATTGCTCCAGCGTTTGCTCGCCTTGCTCCAGGCGGGTCACGATTTTTTCCAGTTCTGCCATGGCCTGTTCATATTGGGCGATGACTTCGGGATTGCCAGCCTGGACGACTTTGGTATTGGCGGCGGTTTTTCTGACGGCCATGGGCATGTCTCATTCGGTATCGATTTGAGTTCAATTATACCGCTCATACCCCAGGCTGTTGAAAAACTCTTGTTCAAGCCATGTTGATCAGGGCCATCGTGGCGGAAAAGCTGTGCGAGAACCTGCTCGGAAGCGACTTTGGGCATTGTGATCGACGGGGCGATAGTGATACCTTGAAATGGGGTTCATTTATGGAAGAGAGTAAGCAGTCCTATGAGTATTTTCCGCACCAAATCAGTCAGCCACGCTGCCTTCAGCGATACCGGTCTCAAGCGATGTCTGAGTGCCTTTGATCTGACCTTTATGGGCATCGGTGCGATTATCGGTACCGGGATCTTTGTGCTGACCGGGATCGCCGCGGCCAATCAGTCGGGCCCTGCGGTGGTGCTGTCCTTCGTGCTGGCGGGCATCGCCTGCACGTTTGCAGCACTGGCCTATGCGGAGCTGGCCTCATCGGTGGGCGGTTCGGGCAGTGCCTACGGCTACAGCTATGCGGCCTTCGGCGAGATTATCGCCTGGATCATCGGCTGGGATCTGATCCTTGAGTATGCCGTGTCCGTGGCGGCGGTCGCCAATGGCTGGTCGGGTTATTTCGAGAATGCCCTGTCGGCGATCGGTCTGGGGTTGCCCGCGATGTTGACGAAGGGGCCGTCAGTGGGGGGAATCATCAATCTGCCGGCGTCGCTGATCATTCTGAGCCTGATGGGGCTGTTGATTCTCGGGGTACGAGAGTCTTCCCGCGTCAACGTGGCGATGGTGTTCGTCAAGCTGCTGACGATTACCGTATTTATTGCCGTCGCAGGGTTCAATATCCATCCCGAAAACTGGCATCCGTTCATGCCCTTTGGTTGGTTCTCCGAGGGCAGTGGCGGTAAGCCGATTGGTGTGCTGGCCGGCGCGTCGATTGTGTTTTTCGCTTATGTGGGCTTCGATGCCGTTTCCACCGCCGTCGAAGAGGCCCGCAACCCGCAGCGTGATGTGCCGATCGGCATTATTTCCTCATTGGTGATCTGTACGGTGATCTATATTGCAGTCTCCGGCCTGTTGACAGGGATTGTGTCCTACAAGGATCTGAACGTGTCGTCCCCGGTGGCCTATTCGTTGCAGCTTCTCGGGTACCACTGGGCGTCAGCGCTGGTCGCGACCGGGGTGATTACCGGGCTGACCACCGTAATGCTGGTGTTGTATTACGCCTTGAGCCGAATCATTCTGGCGATGTCGCGTGATGGCCTTATTACCCCCCGTCTGTCGAAGGTACATCCCAAGACGCAAACACCGATTCCAATCATTGTGGGCTGTGGCGTGGTCATGTCTCTGATTGCCGGATTGGTGCCACTGGGCGAATTGGCGGAACTGGTGAATATCGGTACGCTCGCCGCGTTCGTGCTCGTCTGTCTGGGCGTGATCGCGATGCGAATTCGCCAGCCGGATCTGCCCCGACCGTTCAAGAACCCTTTCGGTATTCTGCTGCCCGTACTTGGGGTGTTTTCCTGCGGGGCATTGATGATGTTCTTGCCGATGGTGACCTGGATTCGATTTCTGGGCTGGCTGGCGATTGGTGCCGTGATTTATTTCACCTACTCCTATCGCCATAGCCACCTGGGTAAAGCGCAGCCGCTTAAGGCAGAATAAAAGCCCGCCTGCCGGGCGCGATTGCATTGGTGCGCGCAGACTAGTCCTTTTGCGGGCGGGGCAGGTTTCTGCGAATTTCCGCCAGCAGGCCGGCGCTGGCCTCTTCGATCATGTCCAGTACCTGTTCAAAGCCCTGTCCCCCACCATAGTAGGGATCCGGGACCTCATCAATGCCATAGTCCGCGGCATAACTCATCAACAGACGAGGCTTTTTCTGCAGTTCTGCGGGCGCCAGCTGGCGCAGGATGGCCGCATTGTCTCGATCCATGGCGAGGACGTAGTCAAACGCCTGGATATCGGCCTGGGTCACTTGCCGCGCGCGCAGTACGTCCATCTGATAGCCGCGCCGCAGGGCGGTCGCGGTAGAACGGGCATCGGGCGGATTGCCAATGTGATAGGCGTGGGTCCCGGCCGAATCGATCTGAATATGCGCCTCAAGCCCCTCGTCGATCACGAGTTTCCGGAAAACGGCCTCGGCGGTTGGGGAGCGGCAGATATTGCCCATGCAGACGAAAAGAACACGTGCTTTGGGTTCTGAATACATTGGTGGTGACCTCCTCGCAGTTGTCTGTCGCGTTGGGATTCGATCATAGCAAATCCCCGCGACAGGGTTGGGGCGCGTCCATGACCCCGGTGTTGCACTTGAGTAGTGCCTATTCCTGTCAAAAGCGTGGGGTTTTCGTTTTGCAGGATGCGCTAGGCTCAGTGACGCTAGAGGGGCTTCATACCGACTCTTCTAGTATAATTACGCGCTTCTGCTTTACGCACGGCGTGCTCAAAGTTTATACAAATGATGAGATTTTCCGCTAAAGAAACTCGCCGGACCGCCGATACGCAGTCATGATAATTAAACAAACCAGTTTCACCAGGGTAGAAAAAAAGGCATGAATATTTACAGCAACACGGCAAAAATTCTCATTTCCTTCATGGTGACGGCAATCCTGTTCGTGGGCGTTCTGGTTTATATTCTGGGCAATATGAACGCGGTTACCACGGCCTACCAAAACCTTGGTGCGACGCAATACACTCGGCTGGAATTGTTCCAGGAGTTGAGCAGTAATGGCCTGCTGGGTGGGGTTGCAACCCGGAACAAGGTGTTCAAGCCGAAATATGCACCACCCTACAAGGTGATGATGCATACGAATGAGGTGTTCAGCAAAGACCTGGAAACCATCCGTTCATTGACGTCTGCTGATGATACGGCCAGCAACCAGTTGCTGGATGATATTGCCAAGCGCTGGGCGTTGGTTGTTGATGCGCGGGTCAACGTGTTCAAGGATGTCGATGCCGGTAATGTGGATGCTGCCACCCAGCTCCTACTGGATACGGAATTCCCCAACTGGCAACAAATCCGCAAGGATCTGGGCGTGCTGACCAAGGATGGCAAGGCTGAAACAGCGCGGCTTCAGGATGCGATCGAGCAGCAAGCGGAACGGGCCCGTCAATTGAGTATCTGGGTCGGGCTTGCTGCTCTGCTGATCGGTTTGGCCCTGATGGTCGTGGTCATGCGATCCGTCTCCAGCCGTTTGTCGACGGTAACGCGGGCCATGCATGAAATTGCCACCGGCGATGGCGACCTGCGCAAACGTTTGCCGGAAACGGGGCGAGATGAAATCACCGATTTGGCACGTACCTTCAATCGCTTTGTTATAAAAATTCAGGATCTTGTGCGTGAGATTACCGAATCCAGTACCCATCTGGCGGCCTCGGCCGAGGAAATGTCCACCATTACTACCCTATCCCGGGAAAATACCCGCCACCAGGCAGAGCAGACCGAAATGGTTGCCGTCGCGATTGACGAGATGACCGCGACCACCAAGACGGTCGCCCAAAATACCAACGAAACGGCCTTTGCCGCCCAGGAAACCGATGAGGCGACCCGTGCTGGCAAGGAAGTACTGAATCGTTCGGTGCAGAGTATCAACAAGCTGGTGAACCACATGCATAAGACCACTGAGGCCGTGCATGAGCTTGAGGGGCAAACGACGAAAATCGGCGGTGTGCTGGATGTGATCCGCAGTGTGGCCGAGCAGACCAATCTTCTGGCATTGAATGCTGCGATCGAGGCGGCACGGGCCGGTGAGCATGGTCGCGGGTTCGCGGTCGTCGCCGAGGAAGTCCGGAATCTGGCGAGCCGCACCCAGCGTTCCACCGAGGAAATCCGGGAAATCATCGAGCAGTTACAGCAGCGGGTGAGCGAAACGGCTACGGCCATGGAGATCAGCGAGGCACACGGCCAGGAGACCATCAAGTTGACCGGCGAAACCGACGAGTTGCTGGATGTGATCAGCACCCGTGTGAATGCCATTACCCAGATGACATTACAGATTGCTGCCGCAACGGAAGAACAATCAGCCGCGGCTGCTGAAATCAATCAGAACCTGTCCAAGATCCGGGTCCAGAGCGAGCATCTCGATGATTCCGCCGAACAGGTTTCTATCGCCGGTTCCGATCTGACCCGTCTGGCCTCCAGCCTGGATCAACAGGTCGGGCGTTTTAAGGCCTGATACCAGGCCTGCTTCAAAGCCGGATGGGGCGACCTCGCCCCACCGATCACGAATGACGACTCAGGGGCCTGCGGGCCCCTGAGTTTTGTCGCGACACCAAAGCCAAGCTTCCCTATTCTCGGCCCCTCTTGCGGCAGATCACCCCTTTTTTGCCCGAATCCCCAACAGCGTGGCCCTTTCTCTTTTGAAAACAGCCTTGGTGAACGCCTGTTTCGTCAGGTGACACTCAATACCGACCTTGCGGTGGGGCCGGTCTCCAGTGTGGCTGGAATCAATCAGGTATTCCCTAGCACAAGCGATTGATAAAAATTATTTTTGGTGCGGGGTGATCTTTTTTCCTGCGCACCAATATCTTCCTAATACGCCACTTTGAAATGGGCTTTTCCATTAAAAATATCCCATTGAAGTCTCGTTTTTCTGAAGAAATGCCACCCCGCTGTATCAACACTGAATCAGTCGAAATCCAATGCTGCTGCGGTTTCGTATTTTTCGCCTTGAAAAACTGTTCAATAACTGAAACAGATGACGTTCTGTTCGCCTGGCTATTGAGCATAACTGGCTGATTTGGAATGTCATTGATTTCTGGCATCGATGTTGCACTGGTGTATAGACAACTGGTGATTTTCACCATGGTCAACGCGAGGATGTCAGGTCATGAGCAGTCGAACTCAACAGCGTAGACGTAGATATACATTAAGCGCGGTAGTGACTTTTTTGTTGGCTGTATCCGCGAGTTCAGCGGTAATTGCTGCGGGTGTGGAGTACCAAGTCAAGGCCCAGCCGGGTGACATCGTAATCCTTCGAAATGTGCCTGCACGCCCTGCCGCGCGGCAGATGCCCCCCTCCAATGCGTTAATGATGAATCCAAGCCCGGGTCCGGAAATTACCCAGGGTTTGGGGGCGGCTGAGTTGACGAATGCCGACTACGCCGCCTTGTCTGCCAATGCCCCCGGTTTGGTGACGGGGCCGCACCAAGGGCCTCTGACAGCACAACTGGTTCGCGAGAATGTACAAGCCGCTACGACCGGTTTGCTCACGCCGACTCAGGGCGGTGCGTCATTGGGCTCAGCCGGGAGCGCTATCCGTTCGGCAACCGGTGGCATAGCACCAAGCGTATCCGGTGCGCTGATGGGCGGCGGGCTGTTGCCGTCGGGGGGGCGGCCGTGATCACCGTGTTGCGTTTCGTGGATAGAGTATGCGGCCTGGGGTTTGGTGTGTGTCTTGGGGCGGTCACGATGATGCCCATGGCCCACGCGAATGACTACGACTGGATGCTGGGTGTGTTGAACAACACGCATATCGGCGGTGGTGTTGGTGCCGGGGCGTCAGGAAATGTTGCGATCAACACGGCGGCCGGGGACAGCAATATGCAGTCCAACCAGCGCCAGATACAGCTCGGGGCGGGCGGAGCCGCATCTGCCAACGTGCCGATGACACGCGGCGTTCGTCCCCAGCAACCCGGTGATTCCGGCGCGATGATCGCGCAGTCCGAGATCAGTGGACAGGCATTCAACCACGCGGACGGTGTTGTGGGAATCAATCAGGTGAGTGGCGCAGGAAATGCGCAAGTGAACTCAATGTCGATGGGCGGCATAAGCCGCCGTCCATCAGAAGGGATTCGTTCGGTTGGGCCGGCTATGCCGACCCAACCGGCGAATACAGCCGGTCAGAAATCTGACCGGCCGGTGGGGAGTATCTCGGATCGGTATCGCGCCGTCATTAGCGAAGGCGCGTTATCCGGTATCAGTGGTGTACTCCAAATCAACCAGGTCTCGGGGATCGGGAATGTGACCGCGAATCACTTTTCAATCTCGATGCCCTGAAACTGGTTTCATGATCGATGTAAACCCAACAAGAAGGATAGATCTTATGAAAACCCAAATCAAGATGACGCTGATCGCTTCAGCAATTGCAGCACTGGTATCTGCCCCCGTAATGGCCGACTCTCATCATGGCGGCCACCATGACGGCAAGAAAGTCGATGTGAGCGTTAAGGTGAACAAGAACATCACCAAGAACGTCACTGACAATATCGTCAACAACGATGTTCGTAACATCGCGGTGAATGCAGAAGCAGGCGCAACTGCCTCCGACTCGCAGTTGATCACTGGAAACAGTGTGGGCAGCACCAAGCTGACCAATGACGCGAAGATTGGCGACAATGTTGGCAGCAGCGCCAGCGGCAATATTGGCATGAACGTCGCTGCGGGCGACACCAACGCTCAGGACAATGCCGCTGCATTGTCTGCGGTTGATGCCGGTTTTGTCTTCGGCCAGTCTACCGCTGCCGTGGATGTGAATCAGGCGAACGTGGGTAATACCACGATAAACAGCGGGGTAACGAATACCGCTTCTATCGGTAACTCTGCCTTCCAGAATGCCTCTGGCAACATTGCTGTGAACGTGGCTTCCGGTACCGGTAACGGCCAGAAGAACACAATGGCGGCTTCTGTATCCACCGCTCGCGTGGCGAGCGCCTCGATCAACAGTGCTCAGATGTCAGCTGGTAACAGTATTCGTAACGAAGGCCGTACGGAGAAATACACCGATCTGGTGAATGTCACTCTGAAGGGCGGCAGCATCGGTGGTTACGCAGGTAGTGGCAGTGGCTCCTACACCGGCCGTACCAGCTCAACCACCACGGGTCAGATGGATCAGATCGGCAACGTCTATCCGGATATGTGGAGTGGATCGAGTCATCCAGGCGGAGTGTCGACCGGCCATTTCGACTTGGATACGGCCACCCAAGGGGGGTCTGATCTGAACCATGATGGCGGCGCGCTGGCCTTTGGTACCCATGACATGAAGTCAACCGGTTCCGAGAGCGGCACGTTGGGCTTCCACGAAATGGGCGGCATCGCTTTGGGTACAGTGTTGAGTGGCCAGGTTGCGTCAACTCGCTATGTCGTGGTCAACGCTGTCAATGACGCTTCCCTCAGCGGGAATGCCTTCTCTAAGGCTTCCGGCAACATTGGGGTGAACGTGGCCGCCGGTACGGGCAACCTGCAGAGCAACAGCCTGTCTATGGCTGTTTCCTGCGTGTCCTGTGGCGGTGCCAAGACCGGTGAATAATCAGGACACCTGATTATTAATGCCGTCGGACGGGGTACGGTGAGCCGATACCCCGTCTTTCCAGACAAATCAATCGGGTTTTGTCTGGAAAGGCCCAGTCTGACCCTCCGCGTTATGACGATTGAAGTATTTCCCAGGAGTCCAGAAGACCATGCCCCACCCCACGGAAATCAGCATGCACACCGGGCCGCGAGCCAGTCGTCGAGTGTTGTCTGCGATCTGTTTTGGGTTTTTCCTCACCACGTTCCAGGCAGTCGGCACAACTGTGACTCAGGCAGCCGAAATCCGGTTCGGCGACATTCTTCCGAGCGGCGCGATTCTCACCAAGCCCGTGATCAGCATGCAGGAGCGGCGCTATCTGAACGTGGTCCGTCAAAAATATGATTTTTCCTGTGGTGCCGCGGCGTTGGCGACAATTCTGCGTTATGCGTATGGCTTGCGTATCGGTGAGGATACGGTCCTGTCGGGCATGATGGGTGTCGCCAACCCCGAGATAGTGCGGACACGCGGGTTTTCCCTGCTGGATATGAAGCGATACCTGGCCGAACTCGGTTATCGGGGCCGTGGCTATCGAATCGATTTGGAACGGCTCGGTTCGATCCATGTTCCCACGATCGTTCTGATGAACGTGAATGGGTACAACCATTTCGTTGTACTGAAAAGCGTCAGCGACGGCTATGTGCACATTGCCGATCCCGCGTTGGGTAATCGGCGTTATCCCTTGGCCAAGTTTATAGCGAGTTGGCCATCGCGGACCATTTTTGCAGTCATCGGTCCCGGCTTCGACCGTCATACGGTGTTACTGGATCCGACCGACATTCCCAGCGCGAAATCATTGCAGCAGCGCTCGGGTTCAGTGCCCAAGGCCGAACTGCTGGATTTTGGATTTACCCATGCCGATCTGTTTTAGCAGTCCTGATCTTCGGATGCCAGGCGGCACCGTTATGCAGATTATGTAGATTCCTCTCATGGAGATATCCGTCATGAACAAATATCCAAGTATCCGTTTTTATTCTTTCACGTCGAACCGGCATTCAAAGGAACTGGTTCGGGATGTGACATGGATCGCGGGTAGCGCACTCGTGGCCTGTGCCCTGTTCGCGGGACTGGCATCGGCAGCGCCAGTGCCCAGAACGGGAGATCATATGGGTAATAAATCATTAATCGTCCCTCTGACTGACCCCGAGCTATCGGTCATGCGCGGCAAGTTTTTGCCGAACAATCAACAGGTCGTCTTCTTCGGCGTGGAAATGGTTTCTCAATGGCAGACAGCCGGTGGAACGATGAATGCGGGCATGACGCTGGGTATTGATCGATCTCGTGGAGCCCCCACGGTCAGTTATCAGCCGACAGTGACCATCATGGGTGCGCCCACTCAGATAGCGGCCAATGGGGTTGTGCAGGATGGTTCGGCGCAGGATACCCGTGGGGTGCGGCAGCAAATCCAGGTCGCCGGTAACGACAACCAGGCCACCAACCAGTTTCAGGTGGCAGTCATACCATACGCTTCGGGAGGCGACTCCACGCCCGCAGGCAATGGGCAGCAGCAGGTCTCGCTCAGCCATGGGGGTGCCACGGTGACTGCCGGTATCTCCGGCGGTAACCAGGCGGGAGTGACGATCCAGTTGGGTAATTCGACCGTTCGTCAGGTGATCGGCGGCGGTAGTAATGCGCTGCAGCTGATTCAGCTTGCGGGCAATCAGCAGAGTATTCAGAACCAGTTGCGGCTCGTGGTTGGTGTCAATCAAGCCGCCGGGCTTGCAGGGGTGGATCTGAAGCGTCAGGTTGGCATGGCGCTGGCGACCATGCGTGGTATGTAATTTTAGAGTTTCCCCGTTTCTGGTGCGGGGTTGTGTGCCAGATGGTTGGAAGGATCAGGGCGAGAGGGTGGGATGGTGTTCAACTGATCCGACAATGATTTTCATGAAAAAAAACATCAAGGAATCATCATGAGAAAGGAAAATAGCTCTATTTTTCGGGTGCGTCGTAGTGCTGCTTTGGTGGCTTTGATCTGTGCGGGTGCGGCGTGTGTTCCGGCTGTCGCAGAAGCCAACGAAGCGGATGATCTTAAGGCAATGAGTGTCGAGCTTGAAACACTGAAGCAAAGTTACATCAATGAGGTGCGACGTTTGCGGGAAGTGGATGCACGGTTGCTTGCTGTGCAGGCCAAATTGAAGGCGGCGGGTGTCGAGCCGGAAGGCAAGACAACTCAGGCCGAGCAGCAACCAGCGGCTGGTTCGACGACCGGTAGTGCCAGCGGTAACGGCACTGCATCGGCCGATGAGGGCGATAGTGTAGGTCATACTGCGGCCGATAAGGAAAAAGCGACCAAACGCAGCATTGATGATTTTCTCCAGCAGGAACATGTTGCTTTCGACCGTCAGTTTGTGATCGAAGGCGGCGTGACCTATAGCCGATATGATCGCAATCAATTGGCATTGAACGGATTCCTGGCGCTGGATTCGATATTTTTGGGAAATATTTCCGTGGACAAGGTAGCCAGTGACACGCTGACCTACAGCTTGGCAGCACGGTACAGCCTAACCCCGCGTTGGAATATTGGGGTATCAACACAGTTCCTGCAACGGCAGATTACTTATCAGAAGGGAGGGGCCGGTGGTTCCGCCGCCAGCTATGCAGAGCTGTCTCAGGGCAGTTCCGTCACGCCGGGTGATACGACGATGAACCTCAGTTATCGCCTGCTGCCCGAAACGGACAGCAGGCCGGATATCGTGTTGACGGGGAGTGTGATTGCCCCGACAGGTCGATCGCCTTATGGCATCAGCTGGGAGACAATCAACGCGGGTCAGGATGCTTCCGGGAATTCCTTCGTGCAGTTTTCCGTGCCGACAAAGCAGGCGACAGGCAATGGTCTGTGGGGGTATGGCGCGTCGGTATCGTTGGTCAAGACGATGGATCCGGCCCTGGTCTTTGCGAACTTCGGCTACACCGGGTACCTCTCAAGACATTTCCATGATATCGGCATCGACCCTTCCGTTCAGAATCCGGGACGGGTGAAGCTGGGCGAGTCTTTCTCATATGCGTTGGGGTTGGCTTTTGCCTTGAACGATCGGACGAGTCTGTCCATGTCAGTCAGTGATCAAATATCCCGGCAGGCAAAAATCAAGTACGACGGTCAGAATTGGCAATCCCTGGTTGGCAGCAATGCCAATGCGGCGACTTTCAGTCTAGGCATGACTTATGCGCTGAACAAGAAAACCACGCTGGTGACGACGCTGGGTGTAGGGCTGACGCCCGATGCGCCGGACTTCACACTCGGCATCAAGGTGCCCTTCATCCTTTGACTGGCAATTTGAGTCAGTATTCCAAGCCACGTTTTTCTCATGACGTGGTTTTAACCCCATTGAATCCTTCCCAGAGAACGATTCAGACCATCGAATTTCCTCTCGTATTTGCCGCAGATGGAGGGGAATTTTCGTTTAAATCAGTCAGTCTGCCCGCTCGAGGCGGTTTAGTGCTTGTCTAATGGTCAGGAACGTTTGTAATTCCACGCAAAAGGAAACGAGTCATGAAAGGCTTACCAATGCAAGCCTTCAGCAGGTGTACTCTGGCCCAACGACCTGCAAGTCATGATCACGCCGCAAATTTCAGCGGATACGTTGCAACACTGGAGGATATAAGTAAGTACGCGGCTTTACTGGTGCAGGAATTGGTTCATTTACTGGCTCAGCTCCTGCTCCGCTTCTAGCCAATCGTTCAACTCATGACCAGGTGCGAAACCGCGTGCTTCGGCTTTGTAGTAGGCGGCCAGCGCAATGTGCTCAACGCTATTGACGGCGGTGTCTCGGGATGTAGATGCTTTCGTGTTCGAGGTTCGACTCGGGCGGGGGCTGGTATTGCTGCCGGAGGCGGTGGTCCGGGCTTTCTTGACGCGAGGCGTGGCCGTTGCAGTTGTCATGTTGTGCTCCTAGCCGGGTGACTGATTTGCTTTGGACGGGATCACGTTGGCGCATCGAAATTTTCTGCATATACAACCAACTGGCTAGCAAATGTATGCAAAATCTCGCGCAACGGAAATACGGGCAAACACGTACGCTCGGTACTGTGTTTGCCCGTATTATCTGACGCGCCTACCCACGCTCGGCAATCAGTTGAGCAGCGGGACGCAAATTAATGCCAGGGCTGGTCCCGAAGGCAGTGTGACGCGATTCATGAACAGGTGGCAGCGACTTTTTCGGCCATCGTAATCCACGACCTGAAAGGGCACCGCGCAGCGGCACCGATAGGCCAACCGCGGATTGACCGTGCCGCCATCCATCAGTGAAGTGTGCCCCAGGCTGGGAATGAAAACGGCGATATGCCGTCCCTTTAGTGCTTCGCGTTCATACCCGAAAATGATTTGCGTATTGGCGCAGCAATCCAGGATGTGCCCCTGTTCGTCGATCCAGACTCGGCAGGGTTGCCGCTGTTCGTCGGGGGCGAAATATTGCCGCTTTTGCGTGGAGAGTGGAAGACTATTCAAGCTGCTTGTAATCATGATTGCCTCGAATTTTTTGTGTCAATGACAAGGGGGTGGGCATATTTGCCCTTTCAGAACAAAGTACATCCCGCACTGACACATAGTTTCGAAGGAAGACCGCCTAGCCTTCCTTTCGTAGGTTTTACCAGGTTCGTTCCGTTCACCGAAGGCGCACACATGGGATCGGACGGTGACGGGCATGCCAACTGGCCAGCCTTACTGCACCGCGATTTTTTTCATGGTGCTGTCGCCCTTTTTGGGGAGCGTCAGTTTCAATACCCCGTTTTCATACTTGGCAGTCGTTTTGGTGTCGTCGACCATTTGAGGCAGGGTGAACGAGCGGTACTGTCGGCCATAGGTGCACTCCCGCAGGATGACCTGATCGCCCTTTTTTTCCTCTTTTTCCTTTTGGGTTTCGGCGCTGACGGTGACTTGATCGCCATGAACGGAAACCTGGATATCTTCCTTCTTGAACCCGGGAATCTCGGCCCGGACTATGTACGCGCCATCGTTTTCGGTCACGTCGATCGGAAATGGGTTGGGGGTCGTCATTTGATTCCAGGAGAAGGGTTTCATGAAGAACCCTTGGAATAGTTCATCCATATCGCGGGTGAGCGGATCGATGCGGGTGAGGCCCTTGAGGGGGTTGAAGCGTGCGATGTCAGTCATGATGCTTTCTCCAATACGATTTGACGGTTGAACGCTGTAGTGAAATGCCAAGGCAAATCAAGCACTGACAAGACGAATATCGGGGTGTACCGACTGACTCGGCCGTGATTTGAGCGGCCCCACGTCTGCCATACCCTCGATCTCAGCTTCCGCAGCCAACCAGTCGGACAATTCATCGCCGGCGGAAAAACCCCTGGCTTCGGCCTTGTAGTAGGCCGCTGTGGCAATTTGCTGGTAACGATCGTTCATCTCGTGGAGATGGGTTTCTGACCCCGTGATGGCGGCACGATGCTCATCACTGTGTTTCGGTTTTTTTGCAGTTGCCATGGCATGAGTGCTCCTGTGCGTGGTATTTGGAACGAGTGTGGCCGAAGCCTTCTGGCATTCTTTTAGGGAAAAGACACTCATTCGGCGGAGGTTCACTCTATGCATCCCGTTATGGAGAAAAAATACGGGCGGCTACGTAAGGGGAATCACGTAAGGGTTGGTACGTAGGGCGTTACCCTTAGGGGTTCACCCGTATTGGATGGGGGTATCAGACGAGGCTACGGTAATAACCCCGGTGGCGAGTGCGCACCTAGTTCCGTTGTCCGTCAATGTGGGGGATGGGGGTAACTAATTGTATATGTAAGTGTTTTCGGGCTTGACCGCGGCATGCTCTAGGGAGGCGTTCATCAAGTAAGCAGATGGTGTGTCGGGAAGGCGAGGATTTTGAATAATGGCTCATGATTTGCAAACATCGTTGTCGCTTATTCCTTGGGTTTCACATCGCCAGACGCGCGTTTGGTCGCGGGTATGTCTGTCGACTCTTCTGTGGATTCTGCTCTGCGACGCTCCATCGGTTTTAGCACAGGATATCCATGCCGAACGCAGCATGTTCGTTGGGGGGCTGGCCGCGCAGGATCAGACGGCAATCCGCGATGCGTGGGAACCGACACTGGCGAGCCCAGTCGGTGTCGGTACTGTACATGTTGTGGCTGGTGGGGGAGAGTCCGCCGGATGGAATGCATTGCATCGGTACCTCGACTGGCATGTCTTAGAGGTGTTGCTGGCTATTTTTTCGCTGTTTGTGGTTACGCTGGTCATGTTGTATCTGCACACCCGTCATGTGAATCATGCTTTGCACGCCGCCCAGCAGAGGCTTCAGGTCATGGCCTACCATGATGCCTTGACCGGATTGCCAAATCGGGTGCTTCTGGAGGAGCGCCTTTCCCTGGCGCTGGCCCGCGCCAAGCGGAGCGGGCATGAGGTGGCGGTATGCCTGCTGGATCTCGATGGCTTCAAGCCAATCAACGACACCTTCGGCCATCTCATTGGGGATCGCGTCCTGCAGGAGGTTGCCGAGCGCATCAAGGGGTGTCTTCGCGAAAGCGATATGGTGGCGCGCTATGGCGGGGATGAGTTCGTTCTGGTCCTGGATGATCTTGTCGATCAGCGACAATTGCGGGAGGTGGTCGAACGCGTGTTGATGGCGGTGGCCCAACCATTGACGGGCCATCCCGGTGCGCGTGTCCGGGCCAGTATCGGGGTCAGTATCCACCCTGAGGATGCGACCGATGCCTTCAGTTTGCTCAAGCATGCTGATGAGGCCATGTACGCCGCCAAGCGCGACGGGGGCAACCGCTTTGCGATGTCCGCACGTCTTACAATCGTACCGCCGCGGCCGATTCTGTTCCGGAAAGCATGATCTGCATGCTCATGGCCAGGTGTTTAAAACCGGTCGAATCAGGCCGAGAATGCGCCTATCTCGGCTATGCGAACGAGATCAAGCAGGGTTTCTGCGCCGATCTTATGCATGACTCGCGCCCGGTGGATTTCCACGGTCCGGTGACTGATGCCCAACCGTCGGGCGATTTCCTTGTTGGACAACCCCTCGATGGCCAGCGCCATGACATCACGCTCCCGATTGGTCAGACTCTCCATGCTCGATCGGGCGGAGTGGTTGGCCTCCACGCGCGAAAGGAGTTGTTCACTTTCCAGCAGGGCGATATGTACACTTTCCAGCAGGGCATGGCCTGTCACGGGTTTGCTCAGGAAATCCATGGCCCCCGATTTGATCGCCCGGACACTCATCGGGATATCGCCATGCCCCGTCAGGAAAATCACCGGCAACAAGATACCGCGCTGGGTAATCTCGGCTTGCAACTGCAAGCCATCCAGGTCCGGCATCCGGATATCGATAATGGCGCAGCAGCGCGGTTTTGTTTGGTCGATGGCATCGAGGAAGGTATTGGCGCTCGCAAACGCCACCACGCTAATGTCTTCCTGTGCCAGCAAGAGGGTCAGGGAATCCCGGATGGCGGGATCGTCATCGACGACATAGACAGTATCGTGAAATTTCATGATGCGAAGGGCAGCGTGAAGTGGAAAACGGCGCCCGGGCCGGCATTTGTATCGAGCCAGAGGCGTCCGCCCTGGGCCTCGATGAGTGCGCGGCTGATGGCCAGCCCCAGACCAATACCATTCTCTTTGGTGGTGAAGAACGGGTTGAATATTTGTCGTGCCATATCGGCATCTATCCCCGGACCGCTGTCCAGTATCGTGGTTAGCGCTAGGGAATTTTCGATCTCGGTGCGCACCCGGATGGTGATTTGGGCGGTCGCTACACCGGCTTCTCGCATGGCATCCACCCCATTGGTGATCAGGTTGATGAGCACTTTTTGCAACTGAAGCCGATTCGCCAGCACGGGTTTCAGGCCAGGAGCCAGATCGATGACGGTGTGAAAACCGCCATAGCCGCTATCATTGACGCTGGCCAGCGCTTCGTGGATCACCTCGTTCAAATTGGTGGGTTCGGGCAAAATCTCGCCGCTGTGCAGAAATTCGAGCAATTCGTGCAGCACCTGACCCGCTTTTTGCGACTGGGCGACAGCGCCCTTGAGCGCATGTTCCAGTTTGTCCATCTGCCCGCTATCCAGCATTTTCAGGGCAGCCTCGCTATAGGCGGAAATCGAGGCAAGAGGCTGATTGATCTCATGAGCGATCGCTGCCGCCGTTTGGGCCGCCACCTGTTGATCGACCAGTTGGTCCATCGACCGTCGCCGGTTTTTCAGTTCCGCCTCCATGGTCCGCTGCTCAGTCATGTCCTGAATTGTGCCGACGATGCGGGTGGCGCGACCCGCTTCGAGAAAGGCACGGCCTTTGGCGACCAGTGTGCGTTCCTCGCCGGTTTTCGGGTTGATGATCCGGTATTCCGCTTGATAGGTATTGTTTCCCGCAGCGGAATTCATGGCGCGCTCAATGGTGGCGCGGGTTTTCTCACGATCATCCGGATGAACAAGGGCAAGGAAGGTCTCAAAGTTGATGGGTTCGTCTGGCTCAACACCACAGATTTTCCGGGTACGCTCATCCCATTCCAGTTGACCCGTACTGATGTCACGATCGAAGATACCAAGACCAGATGCTTCCTGTGCCAGGAGTAGCCGGTTCCGGCTCGAGATCAATTCGCTCAGGGTGCGTTTGAGTTCGGTGATGTCTTTTTGCACGGAAACGTAATGCGTGATTTTTCCGTTGGGCTGACGCAAAGGGCTAATGGTTGCGGCCTCAATGGATAGCAGCCCATCCTTGCGGCGATTGATGAACTCTCCCTGCCATATTGCCCCGGTTGCCAGTGTTTGCCAGAGCAAGCGATAGGTCTCCGCTGGTGTCAGCCCGGATTGCAGCATCCGGGGGCTACGACCCAATACTTCTTCCGCACTGTAGCCGGAGATGAGTGTGAAAGCCGGGTTGACGAATTCAATGACACCATCAAGGTTGGTGATCATGATGCTGTCCGGACTCTGTTCCACTGCCAGCGACAGCTTGCTCAAGTGCTCCTCGGTGGCACGTCGTTCGGAGATATCGACGAACATCAACCAGATGAAAGCGTCCGACACGCTGGACACCCGAATCACGCCCAGAAATCGGGCATCTAGTTTCGAGCCATCACGACGCAGCAGCGTCAGGTCGAAGCGTTGGTGTGTTGTCGCCTGTTGAAACACGGAAAACAGGTTTTGCCAGTTTCCCCGATCGGTCGGTGCAATGAAATGCATAAAGGGCTGCCCGACACATCGCGCACGTTCTAGGCCCAGCAGGTTGGTCGCTGTCAGGTTTATTTCTGAAATTCGCCCCTCTGCAGTCAGCGCGAGGTATCCGACCGGCGCGAATTCATAGAGTTCGGCATAGCGATCCCGTGATTCCTCAAGCTCGATTTGCGCGTGGCGCAGGGCTTCGTTCTGCATTTCCAGCTCGATTTGATGCACCTGCAGCTCATGGAGCAGTTCTTCAGTAGACGTTTGGGCTAACTTGTCCGGGAGCGCCGAGGTTAATTGTTTTTCAGCCATTGTTCGCAGATCGGCGGAGGCTTTGCGTTGCTCGCGTTTAGAATGATCGGACATGTTCCGCATTACCCTTTTGTGCCCTGTTTTAAGCCGAACTGGCTATTTTGATCCTGCTTGCAAAACGAAGTTCCGCATGGATCCTGATAACAGGATAACCACCTATTTAGGGAGGTTATTCTTGTCGGGTACTGACGTCAACGATCAATGGGGGAGATGCCCGCATATGCGCGATACAAGTGTACTGAGTTTCGGGCACGCGCCGAACCAGCGCCAAGGCAATGATTCGGGCTGGAGCGGTCTGAGGCAAGGCAAATGGACCCAGGCCAGTGGACGACCATGGTCTTGGTTTAGCAGGCAGACAGGCCATGCTTGTTGATCAGACGGTGCATCGATACTCTGGAAATCCCCAACATCTCGGCTGCCTCGGTGACATTGCTGTTGGCGGTAACCAGTGCCCGCGACAACGCGTGGAGCTCGGCTTTTTCACGTGCCTGAGCAAGACTCGGTAATGGCGTGGGTTCAAGGGTAGTGAGTTCGAGATCGTCCGGGCCGATCGCCCGCCGGTCGCTGTGGACGATCGCCCGTTTCAGCCGGTTCATGAGTTCCCGTACGTTACCGGGCCAGGAATAGGCTGACAGTGCAGCAAGCGCAGCGGGACAAAGCACTTTGTGCTCCAGTCCCATCTCCTGGGCAAACCGGTGAATGAAATACTGTGCGAGATCCACCACGTCCGTGCCACGTTCGGCGAGTGGCGGCATGACCAGACGCAGAACATTCAAGCGAAAATACAGATCCTCGCGAAAATGCTCTTCAGCCACGGACTGCTCCAGATCCACGTGCGTGGCCGCCACGATCCGGACATTCACGGGGATACTCTTGTCGCCGCCAACCCGTTCGATGACGCCTTCCTGCAGGAAGCGCAACAGACTGACCTGTGTTTCCAGGGGCAGATCGCCAATCTCGTCCAGCATCAACGTGCCGCCATCGGCGGATTCGACCCGGCCGATCTTGCGCTGATGTGCCCCGGTGAAGGCACCCTTTTCATGACCGAACAACTCCGATTGCACAAGGCTTGGCGTCAGCGCACCGCAGTTTACGGCAACGAAGGGCTTGTCTTTTCGGTCGGAGTGCTGATGCAGGTATCGTGCGGCCATCTCTTTTCCGGTGCCCGTGGGGCCGGTAATCAAGACCGGCAGATCATTTTTGGCGTAACGCTTCAAATGCGCGCGCACCGTTTTCATGACCAAGCTGTTGCCGATCAACCCTTCCTCGCTGGTATGCGGGTTGGACTCGGTGGACATCATGTCGATGTGAATGTCTGCCATCCGAGCCATGGTCCAGGCATGGCCCAGGGAAAAGAACAAACGCTGGGGTTCCAGTGGCAAAAAACAGAAATCGAAGAAATAGGAGTGGAGAAATGCGGCGTAAGCCGGGTTGACGGCCGACTGCGGCTCGATCAGTCCGATCCACTGGATATTGGGATATTTCTGGATAGCGCGTACCAGGCCGGTGTTGAGCTTGGAAATGCCATCGCGCAGATCTGCGAGTACGACCTTGACCGGCGTGTGTTTCAATTCCCGGAGCAATTGATCGCTGTTATGCACCGCTTTTACATTCCACATGAACGAAGAGGCGATGCGTTCCACCTCGGATGTGGTGTCGTCCTCCCGAAATGACAGATAAATCAGCTGGCGTCGTTCCATTGCCTTGCTACTCATGGTGTCCTTGTTTGTGCGTGTGGGCAATTTGCCCAGAAAGCGCTTTGTCAGATTCTCCAAAGCGGGCATCCCCTGAAAAAAATCATGACCATCAAGCGTGCCGACAGGGTGCTTGATCGGATCGTGCTGAGACGGCTGCCCGCCACTTCCTTGATGTATCTGTGCGTGTTGCATTGTGCTCATGTCGATTTTTTCCTGAAATTCCTGCTATTCAAACGACATCCAGTGGTCCATCCCACTGAGTGGATCTATTGGTGTTCCATAAAGGAGATGTTTAACGTACCGAATGGTAAATCGATGAATGTCCGTGCTTGCCCAGGACTACCTGCCAGAGTTGCCCTTGCCCGGAGCGGAAAAACCCGGCGCAGGACAACAGATAATATTTCCACATACGATAGAAGCGTTTGCCGTACCTTTCAGACAGTTGTGGCCATGCGCGGTCAAAATTATCCCACCAGGCCATCAGCGTCCGGTCGTAGTCCGGGCCGAAGTTGTGCCAATCCTCGATGACGAAATGTTGTTCCACATTGGCGGTGATTTCCTGTGCGGAGGGCAGCTTGCCATTGGGGAAAATGTATTTGTCGATCCAGGGATCCGTGTTCGAGGTTGTGCTGGTGACACCGATGGTGTGCAGCAGGAATAAGCCGTCGTCCTTGAGCAGACGATCCACCACCTTAAAATAGGTTTGGTAGTTTTTCGGCCCGACGTGTTCAAACATCCCGACGGAAACGATCTTGTCGAATTGCCCCGTCAGATCACGGTAATCCATCAGTTCGATGGAGACAGGCAGTCCCGCGCAGCGATCCTGGGCAAGTTTTTGCTGCTCCTTGGAAACGGTAATACCAACCACTTCGACGCCATAATGTTTTGCCGCGAAGTACGCCAAGCCACCCCAACCGCAGCCGATTTCCAGCAGCCGTTCGCCCGGTTGCAAATCGAGTTTTCGGCAGATCAGATCCAGTTTGTCGAATTGTGCCTGTGTCAGGTTTGTGGCATCGCGCCAATAACCGCAGGAGTAGCTCATGCTGGGGTCGAGCATGGCTTCGAACACATCATTACCGATGTCGTAATGGCGTTCGCCGACCTGAAAGGCCCGACGACTGGATTGCAGGTTGAATAACTTGTGGCGCAAGGAATGGCCGAGAAAACGCAAGCGGGTCCACTTGCCGATCCTGGTATCGACCTCGGCGCGCAACAGGCGATGAAATAGCTCATCCAGCCGTCCGCAATCCCACAGACCATCCATGTAGGCCTCGCCGAAGCCCAGAGAACCTTCACTGAAAATCAGATCGTACACGCACTCATCATGCACCTGGATATCCCATGGTGCATCGCCATTGAATCGAACGTCCGCATCGTCCGCAAGTTCCCACAGGACGGTGGGTGGTGCCGGGGGGAATGCAACATGGCTGAGGGCTGAGGTCTCTAAATGGCTGATTTGGTGCATGGGACGTTCTCCGGAATGAGCAGGTGCCAGTCAAAGGTTCAGGCAATCCATTTGGGGCGGCCACGCCCTGCCGTCTGAATTTCGAGGCCAAAACCAAAGCTGATTGGAATGTTGTGATGCATGTGGTGTGGATGTATGGAGATCATGGACGGATAAGTGTCGCCGCCGACCAACGATCCCGCAAAGAACGCTTCCCGCTCGCGTCAAGCGAGGTTGACTTGAGTGCATTGAAATCTTGTTGTGTCATGCGATTCTTTCTCCCGCGAAAATTGGCGAATATCGCCTTCGCCCACAATAGATAGTGTTTGAACCCTCACGGCGATACCACTGCTGAGCACCACTTTACAAACCCACTGTTATAAAGAAATACGGGCAACCACGTAGGGGTTATCACGTATTTAAATTAAGGGGGCTAATAAACAATTGAGGTGTTTGATTCCAAGGGTATGTATTACGTGGTGCAATCAACAACCCTGAACGGAGAAAGTAAAAGGATTACACACTCTTGGAGTAAAAGGCATGGCCTGATAATTTTTGATGTATGGGCTACTCATTTGATTCGACTAGTAATGTTTAGAGAATCTATGATGGCTTGCTCGTTCGGCTCATGGGGGCGTCACTCAGCGGTTCCATCGTGACTCGGAGGGTAGGCCGTAGGAATGAATTCGCTAGCGCAAAATGTCTAGGGCGATGGACTATGCATTTCCTCCATGGCTAGGAGAATCAGCGATGGCATATTGTCGCCTTGATCCTCAATGCGTCGCGCATTGAGGATCAATTGACTGGGGCCACTCACCGGGTCGTTCTGATTGATGACGTAGTTTTCCATCACCTGATTGTGGGGAAGAATATTTTCCAGCAGTTCGCGCAGGGAGGGGATGTCCCATTGATGTGCGCCCAGTTCGTAGAGGCGGGTATACAGTGTTTTATCCGGGGTGGTTTTGAAACGCCGGTAGAAAGCCTGGCTGGCGGAGATGACGCGCAAGTCCCGGTCTAGTACCAGCATCGGTTCGCGCATGGTATTTACGATGGCCTCGGCCATCTCTCGTTCTTTCTGAATGGCTTTTTCGGCGGCGATGCGCTGACTGATGTCAGTAAAGGTCAGCACGATGCCGTCAATCACGTTGTCGAGCGTGCGATAAGGTTGTATTCGGGCCAGGTACCACACGCCGCTGTGGGTTCTGATTTCCCGCTCACGGGGAATGAGGCTGTCCAGCACGGCAGGTACATCGGTTAGCGGATCGTCCCCTTCGATGTCTGATTTGATATCGGAGAGGGGGCGACCGACATCGGTCGAAACCAATCGGTAGACTGCGGCGGCTTCTGGGGTAAATCGACGGATCAACAGATTCCGATCAAGGAAAATGATGCCCGCATGGATGTTGTCCAGCAGGTTTTTCATGTCGTTCTGCATGCCGACCAGCTGCTCGATCTTGACCTGCAGTTCGGTGTTCACCGTCATGAGTTCCTCATTGACCGATTGCAGTTCTTCTTTTGAGGTTTCCAGTTCCTCGTTGGTCGATTGCAGCTCCTCATTGGTGGACTGCAACTCCTCGTTCGTGGATTTCAGCTCCTCGTTGGAAGCCTGTTGCTCTTCGATGGTGGCCTGTAGGCTTTCCTTGGTTATCGCGAGTTCCCGTTCCAGAACTTCGATCTGGGGCGTGGCGCCGCCTTGCCGCCGCCGCTTCGGCGGCTTATCCCGAGGGAGATCCTGGAAGCTGATCAGCAATACGCTATCTTTGACCGCTGGCGACAGGGGGTGAATGCTGAAACTGATGGGTTGGTAGTCGTTTTGTGTCTTGATCAGCGCCTTGTGATCGAGCACGGGTGCTGATTCAATATCCTGTAACGCGGCGCGTAGTTCGGACTGCAGGCCCTCTTGGGCCATATCGATCACATTCAGGCTGGCCTGCCCGGGCGCAGGACGCAGATATTTCCCCGTTTCGCCATGCACGAACAGAATGTTTCCATTGCGATCCGTGACCACGGATGCCGGCGCATAAAACTGGATCAGGGCACGGCGGGTCATCTCGGAAAAATTGGTGTCGAGTGATTTGCTCACGATGTTTTCTGTACTCCGCTGCGAACTTTCGGTAGCCCATGCGATGCGATTTGGCATTTCCGTCACGGAGGCACGGACTCCGTGAAGGGCGCGATAGAATTTCCACTTCCGATTCAGGGCGCTAAAAAGGCCGGAGTGATTGCCGATACTTTCCGAGGGTGATAAAAACAGCACCCCGCCTGGTTTCAGGGCCCAATGAAACTTGGGGAGCAACTGTTTCTGAAGCTCCGGCTCCAGATAAATCATCAGATTCCGGCAGGAAAGCAGATCCAGTTTGGTAAAGGGTGGATCCTTGATGACGCTCTGGACGGCAAAGACGACCATTTCCCGGATCGTTTTCTTCACGCGGTAGCCCGTGTCGTCCCGTGCGAAAAATTGTCGGAGGCGTTCTGGAGAAACATCTGCAGCGATATTGGGCGGATAATGTCCGGCGCGTGCCAAGGCGATTGCATCATCGTCAAGATCGGTGGCATAGAGCTGAACATGCAAATCCGGCGCATGTTCGTCCATGTATTCGCGTAGCAAGATGGCGATGGAATAGGCTTCCTCGCCACTGGCGCAACCGACGATCCATGCCCGGAAGACATACCCTTCGGGTTTGTCGGCCAACAGGGTGGTTAAAATCTCATTCTTCAAGGCAATAAAAGCTTCGGGATCGCGGAAGAAACTGGTCACATTGATCAGCAATTCCTTGAACAGAATATGGATTTCGGCCGGGTGCTCCTTGAGGTACCGGGTGTAGATCGACAGATCTGCCAAATCATGCTGTGCCATCCGACGGCGGATGCGACGGTTGATGGTGCTTTTTTTGTAGCGTGAAAAATCATGTCCGGTCGCCGAGCGCAGGAGCAGCAGAACACGGTTCAGGTCGGCCGTTGGTTCCTCCGGATCCGCCAGCTTGCCGTGAGAAAAATCGGATGCGAGCAGATGGATCAATGCGGCGGGCATCTCTTTGGGCGGGAGGGTCTGGCTCGCATAACCCGCATGGATGGCGCTGGTTGGCATGCCGTCATATTTTGCGGTCTCCGGCGCCTGTACGAGGGTGATTCCCCCCACCCCTCGAATGGCCCGTAGGCCCAACGTGCCGTCAGTACCGGTGCCGGACAGGATGACGCCGACTGCTCGGTCGCCCCGTTCATCCGCAAGGGAACGCAGAAACGCGTCAATCGGCATGCGTTGCCCACGGGGTAGTTCTGGAACCGACAGATGCAGAATATCGTGAAAGATCGCGATATCGCGATTGGGTGGGACAACGTATACATGGTCGGGGGCGACGGCCATCAGATCCTCCGCCTCGTGGACGGGGATGACAGTGGAGCGTTGCAGAATTTCGGTCAGGAGGCTGGCGTGACCCGGGTCGAGATGTGGCACCAGGATAAAGGCAAACCCGGTCTGCGCTGGGAGCGCCGCAAAAAACTGTTCGAAGGCTTCCAGCCCGCCTGCGGAGGCACCAATGCCGACAATGGGGAACAAGGGTTTGGCCGTCGGTTGGTTTTCCCCCTCAAGCGTTTCCGAGGCGTCCGAAGGCGTTGGGGGAAGGGTGTCATCCGGCTTATTGCTTTTGCGGGTAGTCATCGCGCAAGCATAGCATTTTATGGTCTTGTCGAATTTATAGTCTGCACGGGTATAGGTCGTGAACCAGTTGCCAGAAAATACTGGAGACCACGCTTTGTCGTCGTGTACCTAAGACCGGTGTCGATCACGGGTGAGTGCTATAAGGGGAAAAACGAAAGCCTGCTCGACAGGAGCAGGCTGGTTGTATTGATCTGGTGCCGAGGGTCGGACTCGAACCGACACGAGGGTTAGCTCGGTGGATTTTGAATCCACTGCGTCTACCAATTCCGCCACCCCGGCTAAGGGCGTGCAATTTATCTCGTTTGTATGACAAAGGCAAGCGATGCCGTGATTGCCTGCATTATTTTTCTGGCGGGAGGCCGGGGCGGGTTTTATGCCCGATTTCTGCGACGGGTTCGTTATATGATGCGGCTCAGTATTTCGCCTTGAAGGATGGTGTATTTTGGCAGTGAATGATGTGGTGATTTTGCTGCTGTTGGCTGGGATCGCGGCGTTTTGGTGGCAGCAGGATCAATTCCACCGCCGCGCACTGGCCCTGGCGAAGCAGGCTTGCGAGCGGGCCGAAGTGCAATTGCTGGACGATTCGGTGGGCATGCGCCGGCTACGTTTGGTACATCGGCGTGCATTTGAGCTGCAAATCATACGGACCTTTGGTTTTGAATTCAGTCAGACCGGTGCACAACGGTATTCGGGCTCGGTGGTGTTTGCAGGGCGACGCGTTCAGGCGGTTGATCTGGATTTGTCACAGCCTTTGGCGGCAGGTTAAATACAGTAACGAAACAGGGAAGTGACCATGCGTCCTTCTGTGAACAATCCAGTAGAGGACGGCGTGGACATGAGTAATACGGGCAAGATACAAGCAGATTTGGCGGCCACTTTAGCGCAACGGGCCGCCGCGCTGGGTGCGCCGGGCGGCGACGCGGCGATTCGCCTGATGCTCTTGGGTAGCGGCGAATTGGGGAAGGAGGTCGCCATTGAGGCTCAACGTTTGGGGATCGAGGTGATCGCGGTCGATCGCTATGCCGGTGCCCCGGCGATGCAGGTGGCGCATCGTTCCCATGTGATCGACATGCTCGATGGTGCAGCGATCCGCCGGTTGGTGATGCAGGAACGGCCGCGTTTGATTGTGCCGGAGATCGAGGCGATTGCGACTCAGACGCTGGTCGATCTGGAGGCCGAAGGCTGGATTGTGACCCCGAATGCGCGCGCGGCGCAGCTGACGATGAACCGGGAAGGGATCCGTCGCCTGGCGGCTGAAACGCTGCAGCTGCCCACCAGTCAATATCGGTTCGCCGATACCCCCGAGGACTTTGCCGATGCCATCGAGCACATTGGTTTGCCCTGTGTGGTGAAGCCGGTAATGAGTTCGTCCGGCAAGGGGCAATCGGTCGTACGCACCCCCGAGCAGGTCGATACCGCCTGGCACTATGCACAGAGCGGCGGCCGCGCTGGTGGCGGTCGGGTGATTGTCGAGTCGATGATCATGTTCGACTATGAAATCACCCTGCTGACCATTCGTCATCGAGACGGGATCACGATGTGCCCGCCGATCGGTCATGTGCAGATTGATGGCGATTACCGCGAAAGCTGGCAGCCGCAACCCATGACCGAATCGGCCTTGGCCGGTGCGGAGTCCCTCGCACGCACGGTGGTGGATGCCTTGGGCGGGTATGGCCTGTTCGGGGTCGAGTTGTTCGTTCGTGGCGATGAAGTCTGGTTCAGCGAGGTTTCCCCGCGCCCCCACGATACGGGGCTTGTCACGCTGATTTCCCAGGATTTGTCTGAATTTGCGCTGCATGTTCGCGCGATACTGGGACTGCCCATTCCCAATGTCCGTAATCGGGGTGCGGCGGCTTCCTGTGCCTTGCTGCTCGAGGGGGAAACCGATGCACCGGTCATCGGGGGCCTCGCCGAGGCTTTGACAGAGCCCGATACCCAGATCCGACTGTTCGGCAAGCCGAGCCTTTCCGGCAAGCGACGCATGGGCGTGACATTGGCGCTGGCGGAATCGGTTGATGCCGCTCGGGCCAAGGCGCGACGCGCGGCTGAGTTCATTCGACTGCTGACGACTTCGGCGTGAACTGAGGCCAGGTAGCAGTCTATATGCGCCGATGGCGCGCATAAAAAAACACCCCGAATTCGGGGTGTTTTACAGTGTCTATCCTAAACCTAGGTCAGTGCTTTCGGCCCTGACCTGTGCATCGGATAAGGCTCAGCTACGCGGCTTGGGGCGACGCGGCTTGCCACCAAAGGAGTCGTTGCCACCACGGGGCGGGGACTTCCGGGCGGGTGGGCGGCCTGATGATTCGCCGCCATCGCTCGGGCCAGCTTCGCTGATATTAAGCGGGATGCCCAGAACGTGCAGACGCTTCAACTGTGTGAACACTTCAGGCGGCATGCCTTCCGGCAGGTCGACGGTGCTGTACTGGTCGAAAATGCGAATCGCGCCGATATATTTGCTGTCTATACCTGCTTCGTTGGCGAGTGCGCCGACGATGTTTTTCGGGGCGACGCCCTGATCGCGACCGATTTCGATCCGATACTTGGTGCGGCTAACATCATCGTCCCGACGTGAACGCGGTTCGTCCCGACGGCTATCGTCGCGGCGAGGACGGTCGTTGCCGCCGCGATCGCTGAAGGCGTGGCTTGGTGATTCAGGCACTTCAGCAGGCAGCAGTGGGCGATCTTTTTGCGCCATGTAAGCCAGGGCAGCCGCAATTTCGGCCAGGCCAACATCGTGCTCGGACTGGTATTGCTCGATCAGGGTCTCGAAAAATCCGAGTTCCTGCGCTTCCATGGCTTCGCTGATCTGGTTCTTGAAGTCTGCACTGCGCTTATCGGCAATGTCCGTCTGGCTGGGCAAGCGCATCGGGGCGATCAGCTGGCCGGTGGCGCGTTCGATGGCACCGAGCATGCGCTTTTCGCGTGGCGCGACGAACAGAATGGCCTCACCCGAACGACCTGCGCGACCAGTACGGCCAACACGGTGTACATAGGACTCGGTGTCGAGGGGGATGTCATAGTTGATGACATGACTGATCCGCGGCACATCGAGGCCACGAGCGGCCACATCGGTCGCAATGACGATGTCGAGCGAACCGCGCTTGAGCCGGTCGATGGCTTTTTCGCGCAGGGCTTGATTCATGTCGCCGTTCAGCGGGGCCGCCGCGTAACCACGGGCTTCCAGTTTTTCAGCCAGCTCGGTCGTTGCGATCTTGGTGCGCACGAAGATGATGACGGCGTCGAAGCTCTCGACTTCGAGGATTCGAGTCAGGGCATCAAGTTTGTGCATCCCGCTGACAGGCCAGTAGCGCTGGTTGATCGCCTTGACGGTCGAGGTGCTGGATTTGATGCTGATTTCAACGGGCGAACGCAGGTGGCGCTGTGCGATCCGGCGAATCTGCTCCGGCATGGTGGCCGAGAACAGGGCAACCTGACGGTTGGCCGGGGTTTTGCTCAGGATGTCATCGACATCGTCGATGAAGCCCATGCGCAGCATTTCGTCGGCTTCGTCCAGCACAACGGCCTGCAACTGGTTCAGTTTGAGCGTGCCGCGTTTCAGGTGATCCTGAATCCGGCCGGGGGTGCCGACGACGACGTGAACGCCGCGTTTGAGACCGCGCAGTTGGGGTTCCATCGCCTGGCCACCGTAGATGGGGAGGACATGGAAATCAGGCAGATGGCGTGCATAGGTCTGCATCGCTTCGGCAACCTGAATGGCCAGCTCGCGGGTTGGCGCAAGAACCAGAAGCTGCGGCGCGCGCAGGCTCAGATCGATGCGGCTCAGCAATGGCAGGGCAAATGCGCCGGTCTTGCCGGTACCGGTTTGCGCCGTGCCAAGTACATCCTTGCCTTCGAGGAGGGGGGGGATGCTTTGTGCCTGGATGGGGGAGGGAGCTTCATAACCCAGCTCTTCGACGGCGCGTAACAGCGGCGCAGACAGGCCAAGATCAGAAAATAGAATAGTGGTGGTTTCTTCGGACATGGATACTCAAGGGCTCTCGTGGAACGAATGCATCCCTTGGTTTAAAAGGGACGATTCTGGGAATGGCGCGACATCGGCGCGTCTGAGATGTCGCGCTTATCGAGCCGGATAGGAATAGCGCCGCATCATACGCGAAAACAGGCCGCTTGTCTTATTTATCTTTGCTCAACAAGAAGATTGACGCTTTTCCGTCACCAGGTCGATGTATCGATCAATCAGTAGTGCCGTTTTTTGATCAGCAGACCAGGTCGCCGCATAGCGGGTTGCCTGTTGGGCCAGTTGCTCAATGCGTTTTGGGGTGTCGAGAACCGCATTGACCACCGAGGCGAATTCGCCCGGGTGATCCGGCGCGATAAGGCAGCCCCCTTCCGGATCCAGCACGTCCAGCGTGCCCATGGCGCCCAGTGCGACCACGGGCGTACCCAACGCGAGGGCTTCCAGCAGAACCAGCCCTTGGGTTTCTGTGCGGGAGGCGAAGACAAACAGATCGGCGGCACGATAGGCATCCTGCAGGCTGCCGTCACGGCGCATATACCCCACAAATCGGATGGATTCTTCGAGCGCCATCGTGCGAACGCGTCGGCGGAGGTGATGCTCGGCAGGCCCTTCGCCGGCAATCACCAGGATGGCATCCGGGTGCCGCGCAAGAACACTCGGGATCATGTCGATCAGAAAATCGATGTTTTTTTCCAATGCGACCCGGCCGACATACAGCAGTAACGGTTTATCCGGAGAAACGCCAAGGTGTCGGCGAAAGTCCGCTGCAGGGGGGGTGCGAAACTGGTTTAGGTCCAGTCCGGTCGGGAGGACGTGCATGGGGGTCGTGACGCCATACTCACTCAGAGTATCGCGCATCGGCGAGGACGGGACGATCAGTGCGTCGACCGAATTACACTGGCTCTTGGAAAATCGGCGTGCCATGAATTTCAGCCAGCGCTTGGGTAGCCACTTAATGTAATTGTATAAATACTCTTCGAAGAAGGTGTGGTAGCTCTCGGTGACGGGGATGTCGAGTTCATGGGAAATCTTCAGACCGGCATAGTGCGCCACAAACGGGGTATGGATGTGCACCAGATCGAGGCCGAGGGATTTGAGTCGCGGTATCAGCTGAATGACTTCCCGGTAGACCATCATCCGGTCTTCGGGATCGAGAATGACCGACCGTGCCCGGATTCGGATGATGTCATCATCGTCTTTATTGTCGCTGGCGCGTTCGAGTGTTTGTGCCTCCGGATAGGCCGGACAGACGAGGGTGACCCGATGGCCTTGGGCAATCAACCCGCTGCGAAAGCTATGGATGGAGGTTGACACGCCATTGATGCGTGGGAAGTAAACATCTGAAATCATGAGTATATGCACAGGTCACCTACAAAGGGGTCGGGTGTGGCGCGCATGAAAAAGCCCAGGTCTCTGCCAGTCTCGGGGCGTGATGATTCGTGCGGGATTGGGTTCAAGGCGGATTTGTGTCGTTTTGAGATACATGTCGTCCAGGCCATCAATGGGCTTTGTTGATACTTTTATCACGGGTGTGCTTGTCGGTGATCAATTACATGATTCGGCAAGGTTAATTTTTTTCAGAGTGTGTGATGAATGTGACAAATTGATGATCGGGTGTCAGGCAGCAGTTGAATTCTCGGGCTGTGATAGGATTGCACGCACTTTGAGCAGGGGTAAGGGTTTCACTATGATTGCAGGCGTATTTCCCGGTCAGGGGTCACAGTCGATCGGGATGGTCAATGGCTGGGGGGCATACGAACCCCAGGCGAAAGCCGTATTTGCCGAGGCAAGCACGGTTTTGGGATTCGATTTGTGGGCCTTGGTCACGGCAGGTGATATGGCCGAGTTGAACCGCACCGAAATCACGCAGCCAGCGATGTTGGCGGCCGATGTGGCGGCGTGGCGAATTTATCTGGCTTGCGGCGGGCATAGACCGGTTGCACTGGCGGGGCACAGCCTGGGCGAATATGCGGCGCTGGTGGCGGCCGAGAGCATTGATTTCGTGGATGCGGTGGCACTGGTTGCTGAGCGCGGCCGTTTGATGCAGGAGGCCGTGGCACCGGGTGTGGGTGCAATGGCGGCCGTGCTGGGCCTGGATGATGCGGTCGTGATGTCGATCTGTACGGAAGCGGCTGGGGATCAGGTCTGCGAGGCCGTGAACTTCAATTCGCCGGGGCAGGTGGTCATTGCGGGTGATGCAGCGGCAGTCACACGGGCCGAAGGGCTTGCCAAGGCGGCGGGCGCCAAGCGTTTCCTCCCTTTGGCGGTAAGTGTGCCCTCTCATTCGAGCCTGATGACCGATGCGGCGCGGGTACTGGACGGTTATCTGGCCAAAGTGGTCATTCGGCCGCCGACGATTCCCGTGCTGCACAATGTGGATGCCCAGTCGCATGACGATGCGGTGGCCATTCGGCATGCCCTGGTCGAGCAATTATACCGACCGGTGCAATGGGTCGCCTGCGTTCGTGCTTTGCACGGGCGTGGTTGCCAGCGGCAGATTGAGTTCGGGCCAGGCAAGGTGCTGACGGGGTTGGTCAAGAGGATCGAGCGGGGCATGGGCGGCGCGGCCATCTTTGATGAATCGAGTCTGGTCGCCGTGCTGCCGCAGGCATGAAATTTTTATCTGTAATGAGTCGAGCGTTTTTATGACAACGAATATGACAATGACGAGTGGTATGACGGGCAAGGTTGCCCTGGTGACGGGCGCAACCCGCGGCATCGGCGCGGCGATTGCCGATCAGTTGGCCGAAGCCGGCGCCATCGTGATCGGCACGGCGACGTCCGAGGGTGGGGCTGCCACGATACAGGCGCGATTGGCACCGCACGGCGGTGCTGGCATCTGCCTGGACGTCACAGATCCCGCGCAGATCGATGCCGTGCTGACCCGCATCGAGACTGAATTCGGTGTCGTGGCGATCCTGGTGAACAATGCCGGTATCACCCGTGACACCTTGCTGATGCGCATGAAGGACGATGACTGGGCGGCGATCCTGGAAACCAACCTGACTTCGGTATTCCGTCTGTCGCAGAAAGTCTTGCGTGGCATGACGAAGGCGCGGTGGGGCCGCATCATTTCGATTGCCTCGGTTGTCGGGTCGATGGGCAATGCCGGTCAGACCAATTACGCAGCTGCCAAGGCCGGTATCATGGGTTTTTCCAAGTCTCTGGCGCGGGAAGTGGGCGGGCGAGGCGTTACGGTCAACGTGGTGGCTCCCGGCTTTATCGATACGGACATGACCAAGGATTTGCCCGAAGAACACAAGAAGGCGCTGCTGGCCAATGTACCCCTGGGACGGTTGGGTAGCCCTGCGGAAATCGCGGGCTGCGTGCGCTTTCTGGCCAGTGATGATGCCGCCTATGTCACCGGGCATACGTTGCATGTCAATGGTGGAATGTACATGAGCTAATTTTGCTAACCATTAAGAATCATGGGTGTTCCGGATGGATTCGGAACCCCTGTCAGGGGGGCTGTCGCGCGCCTGGGATGATTTTTATTTGGCGCTTGGTCCGGTTTTCACTAGAATGCGTGCCATCTTGGGCAACAGCCCCGGAACAAATTTGTCCATGATGAGGTTTATGCGATATGAGCACCGTCGAAGAGCGCGTGAAGAAGATTGTTGTTGAGCAACTGGGTGTCAAGGAAGAAGAAGTGACCAACGAGGCTTCTTTTGTTGATGACCTGGGCGCCGATTCACTGGATACGGTGGAGTTGGTCATGGCTTTGGAAGAGGAGTTCGAGTGCGAAATCCCTGACGAAGAAGCCGAGAAGATTACTACCGTTCAGCTGGCCATTGATTACATCAACGCCCACAAAGACGCATAACCGATAACCCTCCCTCCGGACGAGGGTGGGTTTTGGATCAAGGTGCGGATGATTACCCCGGGTTCCGGGACATCTTTCGTTTCTGCGTGTCGCTGATGGAGATCATCGGGTTGGCCGCAGTAAAATGAGCGTAATCGTTCAATGACTTGGAGTTTCCTGCTCCAAGCGGGAAACGCCGAGTCAATCAGCGCCTTCTCCAGGGCCGCGCTACGGATTTTCCGGGCGCGGCTTTTTTTGTTATGGAATGCACAACGGATCATAGAGCATGAGTAAGCGACGGGTAGTCATTACGGGTTTGGGTACGGTTTCGCCTTTGGGTAACAGTGTGGCACCTACCTGGGCAGCCATTCTGGCGGGACAATCGGGTGTCGGTCATATCGATCGGTTTGACGTGGGTGCGATTCCGGTACAGATCGCGGCGATGGTCAAGGATTTCGATCCGGCCAACTATATCCCGCCTAAAGATGTGAAGAAGATGGAGTCATTTATTCACTATGGCCTGGCGGCAGCGATCGAGGCAATCGACGATGCCGGCCTGGTGAGTGAGGCGCTGGATCTCGACCGGGTCGGCATTCTGATCGGTTCCGGTATCGGCGGGCTCGATGGCATCGAACGCAATACCCTGGCGCTGGCGGAGCAGGGTCCCCGGCGGGTGTCACCCTTCTTTGTGCCGGGCGCCATCATCAACATGGTGTCTGGACAATTGTCGATCCGCTACGGTTTTCGCGGTCCCAACCTGTCGACCGTGACGGCCTGCGCGGCGGGCACCCACAGTATTGGTCAGGCTGCGCGCATGATTGCCTATGGTGATGCGGATGCCATGATCGCGGGCGGCGCAGAAGGGGCTATTTCGCCGTTGGGTGTGGCCGGTTTTGCCGCAGCGCGGGCACTCTCCACCCGAAACGACGATCCGACGCGTGCTTCCCGACCTTGGGATCGGGACCGGGATGGTTTCGTACTGGGTGAGGGCGCGGGCGTGTTGGTGCTGGAATCGCTGGCGCATGCGCAGGCGCGCGGCGCCCGTATTTACGCCGAATTGATCGGGTTCGGCATGAGTGCCGATGCCTATCACATGACGGCACCATCTGCCGATGGAGACGGCGCGCGCCGGTGTATGCAGGCCGCCATGAACGATGCGGGGATCAATCCAGAGGACATCGGCTACATCAACGCGCACGGTACCTCGACGCTGGCCGGGGATGCCGCCGAGGTGGTCGCTTTGCGTACTGCATTAGGCACGCATGCCAAGCACTGTCCGGTGAGCTCCACCAAGTCGATGACCGGCCATCTGCTGGGCGCGGCTGGTGGGATTGAGGCGGTCTTTTCGGTACTTGCCTTGCGCGATCAGGTTTTGCCGCCCACGATTAATCTCGATAATCCCTCTGACAACTGTGATCTGGATTTCGTGCCCCATACTGCCCGTGAGGTGCGTGGACTGGACGTGGCCATGTCAAACTCATTCGGCTTTGGCGGGACGAACGGCACACTGATCTTCCGGCGGATCTAGGACCGTAATATTCGGTACTTCGGCGCGTCACATTTGATGTGCCCAGTTCAATCATTCGATAGGTGGTACGCCATGATCCGTCTTTCAATGGTTTCAGTCTCTCGATGATGACGACACAGTCGATGATTCAGCCGATCATTGAACAAGTTGATGGCCTGAGCGCAGCGGATTTCCCGGCACTGATCCGATCGGCGCCCGGCGCGTTTTCCCAGCTTTTTGCCAGTCTGGCCTCGGGCGGCGCAACGGATGTAGACGATTCGTCACCGGATAATGCGCGTTGGTCGATGTTGTTGTCATCTCCGCAGGCGGAGTTGCGTCTGACTTCAGACGGCACGCTTCGATCCTGGCACACCCATGGGAGCGATCCCCTTGCCCCGGCGACTGAGGGCGACTTTCTGTCTGCTTTTGCGCGATGGGTATCTACCGTACCTCATGCTGCATTTTCCCCGGCAAGCGAACTGCCCTTTGTGGGGGGGTGGAGTTTTTATCTCTCCTATGAACTGGCGGGACAGATCGAATCGAGTCTGGCTCTGCCCGCGTTCAGGTCGTCCGCCGAGCGGGGCTTTCCGATCGCGGTTGCGCAATATCACCCTGCGGCCCTGGTGTTTGACCACCGCGAAGCGCGCATGTATCTGGTCCACGATGATCGGTCACCCGCCTGTGTGGCAGCCATGCGTACCGCCCTGGCCGATTCCATGGCGTCGCCGCCACCGGTCGACGCGGATGCGGCCGGGCATACCTCTGATGAAGATGCCCTGGCCGTTTCTGCATTGACGGCAGATGATCCTGCAACCTATGAACGGGGCGTGGCACGGATTCTGGACTACCTCCGTGCCGGGGACGTCTTTCAGGCCAACCTTTCGCGGGCCTGGCGGTTTAATACCACCCAGGCGGACGCTGGGTGGCGCATTTTTCAGCGTTTGGGGCGACATAATCCGGCCCCCTTTGCCGCCTGGTATCGTCTGGACGAGGGGCAGATCATCAGTTCTTCCCCGGAACGGCTCGTGGATCATGTTCAGGGGCGGGTATCGACCCGTCCGATTGCCGGAACCCGCCGCCGGGATGCGGACCCTGAGCGCGATCGGGCGCTGATGGCCGAGTTGCGCGCTCATCCCAAGGAACGTGCCGAGCATGTGATGCTGATCGACCTGGAGCGCAACGACTTGGGGCGCGTGTGCCAACCGGGGAGCGTTCGGGTCGATGAGTTGATGACCATCGAATCCTTTGCCCACGTCCACCATCTGGTGTCGAATGTGTGCGGCCAACTGCGTCCAGATCAAACGGTGTTTGATCTGCTGGCGGCCGTGTTCCCAGGCGGGACGATCACCGGTTGTCCGAAGGTGCGTTGCATGGAGATCCTGGCGGAACTCGAGGCAACGGGGCGGGGGCCTTATACCGGAAGTGTCGGTTACCTTAGCCTTCATGGCCAAATGGATAGCAATATCCTGATTCGCACCGTCTTCCTGGGCGCGGATGGTGTGGGCGAATTCCGGGCGGGTGCCGGGATCGTGGCGGACAGCTTGCCGGAACGGGAACGTATCGAAACCGAAGAAAAGGCGCGTGGTCTGTTGCTGGCACTCGGGGCGCGGCCGACATGACGGCGATCACGCTTTCGGATCGCGGCCTTGCCTACGGGGACGGGCTGTTCGAAACGATCCTGCTTCGTCGCGGGCAACCCGTGTGGTGGTCGGAGCATTTTGCGCGCCTGAGTTGGGGGTGCCGTCGGCTGGGATTGCCGCTTCCGGACGAGTCTGATCTGTGTGCGCGGATCGAGGCAGCGGTTGCCGCCAATCCGGTGGGGGCGTGGGGGGCGCTCAAGGTGATCTATACTGCGGGTCCGGGGACACGGGGCTATCGTCGTTCCTCGCCCATCCACCCGACGGTGGTGATCCAGTGCAGTTCGATCGCGGCCCAAATCGACGATTGGCGGCAGAACGGGTTGGCGATCGGCATTCAGACGCAGGGCTTCGACGGGCTTGTCCCCCTGGTCGGTATGAAACATCTGAATCGCCTGCCGCAGGTTTTGACCCGGATGGCCTGGCCCGCGTCAATGGACGAAAGCCTGATGCCAGATCAAACCGGGCGTCTGGTCGGCGGTACGCAGAGTAATTTTTTCTGGCACGAGGATGGTCAGTGGTTCACGCCGCCAATGGGCGGTGCGAGCATTGCCGGTACGATTCGTGCCTTGTTGATTGCGCATTTGGGTATTCGTATTGCGCCGCTGGCGACGGGGCGACTGGCCTTGGCCCGCGCGGCAGTAATGACCAATGCGGTTTGGGGTGTCGTGCCGGTTCGCACGTTGATGGGGCGCCCGCTGGATCTGGCGCTCGCCCAAGCACTGGTCAGCCGCTATGAATCACTGAACGCTCGATTGGGCGGGACAAGGATAGCCGTGACGGAGACGGCATGGTGGCGGGTGGCATGCGATGAACCGATGATGAATGGAGGCGGAATTTAGTGAAACGCATGATCGGCTATCTGGCCGTATGGTTGAGCGTCATGGGCCTGCTGCTGGCGCTTGTGCTCGGTTATCAAACCGTGGGACGCGGGCTGACAGAACCGCTTCTGGTGCCGGGCTCAGCGGCTGTGCATCTGGTCATCCCGCCGGGCATGGATGCACGACGCATTGCTGAACTGGCTGATGCCTCGGGCGCCCGCCTCAATCCGGCTCTGTTTTATTGGGTGGCGCGTCTGCGGGGGCAGGCGCGCAGCATCAAGGCCGGTGAATATGAAATCACGTCGAAGGATACCCTGCCAGGCCTACTTGATCGGTTGGTTTCGGGAGATGTTATCCATTATCGTCTCACGATCCCCGAGGGGGATACCGCGCAGGATTTTCTGAACGCGCTGGCCGCTGACCCCCATCTGAAGCACACGCTGGCGGGGCTTGACCATCCCCAGATTATCGCCGCACTGAAGCTGCCGGTCAGTCATCTTGAGGGGCAGTTGTTTCCGGATACCTATGTGTTCACCGGTGGTACGACGGATCGACAGATTTTGTTGGCGGCCTACCATTCGATGCAGACGCACCTAGATGCGGTGTGGGCGACCCGCGCGCCAGATCTGCCATTGAAAACGCCTGAAGATGCCCTGATTCTGGCGTCGATCGTGGAAAAGGAAACGGGTATAGCCGATGAGCGGGCCAAGGTGGCCGGGGTATTCATCAATCGGCTGAACCGAGGGATGCGTCTGCAAACCGACCCGACGGTGATCTACGGCGTGGCGAAAATCAAGCAGGGCGCTGTGGACGAATCGACTGCGCCGCGTAGTCTGACCCAGACCGAACTGCGGCAGGACACGCCCTACAATACGTATACCCGGGTTGGTCTTCCCCCCACGCCGATCGCGCTGCCTTCGGAGGCGGCCCTGAAGGCCGTCACGCATCCCGATCAAACCGACGCCCTGTATTTCGTGGCCAATGGCACCGGCGGGCATACGTTTTCCCGAACCCTGCAAGGTCATAATCAGGCCGTGCAGCAATGGCGAAAGTTGGAAAATAATCGATCCGATTCGACCACCGCATCGGGGGGCAAATGACGACGCGCGGTATGTTTGTGACCATCGAAGGGATTGAAGGAGCCGGAAAATCGACGGCGGTGTCCTGTGTCGCCGAATGGTTTGCCGAGCATGGATATGATGTGCTCTGTAGTCGGGAACCCGGAGGGACGCCGGTTGCGGAGGATATCCGGCGTATCCTGCTGACCTCGACCGAAGAGGAATTGGCGGAGCCGGCGGAGTTGTTGTTGATGTTCGCGGCCCGCGCCCAGCATGTGGCGCGCGGCATCCGTCCGGCGTTGGCGGCTGGCCGGGTCGTGGTTTGCGACCGATTTACGGACTCGACCCGTGCCTATCAAGGCGCCGGCCGGGGCATCGACAGCGGCGTCATCGAATCGCTGGCGGCCTATGCCGAGCAAGGGGTCCGGCCGGATCTGACCTTGCTGCTGGATCTGCCCGTCGAGATCGGCATGGCCCGCGCGGCGGCGCGGCGGGGTGCGTCCAGCAAGGATCGTTTCGAGCGAGAGGCACATGCGTTTTTCGAGCGGATTCGGGCGGGTTTCTTGCGTATTGCCGCAGCGGATGCAGCGCGCATTCGTCTTGTCGATGCAGAGGCACCGATCGAGCAGGTTCAGGCGCAAATCCGGTCGATACTTGATGATCGATTTGAAACGGCGAGATAAGTAAGATATGGCGCGCAGCAAGACCACAGAAAAAAAACCACCGCTTGCCGTTGCCGAAGAGGCGGCGTGGCCCAGCGTGCAGGAAGATCTCGATCTGATCCGGCAGGCGCCATGGCTGCAAGATCCCTGGCAGCGTTTTGTTTCGATGCATGCGCAGGGGCGTGTGCCGCATGGCCTGATGATTTCGGGTGATCGTGGTTTAGGCACGCTCACGCTGGCACGCTGCATCTGCGCCTTTCTGCTGTGCAGTCAGCCGATCACGCGCCCAGGCGAAGAGGCGCCCTGCGGGGAATGCCCTGCCTGTCGGTTGCGACGGGCAGGAACGCATCCCGATCTGATTATTCTGGCCGGTGATGCCGCCGCACGGGACATTCCGGTCGAGGTGGTTCGGGGATTGATCGAATCCTTTAGTCTGACCCGACACGGCGCGCTGCGCGTCGCTTTGATCGAACAGGCAGAGCGCATGAATCGGGCTGCAGCCAATAGCCTGCTCAAATTGCTGGAGGAGCCGCCAGCCGGCAGCCTCTTCCTGCTGACGGCCGAGCGGGCCGACCTGCTCCCAGCGACCATCCGATCACGCATCCAGCGTTTGACGGTTGCCATGCCCAACCGGACAGATCTGATCGATTGGATCTGCCGCGCGCACGGCCTCTCACGTGCGGATGCCGAATTACTCTGGTTCATGGGTGGGGCGGCACTTGTGGACGGTCAAGCCCCGACCTGGGATTGGCAGGGCGTGACTCAGGCGCTGACGGACCTCGTCACCGGGCGCCTTTCTCCGCTGGCTGCCGCCAAGGTCTGGCAGGCGGTCGATCGGGAAACCTTGGCCCGATGGCTGCTGCGGGTATGGCTGACGGTCCAGCGCCTGTCGATGGGGCTGACTTGTGAGGCGCCTGAAGCCTTATGTCCCGCGTTGTTGCCCTTGGCGCGCGCGCTGCCTGCGGAGGAATGGCTCAAACGACACCCGATCTTGCTGGCCTTCCTCCAGACGTCGACACATCCCCTGAACGAGGAGCTGGCCCGAGAACGACTGGCTCTGGATCTGATCGATCCGGCGCTTCCCGCACGCCTTGCCTAGTGCGCGGAAAGGCCGTTCATGATGGCCTTCATCCGCTTCGTGAGGCCAACATGCGAATTTCAAACGATAGTTGGGAACCATTTGCCTCTTCGCCAATCGTAGAAACGGCAACAAGGGGCTTTGCCAGTGCGGGTTCCCTGTTTTGCTTTTATGTGCATAAGTATTTTTGCTGTCGTTGCGTGAAGCAGTGTGGTTAAATTTAGGGTTACGGTTTCGCGCCATGCGTAAAGTGGGCAGAAACGTGTATCCGGTTCGGCCCAGGCAAAATGACTCGAACTGTTTGTGCGTACTTAAAAATCCAATAACGGAGATCAACGAATGAATTTATCTCGTCGGGAATTTATGCAAATGCTGGCAGCAGCATCTGCGGCCGGCATCAGCCTTGAGACCGCGCAAGCGGGCACGGGCATGCAAACCGTCGCCCATTCGGTCAAGGCCAACCGTGCCTCGGGCAACATGTATGAAGTTCCCAAGTTCGGTAATGTGCATATCCTGCATTACACCGACATTCATGCGCAGCTGAATCCGATTCATTTCCGTGAGCCCAGCATCAACCTGGGTGTGGGTTCGATGGAAGGTCAACCCCCACACTTGGTCGGTGAAGCGTTCCTGAAGCATTTCGGCCTGAAGCCGAATACCCCGGAAGCCCATGCGTTCACATGTATCAATTACGTGGAAGCGGCCAAGAAGTTCGGCAAGGTCGGCGGTTATGCCCACCTGCTGACCCTGGTCAAGCACATGAAGGCTCAGCGTCCTGGCGCACTGGTGCTGGACGGCGGCGATAACTGGCAGGGTACCGGCCTGGCGCTGTGGACCAATGCTCAGTGTCAGATCGATGCGCAGAAGATCTTCGGTCTGGATGCCTTTACTTCCCACTGGGAAGCCACCTACGGCAAAGATCGTATGATGGACGGCATCAAGCAGCTCGAAGCTGCAGGCAACATGACTTTCGTCGCGCAGAACATTCGCAATCAGGATTTCGAAGACCGCGTCTTCAAGCCCTACATCATCCGTGAAGAAAACGGCGTGAAAGTGGCGATTGTCGGCCAGGCGTTCCCCTACACCCCGATCGCCAACCCGAGCTGGATGGTTGAAGGCTGGACCTTCGGTATCAATCCGGAAGACATGCAGGATGTCGTCACCAAGGCCCGCAAAGACGGCGCTGAAGTGGTCATCGTGCTGTCGCACAACGGTATGGACGTGGATCTGAAGATGGCTTCCCAGGTCAGTGGCATCGACGCGATCATGGGCGGTCACACCCACGACGCCATCCCGCGTCCGACCATCGTCAAGAATCCGGGCGGCAAGACCATCGTTACCAACGCCGGCTCGAACAGCAAATACCTCGGTGTGCTGGATATCGATTATCGCCATGGCAAGCTGCAGGATTTCAAATATCACCTGCTGCCGATCTTCTCCGACTTCATCGAACCCGACAAGGAAATGGCCGCCTTCATCGAGAAAGCGACCAACCAGGACGTCACCTTCCAGGGCAAGACGTTCAACGCCAAGAAGCGTCTGGACGAAGTCGTTGCCACCAACGATGGCCTGCTCTATCGTCGCGGCAACTTCACCGGTAGCTGGGATCAGCTGATCTGCCAGGCGCTGATTGATGAAAACGACTGCCAGATCTCCTTCTCTCCAGGGGTTCGCTGGGGTACTTCATTGATTCCGGGCGAGCCGATCACCTATGAAGCGCTGATGACTGAAGTAGGTCTGACCTACCCGAACGTCACCGTGAACGAATTCACGGGCGAGCAGATCAAGGGCATTCTTGAAGATGTGTGCGATAACATCTTCAACAAGGATCCCTACTACCAGCAGGGTGGCGACATGGTCCGTATTGGCGGCATGACCTATGCCTGCGCGCCGAACGAAGTGAAAGGCAAGCGGATCTCTGAAATGGCTCTGGGCGGTAAAGCGCTGGATCCGAAGAAGAGCTACAAGGTGGCTGGCTGGGCATCGGTACACAAGCCGGGCCAGATTCCGGGCGATACCGGCAAGATGATCTGGGATCAGGTCGAACACTGGCTGCGTGATAAGAAGCACATCAAGCCGGTCAAGATCAACGAGCCGAAGCTGATTGGTGTGAAAGGCAATCCAGGCCTGAGCAAGTGCTAATCTGCGCTTAATCGCTGTATAAGCTGTGAAAAGCCCCGCAAAGCGGGGCTTTTTTTATGCGCCTGAAGAATTGGTGGTGTGCGGTTCAGTCCGGTGTATGTGCGGGGCGAAATATCCCCTGTTCGTAGTCCTTGCGCAGTTGTCGATAGGGCGCTACACGCCCATGCATGGCCACATAAATGTCAGGTTCCGGAATCGCGGCGATAAATCCGAGTGCCAAACCCAGATGCAGCGCCGACTCGCGGGGATCAATTTCAGCCGGGCGCATGGCACCGGTCAGGATCACGATCCGATCCAGTTCGGCGTGGTCGAGGGTGATGGCTGTCTGGTGCAGCGTATCGGTGCCGTGCACGATGATGATCGGCGCGCCTTGCATGGAGCCGGGCAGTGTTCTGATGGCCGCGATGATCAACTGGCGGTCATCGTCAGTCATCTCAAGGCTATCCTTGTGGATCAGGCCCATCAGATGGATATCCAGATTTGGTGCCGCAGATATAAGTGATTCCGTGATCGCCAACTCGTCGGACGGGACAATCAATGTACCCGCAATCGGTTCATAGCGCTTATTCAGCGTCCCTCCGGTGTTAATGATGACAATCGGTTGTTTTGAGCGGGTACCTGGCTCGATCATCAAAAGGACTCCTGGCGGATATTTAAGTTAAGGATACAAGGTCTGAGTCGTGTGTTGCGCGGGGCGCATACACAGGGAATCGGATTGATGCATTTAGTGTGGTCGTCAGATGTTCTCGTGCTGATGTATCCGGCCTGCCGGGAACGTTTATCCGATGGCATGAGCCACTGCTTTGGGAAATTGGGGTGATTGGCCGGCTTTCTTAGGATGCGCAGGGTCATTTTTGGGTCTCAGGGATTTCTGGCCATGGGCGGGCAATGATCCGGTGGGTGGGAATGATTGCGACGGCCGTGTGCTTTTATCCAGTAAATATTCTAGAATGTAACGCAATTAAAACGGTTATTTGAATATTCATCGGGTTATTAAAACCGAGTCGCCGGCAAGATCAATCATGAACAATCCCACGTCCTATCGTTACCTTATCGAATCGGTGACCAAATCCGGTGCCCGTTTTCGGCCAAGTGACTGGATTGACCGCCTAGCCAGCTGGGATGCCACGTTCGATCAACATCGGCTGGTTTTTTCCGAGCGTCTCCATCCTGCGATGCTGGATGGGCAAAAGGTTCTGGTGATCGAGCCGAGTTTGCAGGCCGAAAATACGCAGATGTTCGAATCGGTGCTTCATTTTGTCGAACGCAATAATCTGAAAATGCATATCCAGTACGTAGACGGGCGACTGGAAGAGTATACGGGTGTCCCGCCCGAGACGGATTCCGTCGACACGCAATCTGCATAAAACACTTCGGACTACATTGACACATGAATGCATCAGCGCCCCGCGTCGGTTTCGTCAGTCTGGGCTGTCCCAAAGCCCTGGTTGACTCCGAGCGTATTCTCACCCAGCTGCGGGCTGAAGGGTACGCCATTTCCGAACAATACGATGATGCCGAGTTGGTCATCGTGAATACCTGCGGGTTTATCGACTCGGCCACCCAGGAATCGCTGGATGCCATCGGTGAAGCCCTGGCAGAGAATGGCAAAGTCATTGTGACGGGGTGTCTCGGCGGCCGCGATGATGGCGCCCTGATCAGGGAGATGCACCCGAGCGTGCTGGCCATCACCGGCCCGCAGGCCTATGCCGAAGTCATGGGCGCCGTTCATCAGCATGTGCCCCCCCGGCACAATCCGTTTACGGATTTGATGCCCGCACCGCGAACCACCTTCGAGCAGCAGGTCGGGGTCAAGCTTACCCCCCGGCATTATGCCTATGTGAAAATTTCCGAAGGCTGCAACCATCGATGCAGTTTTTGCATTATTCCGAGCATGCGGGGTGATCTGGTCAGTCGGCCCATCGGCGAGGTGCTCACCGAAGCGAGCAACCTGGTGGATGCCGGGGTCCGCGAACTGCTGATCGTGTCCCAAGATACCAGTGCCTATGGTCTGGATACCCGGTACAAGCTCGATTTCTTCGGTGGCAAGCCGGTGAAGACCCGGTTCAAGGAATTGGCTCAGGAACTGGGACAGTTGGATGCCTGGATCCGCCTGCATTATGTCTACCCTTATCCCCATGTGGATGAGGTGATTCCGCTGATGGCGGAGGGGCTGATCCTGCCCTATCTGGATATCCCTTTCCAGCACGCCAGTCCCTCCATCCTCAAAGCGATGAAACGCCCCGCCTCCAGTGAAAATGTGCTGGAACGAATTAGTCGCTGGCGAGATATCTGCCCCGAAATTACCCTGCGTTCAACCTTTATTGTCGGTTTCCCCGGGGAAACCGAAGATGACTTCAATCAACTGCTGGATTTTCTGGATGAAGCCCAGCTTGATCGGGTGGGCGCCTTTGCCTATTCCCCGGTTGAGGGCGCCACGGCCAATCAGTTGGCCAACCCGGTGCCCGAGTCGCTCAAACAGGAGCGGTTGGCGCGTTTCATGGAAAAACAGGCGGTCATCAGCGCCGCAAAGCTGGAGCGTAAAATCGGCCAGACCATGGCGATCCTGATTGATGATGTGGATGAGTCCGGTGCGGTGGGACGCGGCGCGGGCGATGCCCCCGAGATCGACGGCGTTGTCTACCTTGCAGATGTAACCGACGTGCGGCCTGGCGATTTTGTTGAAGTGGAGATTACCGATGCCGATGACCACGATGTGTGGGCGATTCCTGTCGCCTAGTGCGGCCCCATGGCGCGTGTGACACCTTATATGTCGCCCCGGCGTGCCATCCGGTCCTTTCATCGGGATGTCCTCGGTGATTGGTATGCCCTGCTGGAGTGTGGGCATCGTCAACATACCCGCCACAATCCTCCCTGGACCAATCGGGCCTGGGTAGAAAGCAGTTTTGGTCGAATGACCATGTTAGATACGCTGTTACCCTGTCCGCATTGTGCGCAATTGGTGGCCGCAAGCCCGCACGGGCGTCAGGCCTAATGACTGGCTACCGTTTTCATCGGGTCGTGTCTTTTGCGATTCGGTGCACTGTAGATCACATGCCCAGCCCTCTGCCCGAGAAGAGCCATGACATCCTCATCCCATAACGATCGCGATTTTTTGCCCCTGAATCTGGCCGTGCTGACCGTTTCCGATACGCGCGGCCCGGCGGAAGACCGCTCCGGAGACTTGTTGGCCCAGCGTATTCTCGACGGTGGGCATCAGTTGTTTGATCGTCGGATTGTTCGTGACGACAAATATGCGATTCGCGCCGTGGTGTCTGCCTGGATTGCCGATCCTGCCTGTCAGGGTGTCATCACCACGGGTGGTACGGGCCTCACCGGTCGCGACGGCACGCCTGAAGCGCTTCGTCCTCTGTTTGACAAGGAAATTGAAGGCTTTGGTGAGGTGTTTCGTTGGCTTTCGTGGCAGGCGATCGGTACGTCTACCGTGCAGTCTCGGGCGACGGCCGGCGTCGCCAATGGCACCTATCTGTTCGTTTTGCCTGGTTCTACCAGTGCCTGTGGTGATGCCTGGGATCAAATCATCCGTGCGCAACTCGATTTTCGAACCGGACCCTGCAATATGGTCGAACTGATGCCGCGTCTCAATGAGAAATAATCTGCTCCATTCCCCGGTGCCTGTGGACAGGTAGGGCCGGTTGAGCGAGCCAACTATTTGGGGCTGAGTATGAAGGATTTTCCCATGCGTGCGTTATTTGCCGTCAGTTCGCTCGGTCTGGGGCACGCCACCCGCAGCTTGGTGCTGATTCAGACCTTCCTCCAGCGTGACTATCAGGTCACGATCGTTTCGACGGGGAACGCACTGGCCTTCCTCCGTCTGGAACTGGCCGATCATCCGGCGGTCGATTGGCAGGACATGGCGGATTATCCACCGCTGGAGCGGGGTACGGGTTGGCGTTTTTATGTCTATCTATTGTTCGATCTGCTGAAAACCTGGCAACGTATCCGGCAGGAGCATCGGACCTTTGAAGCCTCGGCGGCGGAATATGACTTTGTGTTCAGCGATGGACGCTACGGTTTCTATAGTCGCTGGACACCTTCGTTCATTCTGTCGCATCAGATCGCCTTCATTCCGCCCAAAGGGCTGCACGAAATCGGTTGGCTCAGCGACCATCTGAATGCGGGGGCGCTCAAGAAGTTCGATCGGATCTTCATCCCCGATTTTCCTGGCCCCAGTCGGAATCTGGCGGGTAATTTGTCACATTCGCCGGTGCTCAATCAGGCGCCGCATTGCTATATCGGTATTCTTTCCGCCTATCCACGATTGACGCGGCCACAGGACATCGACTATCTCTTTGTCATCAGTGGATACCTTCAGGAACACAAAGGTGCCTTTGTACATAACCTGCTGGCCCAGGCCGAGGGTATACCGGGCAAGAAGGTATTTGTGCTGGGGGACCCGAAGGTGGACATGAGTCAGTACCAGGCATTCCAGCGCGACAACTTGACGATTTACCCGCTGGCCAGCGGGGATCTGCGCGTCGACTTGTTCAGCCGGGCGCGTTGCGTGATCTCACGCGCGGGCTATACCACGGTGATGGATCTTGTCGAGCATGACAAGCAGGCCCTTTTGATTCCCACGCCGAACCAGACCGAGCAGGAATATCTTGCCTACTACCTCGGCAGCCTCAAGTATTTCGTGACACGCGATCAGTCAACGCAGTTCGATTTGGCCGCGGCGCTGGCCGAGTGCCAATCTCGTCAGGCATTTGTGCCACCCTGGCGAACCGAGGGTTCGGTAGCGCGAATTCTCGATGCCATGTCGGGTTTGGTATACAAGAACTACTTCTCGATTATTGTGCCCGCCCATAACGAGGAGGGGGAGCTCGCGCGAACCCTGGATGCACTCCTCGCGTTGCGATATCCCGCAAACCGCATGGAAATCATCATTGTCGAAAATGGCTCCACGGATGCGACCCTATCGATTGCGCAACGGTACGAATCCCGGGTCGATACCCTCATATCCATCCGCGTCATCCAGAGTGAATTGGGCGTATCCCGTGCCAAGAATGCGGGGCTGGCCCTGGCTGCCGCGGAGTCCGAATGGGTCGTATTTTGCGATGCGGATACTTATCTGGGGCCGGAAGCGTTGCACCAGTTCAATACTTGGATCAATCGTCATGGTGCCGATGGGTTGAGTGTCGGGACGACGCAAGTTCGGCCGCAGCCAGCCCACCGCCTTTACGCGCGATTGTGGTTTGGGATTTATGATGTGATTCATCGTGTGACGCATAGTTCGTATGCCATCCAGCTGGCCCGTACGCCCATCGCCCGGGGCGTTGGGTTCCATGTTGATCTGAATTTTGCCGAAGACCTGATTTTCACGCGCGAATGCCGTCGCTATGGTCGTTTCTTTTTCGTGCCGACCAATCAGGTCGCCACGTCAACACGACGCTTCGAGGCGCGTGGATACTTCAGGCAGAGTCTGCGTTGGGTGATGGAGGCGTTGATGCCCAGGCGGATGAAACGACAGCGGGGTTACGATGTCATTCGCTGAGTTCGGTTCGTTCGAGCAGGCGATACCCTTTCTGCAGCAACACCGGAACATCGCCTATAGTCTGTTGTTCTTTGGGGCCTTCTTTGAAACCGTTATCCCGTTCTCGTTATTAATCCTCGGCGAGGTTTTTTTCCTTTCGGGCGCCATTCTCGCGGGTATGGGCGTACTGGATCTGTGGCTGGTGATGCTCCTGTTGTATGGCGGGGGCATTTTGGGGGACAACCTCAGCTACTGGATGGGCTATCGGTATGGCACCAGTCTCTTTGACCGGCTGCAGCACTGGCCATTGATCGGTCGATTGATACACCGCGATAACTACGAAAAGGGCGTGGCTTTTTTCGAAAAACGGGGTGCATTGGCCGTATTTATCGCGCGGTTGAGCGGGCCGCTATCCTGGATAACCCCCGCCATGGCCGGGATATTCCGGCTTGATTATGGGACCTTCCTGCGATTCAACACCCCGGCCGTCATTATCGGGATCAGTGAATTCATCATCATCGGTTATTTTTTTGGTAACCATATCGGTACCATTCTGTCAGTGTTGCATCGCTATGGCCTGGCACTGGGCCTGATCCTGCTGGGACTTGTTATCCTGGTATTGATTGTTCGACGATATTTCGACTGGCGATCTCGTCTTGATCGTACGGAGGCTGAGGTCTCGTTATTCATCAGCCAGCATTTCGGTTGGTCCCTTCTCGTTATCACCGGTGTGATCATCGGCGTGTTGTATCTTATTCGTCCTCTGTGATCTTTATTTGCAACCTAGACTGACACACACTTGGCTGAGTGGGGTGTGAGACTCATGGGGCGGCGAACGACATTCATTGGGGGTTCTGTGGTGGAATTCCGGGCAATAAAAAAGCCAGCGTGATGCTGGCTTTTTTCACAGGGGGCATTGCACCCCCCTGGCGTAGGCCTTACTTGCGTAGGCCGGGTCCGTTGATTTCCAGGCCGTTGTCGATATAGGCCAGGAAATATTCCAAGTCACGATACTGCGTAGAGTAAGGCTTGAACGGTATGGTGCGGGTGTCACGCATACAACCTTTCAGACGCTTGTCCAACGTAAACATGCCCTGCTTGCTGTAACGGAAAACCGGGAAGGCGGTGGTGTTACCAATACCGGTATGCAGAATTTCCGCGCGTGTACGCTGGGTGGCGTGGTACATGTGGCAATCGGCACAGGAAAGATTCAGCTGGCCAGTCTTGCGGAACCACATTTGCTTGCCACTGTTGAAGGCTTCTACTGCACGCGGATCGTTCGGAATCTGGACATTGACTTTCATGCCACGGGATTCGCTCGCCAGATAGGCGGATACCGCCACGAGATCGTTATAGCCTTTTTTCGAGCCCCAGGACTTGTCCTTCGGTACGCCAGCATTCAACTGACAGTTGATCAGATCCAGCTCCAAGCTGTGTACCTGGCCATCCTTGGGGTTGAAATAGGGGTACTTGGCACGCAGCCCCTTGGCGTCTCCGACGCAGGACGTCAGCGGCTTGCCGTTCGGCAGACGATAGTCAGCCCACAGCTTTTTGCCTGCCGCGATGAAATCATCTTGCGGCGGGAACTGCATCATGTCCTGGTACTGGCTGTAGGCATCCTTGTCGAATGCATACACACCCATGTTGTACTTGTCGTGGGGAATCTGCGGGAAGTTCTGGTAATAGAAATTCCGGAATTCCTTGGCAAATTCGGCGGGGTTGCTGGCGTCATCCTTTGGGTTGAAATTGCTATACCCGGATGCAGCCATGGATGTACCGATACCTGCTGCGAACAGTCCGGCGATTAATATACTGCTTACAAATTTTTTCATTCTCACGAGCTCCTCGTTGATGGTCGCTGGGCGTTTTCGCTGCGCTTAGAGCGTGTACAGATAATCGACGACTTTGTCGATCTGTTCCTTGGTCAGGATCTTGTGATCCCCAAACGGAGGCATGATGACGCCTCGGCCAAACTTTTCACGCGGATCCCAGACGATCTTGAACAAGTCCTCCTTGTTGGGAAAACGCAGCTTCATGGCGACCAACATGGGGCCAATGTTACCGGGCAGCTTGCCATCGGCAATAGCGTGGCAGGCGAGGCAGTTGCCTTCGCTTTTACTGAAGGCGATGTCCTTGCCTTCCTGCTGGTTTTTGGTCAGTTCGGCCGCGGCTGCTTGGCCGGCAACGGCGAGTCCGGCCACGAACAGAACGGCGGTGCTCGTGTGGGTAATTGCTCGAATCAATGATGTCATTATCATCCTCTCCTCTTAAGACGCTTTGGACGCCAAGATGGCTTTGGTGGCCTTATTTGTCGTTTTGACGACCTATACTGTAGTGGTCTGGTTCCTTGAGACAATAAAAAAATTTTTATAGCTACATGGTTTATTCACTTGAGGCGTTAAACCGTGCCCTGCTTAAGAAAACACTAATACAATTTGGTTATGGCGCTTTGGCTGAGTTCGATCAGCACATGCGTTGGGTATCGAATTTGCCGTAACAATGATGAGAATCTATTTGGTCTTTTTTATTTGTTTTATTACAAGACCTTGGGTTTTAGTTTTTGATCGGTCGTGCCTGAGCCTCTATTTTTAGCAGTGCTGCGTCCAGGCGTTCCTGCGCCAACGGGTTGCCCGCAGAGTAGCTGAAGGCCAGTTCGAACTCCTGGTGGGCGGCCACCAGATTATTTTTCATTAAAAAGTATTTTCCAAGCAGCTCATGGCCGCCAAGACGGTCGCCGGCGGCTGATGCTGCCTCAGCAGTCGTCAAGACGATCGTCGGATTATTGGGGTCTCTCTCCATGGTTTTTCGTGCCGCTCGGTAGGCTTGGGCCGGATCTCCCGTCTTGATCAGCCAATGTACGGATTGCCTCAGCAGCATCGGGTTGCCCGGGTAAAGTGCCAGTAACGTGTTCAACAGGGATTGGGCTTCTTCAGTGTGTCCATGTGCAAAAAGCACCTGAGCAAGCGGAAGACCGAACCACAGATTGCCGGGGTGTTCCCGATAGAGTTTGGAAAGCAGGTCGTGGGCCGATTGCCAATTGCCGTGGGATTGGTCATAAACGGCTTGACGGTAGATGCTGCTTGCGGACGTTGCCAGCTTGATTTTGAGGTCGCCGGTGAGCCCCGCCAAACGTGCGCGCGCCAACTGGAATGAGAGGCTGTCTTTCGTGCCCAGCTGCGCACTCGGGATCATGGCAATACGATCCTCGGCCGCGCTGATCCGTTCATTATTCAGGGGGTGGGTGAGCAGAAAGGCATATTGCGCCGCCCGATTGTCGCCGCTCTGCCGTTCGAGCTTTTCAAAAAAGGCGATGAGACCATGTGGATCGATGTGGACGCGTTGCAGTGTTTGGATGGCGAACTCGTCTGCTTCCCGTTCATGCATGCGGGTGAAATTGATTTCGTTCTGGGTGACGCCTGCAATGCTGGTTGCTGCTGCCGCAGCACCCATATCCGGGTTGACGCTGCCAAGGAGTAGCGCGGCAACAAAGCCTGCAATCACGAGCGCGCTGTTCCCGGATTGTTGCGCGAGCATCCGGGCAATATGTCGGTGAGTTGCGTGCGCAATTTCATGGGCCATCACGCCTGCAAGCTCGCTTTCGTTGTCCGCAAATAGGAACAGTCCCGAGTAGACGGCGATATAGCCGCCAGGCACGGTAAATGCGTTGATGGTCGGGCTGTTGATGAGCATGAAATTTGGCGGGAAATGCGTCCCGGGTGCCGATGCCATGAGTCGATTGCCCAGATCGTTCAGATAACGCTGCAGCAGTGGGTCGTCGATGAACTGAACCTGGCTGCGTAGCTTGTCAAATACCTCTGCACCGATTTTCTGCTCGTCCGCCTTGGATAGGGTGCTGTCGACCGGGTCACCCAGATCCGGCAACTGATTGTTCAGGTCGGCGTAATTCGAAGACGGGCGCGCGACTGCATCAACCGTTGCCGAGGAAAGCCCGCAGACCCAGATCAGGGTGAAAATCGTGACGAATTTATTCATGGTGTCATTAAGTATCGGTTTTTTTTGATTGAGGCGAAAATATTTGGATGATATTGGGGCATGGTCTTTATGTTATTAATCACCCTCAATGACGGTTTGGTTTGTTCCCCTTGGTGCGATGTTGCCCTGGCCAAGTTTTGGAATTCGTTCCGAATGCAGCGCTGAGTATTCTCGATTAACGATGAGCGTCTGGGGTTCATGCCAGAGGCACTGATGGTCCGATAAAACCCTGTAGATGTGTGGGATTGTTTTGATTTCCGGCGCGCACGCCAGATGCCCATTGGCTAAAATAAGATGGACCGGTTTTCAATGGGTATTGCCGGACAAGGGGCGACGAATCGCACCGAGCTTCATGGCCTTAATTTTTATAGAGAGTTGAATCGAATGTCTAGTTTTCAGAGTATTGCCCCCGAAGAGTTGCAGAACCGCATGCATGAAGTGTTGCTGGTGGACGTGCGCGGACCTGCGGAGACAGACCGTGGCATCATCAAGGGCGCGAAGTTGGTGCCCCTGCATCTGGTGCCCTTGAGTGTTGATCAGTTCAAGGCAGACCAGGATATTGTCATTTACTGCCACAGCGGTGCGCGTTCTGCACAGGCCTGCCAGTTTTTGGCCGCTCAGGGGTTGGATCGTTTGTTCAATCTGGAAGGCGGTGTGATGTACTGGGCGGGTTCGGGATTGCCGCTGGTCGCGCCCGAGTGATGGATGGCATCGTTGTCGATGCGCGCGGATTGCGATGCCCAATGCCCTTGCTGAAGGCGCGCAAGGCCTTGTCGGCCCTGCAGGCCGGGGAACGGCTTGAGGTATGGGCCACCGATCCTGGTGCCGAGGCCGATTTCAAAGCCTATTGCGCGCAGACGGGGCATCTGTGGCTGGGTATTGAACCGGGCGACGACGATACCTCGCCCTGGTTGAAGATTACGCTGGCCTGTCACCGATGAGTGATGTGCACAACGTAGCCACTCAGGCTGGCTCAGCAGCCGGTATTGCCTTGATCCTCAGCAAAGACGCTCCGGATGCTGCGCGTGCGGCCTTTTCCTTGGCAGCCACTGTCATTGCCCTAGGTGATCCCGCGGCGATTTTCTTCACGCAGCAGGGTATTTACTGGCTTTCTCATGCCGCGCAATCCTCGCCCGACCTGGACGAATTACGTGGCTTCTGTCAGGAAGAAGGTGTGCGATTCATCGCCTGTTCGGATTCGTTGGCACAGACATCCCTGTCAGCGGATGATTTGCTCCCCGGTGTTGAGGTGGCTGGTGCGATTAGCTTTTATCAGTTCGCGCGCACGGTCGCCGTCTCGCTGTTTATTTGAGTTGCATGACGCGGGTGACCCCAGTACCGCTGGGGGCGGAGCATTGTGCAGATACGGTTTTCAAAACGGATGGGCGTATTCGTGTCTGTTTTAGAAGGGTTTTTAGGACAAAAGCCAGTCAAGGTAGGGAATGTTTCGTCGAGAATAAAATAATCAAAGAGGCGGGTTAGATGATCAAGTTATTGCGTGTGCTGTTATTGCTCCCTTTACTGTTCTGGTTGCAGCAATCGTCGGCGGCAGAGGAAGGATTGCGGCCGTTTATCGAAGGTACGGCGTTGAGCGCATCCCTGGCGGATGCGACGAAGACCGTGGCGGCTGCCTTGGAGAAGGGGGGATTTGAGGTTGTGGGGCGTTACTCGCCCGTAAAGAACGTGACAATTATCTCGATCACCAGTCCACTCATGTTGAAAAACGCCGCCGCCACGGATCGTGGGGGGTATGGAGCGGCATTGAGTGTGGCGCTTGAGTCAGTGTCGGGAAAAACCTTTCTGACCTACATGAACCCCAAATATGTGGCTAACGGTTACCGTCTGGCCAGTGATAATTCCCAAGTTGCTCAGGCGCTGGGCGTGATTTTGGGGAATGAGAAGAGCTTTGGTGCGAATCCGCGGACGGTGGCGGATCTGCGGGGTTATCAATACTCGTTTGGGATGGAGACCTTCAATGATCCGATGGATCTGGGCAGTTTCAAGGGGTTTCAGACGGGTATACAGCAAATAACGAGTCGGTTACGGGCGGGTTCAGACGGCGTCCATCTTGTCTACCAGATTAGAATCCCTGGCAAGGATGAGGTTGTGTTTGGTGTGGATCTGGCCAGCAAGAATCCTGACGCGAATGGGATCAAGCTGGTGGACAAAGTGGATTCTGGTATGCCGCATCGCTATGCGTTTTTGCCTTATGAAGTGGTGTTGAAGGACCGGAATGCCGAGGCATTGAATCTTCGCTTCAGGATGGCCCTGTTTTTCCCGGATTTGCCCATGATGGGTTCGGGCGGCTCGTTCTTTAGCTTGAGGGGCGCGCCTGATGCGATTAAGAATGTGTTGAGAAAGGCATTGGGTGGAACCGTGATGAGTGATTCCAACGGTACGAACAACGGGTTCGGCTCGTTTTGATATCGGATCGGCCCAGTCTCGTCTATAGCGCGCATGCCTCATTTTGGCGTACGGTCTCGATCATTTCGCAATGATTCGATGCAATTCTCGCTATATCCGGCTATATTAACCGGCTTGATTCATGCGGCTGATGCGATTGCTGACGCATGCGATGATCTGGAATAGTCGGATTTTTTCTGACTCGCCTTGACTTGATCGGTGGCGAGCCAGGAGAAAACCGGCCCGGTTCATTTTCCCAACAACACATTAATTTATAGAGAGAAATGCGCGTGGAATTGTCCGGTGGTCAAATCCTGGTTGAATGCCTGAAGGCCGAAGGGGTCGAGGCCGTTTTCGGTTACCCAGGCGGAGCCGTCCTGCATATTTACGACGCCCTGTTTCAACAGGAAACGGTGAAGCATGTGCTGGTTCGGCATGAGCAGGGTGCTGTGCATATGGCCGATGGCTATGCGCGCGCGACGGGCAAGCCCGGTGTGGTGCTCGTGACCTCCGGCCCGGGCGCAACGAATGCTGTCACGGGTATTGCGACGGCCTATATGGATTCGATCCCCATGGTGGTGATTACCGGCCAGGTGCCGACTCACCTCATCGGGAATGATGCCTTTCAGGAAGTCGATAATGTCGGGATCACGCGACCCTGCGTCAAGCACAACTTCCTGGTCAAGAACGTGAATGAGCTGGCCCAGACCATGAAGAAAGCCTTCTATATCGCGACAACCGGCCGCCCTGGACCGGTTGTGGTTGATATTCCCAAGGACGTGGTCGATCCGAGTGTGTTGGTGCCGTTTACCTACCCGGAAACCGTGGCACTCCGTTCCTATCATCCGACGGTGAAAGGGCATACCGGTCAGATCCGCAAGGCCATCGATCTGATCGTGAATGCCGAACGACCCATGGTGTATACCGGCGGTGGGGTTGTTCTCGGTCGTGCCGCTGAGCAGCTCACCCAATTTGTTCGCCTGCTGAATTATCCCATCACCAATACCCTGATGGGGTTGGGTGCCTATCCGGCCAGCGATCGTCAGTTCCTGGGCATGCTCGGGATGCACGGTACGTATGAAGCCAATATGGCGATGCACCACTGTGACGTTTTGATCGCAATCGGCGCGCGCTTCGACGATCGGGTGACGGGCAATCTAGCCAAGTTCTGCCCGACTGCCAAGATCATTCATGTAGATATCGACCCGGCTTCCATCTCGAAGAACGTGATTGTGGACGTTCCGATCGTCGGTTCGGTCAAGTCGGTGCTCGAGGACATGTTGCCGCTGATCGCCGATGCCGGTGGCGCGAAACAGCCCGAAGCGCTGGCGGCCTGGTGGAAGCAGATCGAGCAATGGCGTGCCATGCGCTGTCTGGATTTCAAGACGAATGGCGAGATCATCAAGCCGCAGTACGTCGTGCAGAAGCTTTGGGAAATCACCCAGGGCGATGCCTATGTGACTTCGGACGTCGGTCAGCACCAGATGTGGGCCGCGCAGTACTATGGTTTCGACAAGCCCAACCGCTGGATCAACTCAGGTGGTCTCGGCACGATGGGCTTCGGCCTGCCAGCCGCGTTGGGCGTCAAATACGCCTATCCCGACGAGGAAGTGGTCTGCGTGACGGGCGAGGGGAGCATCCAGATGTGTATTCAGGAGCTGTCGACGGCCCTGCAATACCATTTGCCCGTCAAGGTCGTCAGCCTGAATAATCGTTATCTGGGCATGGTCCGTCAGTGGCAGGAGTTCTTCTACTCGGGGCGTTATGCCATGAGTTACATGGAAGCTTTGCCCGATTTCGTCAAACTGGCCGAATCCTATGGCCATGTGGGCATGCGGATCGAGAAAGCGTCTGACGTTGAGGGCGCGTTGCGCGAGGCATTTGCCCTGAAGGATCGTCTGGTCTTCATGGACTTCCAGACGGACCCGACCGAGAACGTCTTCCCGATGGTGCCGGCTGGTGCGGGCTTGAACGAAATGATTCTGGTGTAACACGATGCGACATATCATTTCTATTCTGATGGAGAACGAGGCAGGTGCATTGTCTCGTGTAGCGGGTTTGTTTTCTGCGCGCGGCTACAATATCGAGTCGTTGTGTGTGGCACCTACCCATGACGCAACCCTATCGCGCATGACGCTGGTCACCCATGGGGACGATCAGATCATCGAGCAGATCATCAAGCAGCTCAACAAGCTGATTGATGTGGTCAAAGTGCAGGATATGGTCGATGCGCCGCATATCGAGCGCGAGCTGATGCTGATCAAGGTGCAGGCGGTGGAAACGTCGCGCGAGGAGGTCTATCGCCTGGCCGAAATTTTCCGCGGTCAAATTATCGATGTCAGCGAATCAAGCTACACGATCCAGATGATCGGTCCGGGCCACAAGCTCGACGCCTTTCTGGCGGCGCTGGGTTCCATCCCTGTGGTGGAAATCGTGCGTTCGGGTGCCCTGGGTATCGCTCGGGGTCCGCGCGGGATGGCCGTTCCTGAAGCCTAATGCTGAGACCTGATTCTCAGAATTTCCAAATTTTTATTGATAACGATTGTTTGATGGGAGAGTTTTTAGATGCAAGTTTATTACGATAAAGATTGTGACCTGTCGTTGATTCAAGGCAAGAAAGTCACAATTATCGGTTACGGTTCACAAGGTCATGCCCATGCATTGAACCTGAAGGAATCTGGCGTAAATGTGACGGTTGGTCTGCGTGCCGGTTCTGCCTCCGCGCGCAAGGCGCAGGCTGAAGGCCTGACCGTTCTGCCGATCGCTGAAGCAGTTGCCGCTGCCGACATCATCATGATTCTGGCACCGGACGAGCATCAGTCAGCCATTTATCGTAATGATATCGAGCCGAACCTGAAGCAGGGTGCCACCCTGGCGTTCGCGCACGGTTTTGCGATTCTGTATAACCAGATCGTGCCCCGTGCCGATCTGGACGTGATCATGATCGCCCCGAAGGCGCCGGGTCACACCGTACGGTCCGAGTTCGTGCGCGGCGGGGGTATTCCCGACCTGATCGCGATCCATCAGGATGCCAGCGGTATGGCCAAGGCCATTGCGCTGTCCTACGCCTCTGCGATTGGCGGCGGTCGTACCGGTATTATTCAGACCACGTTCAAGGACGAGACCGAAACCGATCTGTTCGGCGAGCAGGCCGTCCTGTGCGGTGGTACCGTCGAACTGGTCAAGGCCGGTTTCGAAACGCTGGTTGAAGGGGGCTACCCGCCGGAGATGGCCTATTTCGAGTGCCTGCACGAGCTCAAGCTGATCGTGGACTTGATGTATGAAGGCGGTATCGCCAACATGAACTACTCGATCTCCAACAATGCCGAGTATGGTGAGTATGTCACCGGGCCGAAAATCATCAATGCCGAATCGCGTCAGGCGATGCGTGATGCGCTGGCCAACATTCAGTCCGGCGAGTATGCCAAGGCATTCATCCAGGAAGGGATGACCAACTATCCCTCCATGACGGCACGTCGTCGTCAGAATGCGGACCATGCCATCGAGCAGACCGGGGCTCAGTTGCGCAGCATGATGCCGTGGATTACCGCGAACAAGATCGTGGATAAGGATCGGAACTGATACCCGATTCGTCCGGCTTTTTTCAATCCGGAACAGGGGGCGATAAGCCCCCGAACTTTGAGGTGGTAACCATGAATCCCGAAACAGAGCAGTCAGAGCCGCTATCGGAACCCCGAGAACCCGTGACGGACAATGTGGCGGATCATCATGCTGAGCCGCCACACCGCCGCAAGGCCATCTATCTGTTACCCAACCTGATTACAACCGGCGCGCTGTTCGCCGGTTTTTTTGCGATTCTTCGCGCCATTCAGGGGGACTTCGAACAGGCGGCCATCGCCGTGTTCATTGCCATGTTGCTGGATGGTCTGGACGGTCGGGTCGCACGGATGACCGGCACTCAGTCGGCTTTTGGCGTTCAGTATGACTCACTTTCGGATGTGATCGCCTTTGGGCTCGCCCCGGCGGTGGTCGTGTTTCTGTGGAGCCTGTACGGGATCGGTGATCGTTGGGGCATGCTGGGGGCCTTCGTGTTCGTGGCGGCTGCGGCAATTCGTCTGGCTCGCTTCAACGTTCAGGTCGAGACGGTCGACAAACGCTATTTCGTGGGACTGGCATCGCCTGCTGCTGCGGCTGTTCTGATGGGGATGGTGTGGTTCTTTGAAGAGCAGCAAATCCCCTTCTACGAGAATATTGGCTGGGTCTGGGTGATTACGGTGACCACGGGCTTACTGATGGTCTCGAGCCTGCCTTATTACAGCTTCAAGAGTGTGAGTCCCCGGTTGCGGGTTTCCTTCCTCAGCGTGCCGATTCTGATTCTTGTATTCGTTCTGGCGCTCAAGGATTTTGCATTGACACTGTGGCTGCTGGCGGTGGTCTATGCCCTTTCTGCTCCGGTGTGGTTTCTGGGGCGTAGATTGACGCGGCTCTTGTTCCGACGCCATCGCTGATTGACCTTGCCATTACCGAACCTAAAAAGCCCGACCTTCGTCGGGCTTTTGTTTTGTGCGTGACGATTTATTGTGGCTGGAACAAATGGTGCTGCGGCCTCGCTGTTGGAGGTTGACGCGAATTCATTCCAGCCAACTTCCACTTTCTTCAGAGTGCTGATGTGTGCGTGATGCCCTGGAGATCACCTTGCCTGAAATGTAAAGGCCCGGACAAAATGCCGGGCCTTTGTGCCTCTAGAGGGTCCCCTAGGGATTACAGAGTTAGTGCAAGGGGTGTTGGTATTGCTGGATTCCAGAAATCAACCAGTCACCCTGTGCGTGTTCTGCAGAATGTCGAACGTGCCAGATTTCAGCGATGTCTTCCGGGACGCCGTAATTTTCACGTACGCGGCCCTGGAACAGGACGGAGGCCACGACCGCATCGCCCTCGCGGGTCAGGTCTAGAAGCTGTGCGTTAAGTTCCTGGACTTCGGTGACGTTGTTGATATTGCCCAATTGTGCTCGCTCGTCACGGAGGATCGCAAACATATCCGGCGTGAAATACTCGTGCAGGGCGTTCAGATCATTGGCATCCCAGGCTTTCTGCAGACTGGTGAAATGATGTTGGGCACCCTGCAGGAAGCTTTCTTCGTTAAACCACTGGGGTGCGTCTAGCAACGGAACTGGGACGGCGGCTCTGAAGCCTGATGCGCCATATCCCGGTGATGTGTTTTCCCGCCCCGTGTCATTCAGTGATGCGCCGGTATTGGCATAGGGCGTCAACCCAGGCTGTGCCGTTGCCGGCTTACGCAGTGCACGAATCAGGAGATAGGCACCGAAAGCCAAGAGGGCGATGAGGATGAAATCCATAGGTTTCAGACCATCAAAGGCACCGCCAAAAAACAGGGCTGCGAGCAGACCACCAGCGGCCAATCCGGCCAATGGCCCCATCCAGTTACGAGCGCCCGCCGCGGCAGGTGCTGTGGACTGTCCCGGGACGGGCTTGGCTGCAGGCGGCGTGGCCTGGCGCGCATAGCTCGGTTTGCTTTGGCCGAAGCTGCCGCCGGAGCCCAGGCGCTTTGCCTCCGCGCTCTGCAGGCCAAGTGCAAAGATGAGTCCGAGACTAACCAGCAGGGTCATAATGAATACGCTAGTCTTTTTGACGATCATGGTCGCTTCCCAAGTGGTTGAAATTCGGATTTCATTCTAGGGGTTGGATCTGGGGGATGCACGCCATTTTCAAAGTTTCGTATAGCCTGCGAACTAAATTATGGGCGCAGGAAATCAGATCTGTTCTGTGTGACGACAGGCTTTCGGGGGGCGTCTTGGGAACCGTCGGGCGCGGTGATACTCTGACGCGGATCATAGTGACTAACGAATGAGGATGGAATGGAATTTTTAACTGATTACGGCTTGTTTCTTGCGAAGACTCTGACCTGGGTGCTGGCCATCATTGTGATTGCGGTAGCCCTCATTTCATTGCGTCAACACCGCACGCCATCAGGCACTATGTTGGTCAAGCGGTTGAACGATCAATACATATCCCGGACCGAACAGTTGGAGAAGGCTATTCTGACCGCCAAGCAGTTTCGCCAGCGGCACAAGGCACGTGAACAGGTCCGAAAGCTGGAAATCAAGCAGGGTGAGACGCCCGACGGTCAGGCCCGGCCGCGTACCTTTGTGCTGCATTTTCACGGCGATCTTCGGGCGAGTCAGGTCGAATCCCTGCGGGAGGAAATTTCCGCCATTCTGGCTTGCGCGCGTCCGGAAAACGATGAGGTGCTGGTCTGTCTGGAAAGCGGCGGTGGACTCGTCACTTCCTATGGTCTGGCGGCGTCTCAATTGGCGCGGCTCAGATCGTCCGGATTGGCGGTGACAGTTTCGATCGATAAAGTAGCAGCCAGTGGAGGCTACATGATGGCTGCCGTGGCGCCACGTATCGTCGCCGCCCCTTTTGCCATCGTGGGGTCGATTGGGGTGGTGGCTCAAATCCCCAATATCCATCGGTTGCTCAAGCGCCATGCCGTTGATGTGGAGTTGCTGACCGCCGGACAGTACAAGCGTACGATCACCATGCTGGGTGAGAACACGGAGGCAGGCCGGGAGAAATTTCAGAGCCAACTCAATGAAACCCATGAGCTGTTCAAGTCCTTCCTGCTGCGATACCGTCCGACTCTGGATATGGCGACGTTGGCGACGGGCGAATACTGGTTCGGTACACAGGCATTGTCACTGGGGCTGATCGACGAATTGGCCACTAGTGACGAGCTGATTGAACGCATGTGTCGTGATCGGGATGTGTTTGAGGTTCAACTGGTGCGCCCCAAGCCCCTTGCCAAGCGCTTGAGTGGTTCGGTCGAAAATGGCGTAGTGCGCATCCTGACCCTTTTGTTGGACCAAGTGCGTGAAAAATCGACCAACCCCCAGGAGCGGATTTGATCAACCGGGGACGGTAGGTTCCGGATCTATAGGAGAATACGATGGAGCACAGCTTTCACCCCTTGTCCGAATTGTTTGCCCAGTTGGGTTTGCCCGAGACCGCTGCGGATATCGACACGTTTGTTCAGTTCTATGGGCCACTTGCCCCGGATGTGGTTCTTGCTGATGCGTCGTTCTGGTCTGCGTCCCAGTCCGCTTTTCTGCGAGAGGCTCTGGCTGATGATGCGGACTGGGCAGAATCGGTCGACCATCTGGATGCGTTGTTGCGCTAAATCAATGTGTCGTCCGTCCAGGCTCGTGAAGGCATATTTTGCCCTGAGCGTGCTCCGAACCAAGTCTGGCTCACCCCAAAGAAAAAGCCCCGTCCGTTAACCGGAGCGGGGCTTATCGATGTGAATGAATCCTTGCTGATTTAGGCGTTGCGGCTTTCGATCATGCGATGAATCATCGGAGTCAGGATCAGATCCATGGCGTAGCTCATTTTCCCGCCGGGCACCACGATGGTGTTATAGCGTGACATGAATGAGTGAGGAATCATGCTGAGCAGAAACGGGAAGTCCGCGCCTGCTTTTGCCGGATCACTAAAGCGGATGATGACGAAGCTCTCATCCGGGGTCGGGATATCACGGGTGATGAATGGATTGGAGGTATCCACCGTCGCGACACGCTGAAAGTTGATGTCTGTGTTTGAAAACTGCGGGGTCACGTAGTTGATATAGTCTGGCATGCGACGCAGGATCGTATCGACGGTGGCCTCAGCCGAATAGCCGCGCTCCGCATTGTCGCGGAAAATCTTCTGAATCCACTCAAGGTTGATAACCGGAACCACGCCGACACCCAGGTCGACATGGGCTGCGGTATCAATGTTGTCGGTCTTTACGAGACCGTGCAGACCTTCATAAAACAACAGATCGGTACCGGTAGGAATGTCTTCCCACGGCGTGAATTCACCGGGCTTCAGATTGACGCTCAGACGTGCATTGTGTTCGGCAGCTTCCTGATCGCTATGAATGTAATAGCGCTTTTTGCCCGTGCCACTTTCCCCATAGGTCTTGAACAATTCGGCCAGTTTGTCGAAGTGGTTGGCTTCAGGCCCGAAATGAGAGAAAGAGAAGTTGCCGGTCGCTTCGGCTTTCTTGACCGCATCGCGAAATTCCATCCGGCTCAGGCTGTGGAAGCTGTCGCCTTCAATCACGACAGGCGTCAGGTTTTCACGATGGAAAATGTGTTCAAACGCGCGCTTGACCGTGGTTGTGCCAGCGCCAGATGAACCGGTCACAGCGACAACAGGATGTTTAACGGACATATTTACTCCTTGGAGGCTAAAACAAAAACAAAACGTTGATCGTATCGGGCCCAGCGCAGCGATAACACCTGATCTGGCCCTGCGGCGGGCGTGGCCGGGGACGATATGCACGCCATCTCGCGCCACAGTCTGCCGTTTTCCATACCGGGCTGTCTGTTCTGATTCTCGACCGGGCCGAGTTTTCCGGCGTTACGGGAGAATCAAGGCCGCAGCCCAGACTTTGGACGCCACGAAACCCTGCTGATTCTGTATGCGCAGGGATTTTAGATCGGTCCAACCCAATGGACAGGCCAGAATCCACGGGGACGTTCTCGAAGAACAATCTCGCTGATATTAGGGGTTAAGCGGCGATGGGGCAAGTATCGGCGAGTGTTCACGGTCGCTTCATGCTTCGTTCGCGAATGATCACTGCTGTCCGGTGCCCGCGCGCCATTTCATTCCGGGCTATCCTGCGTTTGCAAACGCTTCAAATGTAGATGCCTGATAAGACCGATGAGCGGTCGAACCATGAACTGCAGAGAGGCGAACAGAAATATCCATGCACCCAGTGTGCTGAGCCTCGGGACCAGAAAACAGGCACTGCCGATGACAAACCACAGGGCAATCAGGAAATCATTAAAAATTAGGGCAACTTCGTACCGCCGGTGAATGATCAATTCTTCGTTTCCGAACTGCACCACGAGATTGTTCTCTTTAGCGGGTGGTATGTTCATACGGCGGACTGTGGTTGATCCGGGTTGCGCCGATATATCAGGTCAAACACTTGGTGGCCCAGCCGAATGCCGCGGCGCTCGAATTTGGTTTCGGGCCGCCAGGCCGGGCGATCTGCCTCACCCGTTCCCTGATGTTCGGCCGTAAAATCGGGGTGTGCATCCAGTACTGCCCGCATGTGTTCGGCGTAGTCGGCCCAATCGGTCGCCAGATGCCACATCCCTTCGGGCTTGAGTCGCTCTGCAATCAGGCTGGCAAATTCGGGTTGAACGATCCGCCGCTTGTGATGCCGGGCCTTGTGCCAAGGGTCGGGAAAGTACAGCAGGAGCCGATCGAGCTGGCCGGGGCCGATGCGTTGCTGGATGAAGGGTACTGCATCATCGTTCATGACGCGGATGTTGGTGAGTCCACGTTGTTCGATGCCCAGTAGCAGGTGACCGACGCCGGGTCGATGGACTTCGATCCCGATGAAATCCTGTTCTGGCGCGGCTTGCGCCATATCCAGCAGGCTTTCGCCATTGCCGAAGCCGATTTCCAGGGTAAGCGGGGCTATTCGCCCGAAAATCTTGGCGGGATCAAGGCGCGGGCCTTCAGCGGCGAGTCCGAATCGAGGCATGAGTTCGTCGAGTGCCCGGGTCTGGGCGACGGTCAACCGGCCCTCGCGTCGGATGAACGAGCGAATCCGGCGGCTGAAAGACGCCCTGTCGGGCAGGTTGTTAGCAATAGGTTCGGTAGTCATGAGTGCAGTGGCCGGATCGATGGGCTGTCGGTCATGGATCAAAAAAACAGGCCATCGACCGGTGACGAGGCGCTGGCGTAGCGCTTGCGGGGCATACGTCCCGCGAGGAAGGCTTCGCGGCCGGCTTCGATGGCCTTTTTCATGGCGGAGGCCATCAATACGGGGTTTTGGGCGGCCGCGATGGCTGTGTTCATCAGGACGCCGTCACAGCCCAGCTCCATGGCGATGGCCGCATCTGAGGCGGTGCCAACCCCGGCATCGACAATGATCGGCACCTTGGCATTTTCGATGATTGTGAGCAGATTGTATTTGTTCTGGATGCCCAGACCCGATCCGATCGGCGCTGCCAGCGGCATGACGGCCACGCAGCCGATCTCCTCAAGGCGTAGGCACAGAATCGGGTCATCCGAGGTGTAGACCATGACCTCAAACCCATCGGCAACCAGTTGTTCGGCTGCTTTCAGGGTGGCGACCACATCGGGGTACAGGGTCTTGGCGTCCCCCAGTACTTCGAGTTTGACCAGATTGTGCCCATCCAGCAGTTCACGGGCGAGCCGGCAGGTACGTACGGCATCCTCGGCGGTGTAGCAGCCGGCGGTATTGGGCAGAATGGTATAGCGATCGGGTGGCAGGATGTCGAGCAGGTTGGGTTCGCCCGGGTTCTGACCAATATTGCTGCGGCGAATGGCAACAGTCACGATTTGTGAAGCGGCCGCTTCGGTGGCAGCCTGAGTTTCGGCGAGATCCTTGAATTTCCCGGTGCCGGTCAACAGGCGGGAATGAAACTGGCGGCTGCCGATGGTCAAAAGGTCGGTGTGGGTCTGGTTCATCGAGTCGGTCTATTCTGGGTTGTATTCTGGGCGCGTCTGGAAAAATGGCACGGTAAAACGCTGGTAACCTTACGCCGCTCGGTCATGGGATTCAACCGGGCAGTTGGTTTGGTTTTGGCCGTGGGTTATTTCGGGGACGGTTCGGGATCAGTGAGTCGAGGCTTCTTGGTCTTCATGTTGGTTGTCTCGTGCGAGGGTGCTGGGATGCAAGGTGCAGGGCGCGCCATCGATCGACAGGCTATCGTGGACATGCTTGAGTCGCATGACGGCCAGGAAAATTTGGCCTGTTCCCGATTTCGGATTTTGCGCCACGCTGTTGACGATTTCTCCGGCGACCATAGCGGGGTCGTCACGGAGTTGAATTTCCATGCCCGGTATCAGGGGTTCGGCGCGATCACATTGGCCCACCAAGAGTCTGCGGTTTGGTTTGCCCAGATAATGGAGTCTGGCAACGACTTCCTGGCCCGGGTAGCAGCCTTTTTTGAAGCTGATGCCATCCTTAAGATCCAGGTTCAGCCATTGCGGCACGAAATGCAGATAGGTTTCCGGGGTGACTCGGGCGATGCCGTCCAGAATCTCGGCGTGATCCCAGGCCCAATCGGTGACGATCTCGGTGTCCGGCGAAAGACGGGTCCAGTATTGGGTGAGAACGTTGATCGGGCCTTGCACTGATACGCGCGGTCCTTCGGAGCGCTGCTCCCATGTGATGATGATCCCATCATGGGTGATGTGTTGCTCGAGTGCCTGGTGTGATGCGGTATTCAGGTCCAGTGCATTCATATGTTGGGTCGTCGGATTGATCAACCCGATGAATCCCCAGTCTGAATCCAGTGCCACAGTTACCTTCCGGCGCAGCAGGTACAGCTTCAGGGTCTTGATCAGTTCGGGTGCGAGCCCAGTCGGCACGCTAAGACGGTACTCCTGTTCCGGCCCTGTGCACACCGGATGGACCTGCAGGATGCCGAGGGTTCGGCCCTTGGCATTGCAGAGTGCCGCGTGCACAGCACCTGTCGGTGTGCGGGTCAGGATTTCCTGAGTCAGCATCGCCTGCAGAAATGCAGCGGCTTCGGCGCCCATGACGCGAATACTGGCGCGTGTCGGCTGGGCCATGAGTGCAGGTGCTTGCGCGTATGTCGGGTAGGCTTCGCCCGTGTGGGATTGCAGGAAGGTCATCCAGTCGGTATTCATGATTGGGTGTCTGGCGTGATTTGGTTGACTTAAAGAATAGCATCTATGGGGCAGATGCACTGGAATCTTGGTGCAGGGAGTGAGAGCGATGACGGAGCTGGTGTGGTCTGCGCGGGTGGAGGATGACGGGGTGCTGGCAGCACTTTGGTATGGTATTCATGGCTTGGCCACCGGCGCGGTCGTTCTGGGGGTGTTGATATCCGGCTTGTCCATGTGGCTGACCGTACCTGCAGGGGCACTGGCTTGTCTCGGGCTGTATGTTTCAGTTCGTCACAGACCCGCCGCGTGGTTCGTGTCTGGAAACCTGGTCCTGTCGGATGATATGGCGCGCTGGCAAGCGGAAGACGAGGGCGGAGACTGGGTTGATGGCCAGGTGGTGTTGGCGTGGCGGGGGCCGTCTTTGGTCGGAGTGACTCTGGTTGGCCCCGCGGGTCGGATGTCCCTGTGGTTGACCCGGCGTCGGGTGGGGGATGTGGCATGGTGGCAGCTTCAGCGTTGGCTTCGCCTGCGTGGATGAGCGTTACTGCCCGGCTCGTTTCAGCAGTTCGTGATGCAGATGTTGAATCTGGTTCTGGAGATGGGGTAAATCGCCCGTGTTGTCGAGGCGGAAATCGGCGATCGCGCGGCGCTGATCGTCGGTGGTTTGTGCCTGCATGAGCTGGTTTGCCTGTTGGGCATCGATACCGGGGCGATTCTGTAGACGGGCCCGTTGCTGTTCGGGTTGGGCTTCCACATTGACGATGTAATCCAGCCACTGGTAATGGGGGTATACGGCCGTTTCGGCCAGCAGCGGGATGATGACGACGACATAGGGATGATGTGCCGCGGATTCCAAGGCGCGTTGCCGGGCGAGACGACGAATCGGTGGATGCAGAATGCCCTCCAAACGTGCGCGTGCCTGTGGATCATCAAGCACGATGGCTCGCAGCGCGGCGCGATCGAGTTGATGGTCGGCCTGGAGCACGGCCGCACCGAACGCCTCGACAATGGCCGTGAGGGCGGGTTGCCCGGGGGCGACCAGCTCCCTGCTCAGTTGGTCCGTATCGATCACGGGAATATGATTTTCGGCCAAAAATGCCGCCACGGTGCTTTTCCCGCTGGCAATGCCGCCCGTCAAGCCGATCAGCAATCCCATCTTAGCGGTGGGTTCCATGAGGCGGATGGGTGTACTTCACTTGAACCACCCGATCAGAACCGATAGGCGCCGAGATAGAGATTCACGATGGGTGTGCCGAGATAGTAGGCCAGCAAGCCGGCACTGGCGAGATACGGTCCGAAGGGGATGGGGATTCGTTTGTCGTGCTTGAGGAACAGGATCATGCCGATGCCGATCACGGCGCCGACGCCGGCAGACAACAGAAGTACCAGGGGCAACTGCTGCCAGCCCAACCACGCACCGAGCGCGGCGAGCAACTTGAAATCCCCATAGCCCATGCCTTCACGGCCCGTGGCCAGTTTGAACAGCCAATAGACTGACCAGAGCACGAGATAGCCGGCCATGGCACCGATAACCGCATCTTTGAGGGATAGGGATGTGCCGACACCGAGTAACGCCAGTAGCAAGCCAAGCCAGAGCAGTGGCTGGGTGAGGATGTCCGGGAGCAGGGTGGTTTTCAGATCGATGATCGCTGCAGCGATCAAGATCCAGCCCAACATCCATACGGCCAGCGTGGTTGCCGTGACTCCCAGTTGCCAGGCCGCCACTAAGGTGAGGGTGCCGCTAAGCAGTTCGACCAGCGGGTATTGAATGCTGATGCCATGACCGCAGCGCGCGCATTTGCCACGCAACAACACCCAACTGACGACGGGGACGTTCTGCCAAGCCTTGATCGGGGTTTGACAGTGCGGACAGGCGGAACGCGGTGTGATGAGGTTGAAGGGTTTTTCCGTATCGACAACTTCTGGGGGAAGCTCCAGGAGTTCACGGCAGTCCCGATCCCATCCGGTTTGCATCATGAGCGGTAGGCGGTGAATCACCACATTCAGGAAGCTGCCGATTAGCAGCCCCATGATCAGAGAGAACCCCAGCCATACGGCCGGGTACTCGGTGAAGAATGCGGCCCAAGTGGTGAAAATGGTCATGTCGGTAGTGTTTTGAGCCTTACTGAATCCCAAAGGGTTTAGACGACGGAACCCAGCTTGAAGATAGGCAGGTACATGGCGATGACCAGCCCCCCGACGACCACGCCCAGGAAGGCCATGATCATGGGTTCGAGCAGACTAGACATGGCGTCGACCATGTTGTCGACCTCTTCCTCATACATGTCTGCAACCTTGCTAAGCATCGTATCCAGGGCCCCCGTTTCCTCACCGATGGCAACCATTTGCACGACCATGACGGGGAACAGCTTGGATTGCTGCATACCGACCTTGAGCGGAGAGCCAGCGGCGATAATGTCGCGCATGTTCAGCACGGCATCCTTGAAGACGGCATTGCCGGTCGAACCGGCCGTGGGCTCCATGGCTTCAACCAGGGGCACACCGGCCGAGAACATCGTAGCAAGCGTGCGGGCAAAACGCGCGATGGCGGCTTTTTCTGTGAGGGGGCCGAAGATCGGCATCTTGAGGATCATTCGGTCGAGGAAATGGTTGAATGGGTCGGATCGTTGTTTGACATAGGTAAACAGAAATATGGCGGCCGCAATCCCGCCGAAGATGAAGTACCAGTATTTCTGGAATGATTCAGAGAGGCCGATCACAAACAGGGTAAAGGCGGGCAGGGTGGCGCCAAAGCCATCGAACAGTTGTTTGAACTGAGGGATGACGAAAATCAGCAGGATTGCCGTCACGATGAAAGCGACGACGACCACGGCAATTGGGTAGAAGAGGGCTTTTTTAATTTTTCCCTTGAGGGACTCCGTCTTCTCCTTGTAGATCGCAATGCGATCCAGAACCATCTCAAGCGAGCCCGAATCTTCGCCGGCACGTACCAGATTCACGAACAGCTCATCGAAATATTTGCGGTGTTGGTCCAGGGCGTTAGCGAGCGTCAGGCCACTTTCGACGTCATTTTTGACATTGGCCACCAGTTCTTTCATGGCCACCTTTTCGGCGCTTTGCGCCATGATGTCCAGCGCCTGCACGATGGGTAATCCGGCGTTCATCATGGTGGCCAATTGCCGGGCAAAGATGGCGATATCGCGGGGAACGATGCCCTTGGAGTTAGAGAAGAGAGGCTTGGGCTTTTTCTTGACCCGAATGACGGTCAGGCCGAGGCGACGAACCTCGGCGCGGACGACCATTTCGTTGTGAGCACTCATCTCACCTTTGACAAGTTTGCCGTCCTTGTTCTTGGAGTCATAGACAAAGACGGTTTTCTCGTCTTTTTTGTTCTTCTTGGCGGATGTCGCGACAGCCATGGTGTTCTCCCTTAATCCTTGGTCACCCGGTTGATTTCTTCGAGGCTGGTTAGCCCGGATTTAACTTTGCGCAAACCCGAACGACGCAGGTCGGGAATGCCTTCTTTGTGTGCCTGGTCGGCGATGTCCATCGCATTTCCGCCCCGCATGATAATGCGCCCCATTTCCTCGGAAACGGGCATGACCTGGTAGATGCCCATCCGGCCCTTGTACCCATTGGTGCACTGGTCACAGCCGATGGCCTTGAAGATCTTCAATCCCGCGTGCACGTCATCCGGATTGAACCCTTCACGAAGCAATTCCTCTTCCGGCACTTGATCGACTTTTTTGCAGATGTTGCACAATCGGCGTGCCAGACGTTGGGCAATGATCAGATTAACCGACGAGGCGATGTTATACGCAGGGACGCCCATGTTCATCAAGCGGGTCAGGGTTTGTGGCGCATCGTTGGTGTGCAGGGTCGATAGTACCAGGTGACCGGTTTGTGCGGCCTTGATAGCAATTTCGGCAGTTTCGAGGTCTCGGATCTCCCCCACCATGATGATATCGGGATCCTGACGCAGGAAGGCGCGCAAGGCAGCGGCGAAGGTGAGACCGACGCGTGCATTCACATTGACCTGGTTGATCCCGGGGACCACGATTTCGGCGGGATCCTCGGCCGTGGAAATATTCCGGTCCATGCTATTCAGGATATTCAGGCCGGTATACAGCGACACGGTCTTGCCCGAACCGGTGGGGCCGGTCACGAGGATCATGCCATAGGGTCGGTTGAGTGCCTTGAGGTAGAGTTCTTTCTGCTCCGGTTCGTAACCCAGCGAATCGATGCCCAGTTGGGCGCTACTGGGGTCGAGAATACGCAGTACGATTTTCTCGCCAAACAGGGTTGGACAGGAGTTGACCCGGAAATCGATTGAGCGACCTGCGGACAGTTTTAACTTGATCCGGCCATCCTGCGGCATGCGTCGTTCGGAAATGTCCATCCGACTCATGACCTTGATACGGGATATGATTCGATCTGACAGGGTGCGCGGTGGCGCGGGCATTTCCGTGAGGATGCCGTCGATTCTTATCCGGATGCGAAATTGTTTTTCGTAGGGTTCGATATGGATGTCTGACGCCTTGCGCCGAATGGCATCCGTGAGCACCTTGGTCACGAATTTGACGACCACGTCATCCTGGAGTGGATCGTCACTCTGCTCAGTGGGTCCATCGTCGCCTTCGATCTGAATGTTTGCCAGATCGTCGTCCAGATCGGCGGTCAACGAATCCATCGAGTGGTTGGCTGCTTCTTCCAGCAACCGTGCAATCTTGGGCGCTTCGGCGACCACCGCGTCAATGGTCAGGTTGGTACTGAAACGAAAGCTTTCGATGATGCCCAGATCGGAGGGGTCTGCCAGAGCGACGGTTAGGCGACGGCCACGCTGGCGTAGGGGCAGGGCATTACCACCCTCCAGCAATTTGGCGGGGATCAGTTTGATCGGTAGGTCGGCGGTGTCAAACGCATCCAGGTCCACCTGGGGCAGTCCGAAATTGCGCGAGCCTGCGCGCGCAATTTGCGCCGCGGAAACGCCGTTGCCTATCAGCGCCTGGATGGTGGATTCCTTGTTGGCGCGTGCCTTTTCCTGAATTTCACTGGCGCGAGGGGCATCAATGATCCCGGTTTTCACCAGGGCTGCCAGTAGGCCGGTAATGGGCGGATGGGTCATGAGCGTTGGTTAACCAATAATTCCGTTTATGGGCAATGCAGACATAATATATTTAAAATCAGGTAGGTCTGCACAATATATTTTATCTCTTGTCCGGATCAAGTTTTGAGGCGCTGCCGTTTGCTTCGAGTTCTGCCAGTCTTTGCCTGAGGCGGTGGTTCTCCGCCTTAATGGCGACCATATCCGAAACATCACGCTGCACCCCGATAAAGTATGTCAGTTGATCTGCTTCATTGAACACGGGCGTGATCGAGAGTTCATTCCAGAACAGGGTACCATCCTTGCGGTAATTCCGAATAGTGACCCGCGCGTGCCGATGTGCGCGGATGGCCGACCTGATCTCGGCGCGTGCCTCTTGTTCCCGATCGTCCATCTGCAGAAATCGGCAGTCCTGATATAGGACTTCCTCGCTCCGGTATCCGGTCAGTATCTCGAACGCCTCGTTCGCATAGATCAGGATGTTGTCGTCGCCTTCTCGCTCCGCAATCACGATCCCATCATGCGATGCATCCACCGCCTTGAGCAATAACTTCGGATCCAGCATCGTCGAAATTCGCTCCACCAGAATCAATGTGTATACCGTTGATCATATCAGGAACTTTAACGGGGCAGGGGGTTTCGGTTATCCCCGAAATCGCCCTGACAAATAAGCCTGACAATCGCTGACACTGCCGCGACAGAGACCCCTGGGCGTGATTTCGACGGGGTGGGGTGTTTCAGTGACTTGGCAGGGATGGATGGCGGTGGTCGTTAATACGCCGATGTCGTGGTTCGCGGGGAAGTCCGCCAGTTGAAATCGGATCCAGTGGGGGAGCCCCCAGCGCGCCACCAGTCGACTGCGCAACAATACCGGCAGCGTGGGGGGGATCAAATGGAGGTTGAATCCTTCGGCCAGCGCCAAGACCAGTTCGAGCTCCGCCGCCCGATAGCAGCGATCGGTGCTGGCGATGTCCACCGCAACCGAAGCTTGGCCGAGTTGAGCGCGTTGGCGCAGTAATCCGTCGATTCGTTGATGGATGTGATCGCTCAGCCAGTGCAGGACCAGGTTTTGATCTGGCCAGATTTCCCGCCGTTCCAGACGGTGAAGTCCGTCGATAAGAAAAAGCCGGATCATTTCTTCAGGCGGGTACCAGAGCAAGGCCTGCTGTTCGATGTGTACGAGGGCGTCCGTATTCAGGGCGATGGCCGCCTGCCGGATTTGTACGCGCAGAGTGTTCAGGCCGGGCGGGGTGTCCGCCGCGGTATCGAGCGACTCGGCCGTCGCCTGATTCTGTGTCGGTGATAAAGCGGGCAGGGGGTGCGACTCTGGGACCAGTGCACGGTTGTCCGTGTGCGGTGGTTTGGGTCCGATTCGCCCCGTGAGACGCGCCTCGCGTTTCAGGACAATGCCGATCTGGCTGAACCCCATGCCCTGCTCCGACAGAGACTGGATACGCCGGATTAGATCGATGTCAGCGGTGCTGTACAAGCGGTGTCCGGAGGGTGTTCGGATCGGACGAATCAGGTTGTGTCGCCGCTCCCAGGCCCGCAACGTGATCGGGTTGATGCCGGTCAGTCGGGCCACGGTACGAATCGGAAACAAACCCCCTTCGCTCGGCGCGGTGTCGTCTGGTGGCGATTCGTTCGATGTCGTGTCATTCATGGTGAAGCATCGGGGTTGACTGCTGTATAAGTGTTGTATCGGAAGTCTAGCAGGGTTTTTGGAGTGCGGCGGTCGCCTGGCTGCGCCTGCGTGTCGGGCCGATATCGACCCGGTTTTGGTCGGGCGACTGGATGCTGCAATGTGCGGGGTGGTCAGCTTGACCTGATCCTGCCGTCCGGATATTTTAAAGTCATCATGACGATTTGCTTTTATCCTTCATTATCGAAATCCATTTCATCGGGCCCTGCGGCCCGGCGAGGGTTCCGTGCGTCTTGCGCTCTGCCGCAGCGACTGCCGGTTTCCGGCAAATAATCTCTCCCCGCAAGCCTGGCGAGGCCAAACGCGTCAATGAATACCGTATAGTGCACAGCAAGAATTTGAAGCCTGCCGTCGTGGCCGGTGTGGAGCAAGACCGTGAATCAGCATAGCCAACCCTCATCCTTGATTATTTTTGACACGACCCTGCGTGATGGCGAGCAAAGCCCCGGCGCGGCCATGACCCGTGACGACAAGTTGCGGATCGCCCGTCAGCTGGAACGCTTGGGGGTCGATGTGATCGAAGCCGGATTTGCGGCGGCGAGCGAAGGCGATTTTCAGGCCATTCGCGCCATTGCCGAATCCATTGAATTGTCCACGGTCTGTTCTCTTGCGCGCGCCAATGACCGGGACGTTCGACGCGCCGGAGAAGCCATCGCCCCGGCCGCACGACGACGCATTCATACCTTTATTGCGACCAGTCCGATTCACATGGAGAAAAAGCTCCGCATGACACCGGATCAGGTCGTGGAGCATGCCGTCAACGCGGTGCGCTTGGCGCGTAGCTATACCGATGATGTGGAGTTTTCTGCGGAAGATGCCGTGCGATCGGACATCGATTTTTTGGTGCGTGTGTTTGAGGCAGCGATTGAAGCGGGTGCGACCACCCTGAACGTACCGGATACCGTGGGCTACTCGACACCCGCCGAATGGGGTGCGCGCATGGCGACCCTGATCGAGCGCACGCGCGGTGCGGACCAGGTGATCTGGTCCACGCATTGCCATAACGACTTGGGCATGGCGGTGGCCAACTCGCTCTCGGCTGTCTTGGCTGGCGCGCGGCAGGTCGAGTGCACCATCAACGGATTGGGCGAGCGTGCCGGGAATGCGGCGCTCGAAGAGATTGTGATGGCCGTTCGCACCCGTCGGGATGTCTTCGGTCTGGATACCCGGATCGATACGACCCAGATCGTGCCTGCTTCCAAACTCGTGTCCACGATTACGGGCTACCCCGTGCAGCCGAACAAGGCGATTGTCGGCGCCAATGCCTTCGCGCATGAGTCCGGCATTCACCAGGATGGCGTGCTAAAGCATCGTGAGACCTATGAAATCATGCGGGCGGAGGATGTCGGCTGGTCGACCAACAAGCTCTCCTTGGGCAAATTGTCCGGGCGAAATGCCTTCCGTAATCGCTTGACCGAGCTGGGTATCGAGCTGTCCAGCGAAGAAGCCGTGAACGATGCCTTCCGCCGTTTCAAGGATTTGGCGGATAAAAAACGTGAGATCTTCGATGAGGATATTCAGGCCCTGGTGTCCGAGGTGCATGAAGAGCAGGTCGAGCATCTCAAGCTCGTGTCGTTGAAGGTCTGTTCGGAAACGGGCGAAATCCCGACGGCCACCCTGGTGATCTCGGTCGATGGCTCGGAGAAATCGGCCACCGCGCAGGGTGCAGGTCCCGTGGATGCGGCTTTCGTCTGCATCGAGTCGATGATGCAGTCCGGGGCCACCTTGCAGCTGTACTCCGTGAACAACATCACCAGTGGCACCGATGCCCAGGGCGAGGTCAATGTGCGTCTGGAGCATGCGGGCCGCATCGTGACCGGGCAGGGGGCGGACACCGACATCGTCGTGGCTTCTGCCAAGGCATACCTGAATGCCCTGGATCGCTTGCAGAAACCGGCCTTGCGCGCGCATCCTCAGATGGGGGATGTGTGAGTCTGCATTCATGAATCAGACAACGGTTCTGGACTGGTTGGGGATCGATGTGTGGCGGCTGCGTGTGCCCTCTCCGATTCCCGCCGCTACGCCGCCGATGGCTGTGCCCGCCGGTGCACACGAAGTCCAGCCCGTCGCGCGGGCATCGCCACTGATTGACGTTGAGCCGATGCCCGAGCCTGTGGCCGATCTGCCCGCGGCGCCAGTGTCGGTATCCGAGTCGCCGGCCACTCCCTCGCCCGCGCCATCATCCCGGATACTCACGCTGTGTGTGCCGGCCGGGGGCGCAACCCTTCCCTTGTTCGCCCGCATTGCCCAGACCGTGCCCCGTTCTGTCACCGTGGTTAACGAGTCGACTGAGATCACCAGTAGCTCACTGATTCGCTGGCAGGGCCAGGATTGGCTATTGCGTGATCTGCGACAGGATCCAGGTCTGAAGCGCCGCCTGTGGCGCGCCTTGTGTATTCCTGCGTCTTCAGCCGAATAATCGATGGATTCGTCTCGTTCCTCCCTGCATCTCCCCGCGTCGACCGTGCTGTCCGAATCCCTGAGTGTGGTGTCGCTGGATGAGTCCGATCTTGAGACCATGGGGCGGATCGAGCAGGCGGGGCATCTCTATCCCTGGTCGGATCGTGTGTTCATGGATTGCATTCGCTCCGGCTACTACCTGGATGGCGCGATGCACGCGGACAGACTATTGGGTTTTGCGGTCATCATGCCCATTCTCAATGAATGGCATATCTTGAATCTCTGTGTGGACCCCAGCGTTCATCGACGTGGTGTGGGACGATTTCTGATGAATTTCGTGCTCGATCAGGCCGCGAAATCGGATGTGGGCAGTCTCTGGCTGGAGGTGCGCATCGGAAATGCCGCCGCGCGGCAGCTCTATGACACACTAGGGTTCGAGCAGGTCGGTTTGCGCAAGGGGTATTACCCAGCCAAGCAGGGGCGCGAGGATGCCTTGGTGTTGATGCGATCACTTGAGTCGTGAGTATCCCTCTGTCGGCCAGCAGATTCATGAGTGCGCGCCTCGCGGGCCAATACACAGTACGAGGTGAACGAATGCGACAGATTTTTCAGATATGTGGTTTGTTCCTGTTTGCCGCGCCCGTCTGGGCGGGTGGCCAGGCGGTTCTGCAATCCGGTAGCGGCAGTCATGCCGAGCAAGTTCAGCTGGCTTGGCTGGATGCCGAGCATCTGCGGATGGATATTCCCCGTCCACCGGCGGAAATTCTGCTTCGTCAGGGTGGCCTGTATGCCATCACCCAGGTGGGCGGCGTGCCGATTGTGGCGGATGTGGCCAATATCGATCAGATGGCGCAAATCCTGGGGCAGGGCAGTCAGTTCAGCGGACAGATCGATCGAAAACTTGCCCGTTCAGTGCAGTCGTTCAAGGCAACAGGGCAGCACGAAACCGTGGCAGGGATTCGGGGCGAGGTCTATCAGATCACCTGGCGCGACGAGCAGGGTGCCGAACACAGCGATCAGGCTGTTCTATCTGCTGCCCCTGCGGTCGTGGAATTGACGCGAGCCCTGCAGAATATGGGTGTTGCGGCCAAAAAGGGCGGGGATGCCCGCAGCGCCGAGGTACTTCATCGGGGGCTCGGCGTGCTGCGCTATGGCCACGATTATCGGCTGATCTCCCTGTCCACACGTTCGCCTGCCGCCTCCGATCTGGATCTGCCTACCCAAGGATTGGATGTGCAGAAATTGTTGCAGGGTTTGGGCGGTCGCTGATTATTTCTGGCCTCGATCAGAGGTTACCTGCCGGCCTGATAACCGTCCGTCAAAGTTTTTAAAAAGGCGATTAGATCGATCTTGTCTTCGGTCGTCAGCACGGGTTTTTCGCCCAAATGCCGATTGAAGGGCGGATCGACGGTATCGACATTCGGCCGGTCTGCGGCAGGCAAATCATTGAATTTTTCAATCTTTCCCTGCGCGTCGCGTGGATAGATCTTTGCGGGCTCCGTATCCCGAAAATCATAGAAATTCAGCACGTCCTTGAGCGTGTGGTAGACCCCATTGTGGAAAAAAACCCGCCGCGTCGCGACATTGCGCAGCGTCGGCGTCAGGAACATCCCGCAATATCGGGTTTGATTCTTCAAATCCTGCCGAAAGGGGCCGCACAAGCCGAGATCTACATACGATGGATCACGATTGGCTTTTATGACCGGATTACGGGGTAGGCCCAACGCTTCAAATTGATGGTCGGTGAACAGTGGCGGGCGGTGATCCCGCGTGGGCTGGTCGAGATGACACGCGGCACAGTTGCCTTTTTCGGGATCGTTAAATAACCGGTAGCCGTTCATTTCGGCAGGGCTCAAGCTGGCCTTGCCCTCCAGCCAGGCATCGTATTTGCTGCTGTAGGGATGGAATGAGGGGTCTTCGATCTGGTAGCGCGCCACCGAGAACAATGCCTCGGCTACCGCCTGTCTGGGGTCTCCGAAAATGGAAGGCCCAAACAGTTGTTTGAAGGCATTGGCGTAGGCGGATTTTGCCAGCTTGGCGGCCACGATGCCCGAGGTGCCCCCATCCATTTCGACCGGATTGAACAAGGGGCCATCTGCCTGGGCCTGCAGTGTGTTGACCCGTCCATCCCAGAACAAGCCGCCTTGCGGTACGAGATTGTTGGTTGACGTCGCGATTCCGGCATCTTTTTGCGCTAGGGCAGTTGTCTGTGCCTGTGCCGCCTGCTGGTTCAGATTGATGTTTTCCTGCGTTGCATTTTCCGGTCCGATGCTGAAATTCGGCTGACGTTCCAGATACATGAGACTGGGCACGGCGCGGGCACCCTGGCGATGCAGGGCGGGGCCACCCAACATCACCGAATCGCTGTTCGGCGGGCCATAGGCATGCTGGGGGCTATGGCAACTGGCACAGGACAGGCGCTCGGAGCCGGACAGGGTCTTGTCAAAAAAAATCTGCTTGCCGAGTTCGGCCATGGCTGAAAGTGGCGCGACTTTGGGACGAACGAGTTTGATCGGCTTCGGGTTTTTACCGGTGGTCATTTCATACTGGCTATCGAACCACTGCGTGATTTGGTTTGCATACGCCAGCGTGATGCCTGAGGCGGCCAACAAGGTTGCAAACAAAATCAAGCTGAGCCGAGGGTGTCGTGAGACGGGGTGTAGAGGATTCATCGGGTCTTTCTCTAAATAAAAAAGCATCCTGAGGCATTGTCTCAGGATGCTACGGTCGATCAGATTGAACTGATCAATTCGGGTTAATCAGATCATTGTCCGATTTACAGGGTTGCACCTGTGGACGGATTGACCAGAACCGGTGTCAGATGCGGCTGTGCCGTGAAGTCGAACAGGTCGTTGATCGAGCCCGCCGTGGCATCAAAGGAACCGCCGCCCAGGCGGGTGCCGCCCAGCCAGTTGTCTTCGATGAACTTCACGATTGACGCCTGTGAGATCTGCGTATGGCTGACATAGTTCACCTTGGCATAGGGTGAAATCACGATGAACGGAATGCGTGTGCCGGGGCCACAGCGGCCGTTGACCGGTTTGCCGTTCACGCCATTCGGGGCCGTACCGGTACCGCACTTTCCGGCGCCATTGAGCTGGTCCGCCTGTGCGTCGAACGAGGGGTTGGTCGGGTTGGCATAGGCATGGTCGTACCAACCGTCGGAGTCATCCCAGGCGACGATGACTGCGGTGTTCTTCCAGTCCGGTTGTTGCATCAGGAAGTTGACGACCTGTGCGGTAAATGTCTGCTCATCCAGCGGATCGGAATAGCCGGCATGGCCATCTTGGAAGGCTGGTGCCTTCACATAAGAAACCGCCGGGTAGTTGCCGGAATTCACCGCGTTCTCGAAGTCTTTATAGCCATATTCGTGATTGGCCGGGTCCTTGGTCTTGCCGTCGGCTTCGTAGCTGTAGCCGATTGCTGCAACTGAACTTGGACGGGCATGGGTCGGGTTGGCCGTCGACGCATAGTACTGGAACCAGGCGTGATGCGGGATGTAGTCCGTCACTGTCGAGTTGACCGTACTGGAGAAGGTGCTCCGTTTGCAGCCGGTAGTGCCATTGGCATTGATGGTTTGCAGGTTGAAGCCGGCCATGAAGCTGCCCCAGGTGACTGCACCTGTATTCAGCAGATCGCCGATGTTCTTGCCGCTCATCATGGCCTGATCGGTCGTGCTGGAGCAGGTGTCATAGCCCGGGTCCACATCGTTGATCATGGTGTAGCCGCCCTGGCCATCATTGATGTAGTACGAATACGCAGCCAGCGTGAACGGCGCCTTGCTAGTCTTGACGATCTGCATGCCGTTGGTCTGGCCGGATACGGCTTCCAGTGCACCCGGGGTCGACGGACCGTAGGTGTCGGTATAGGCGTTGTCACTCATGGCGAAGTTTTGCGCATAGTTCCACATCGCGGTCACGGTATTGCCATCGAAGTAGCCCATGACCATGCCCTTGGTGTTGAATGCACCGGCACCGCCCGTTGACGCTTTGCCGGTATACAGCGGGAACAGATCAGCCAGACCATTATCGTAGGCCTGTTCTTCTGCCGTATAGGCATGGTTCTGGTCCGCCGTTGCCGCCTGACTGCGGTCGATTCGGAACGGATTGGCATTATCGGGTGCATTTGCGGCACTGTTGTTTGGATTGTTGCTCAACAAGGCAGCAGACAAACCATTGACCGTCGGGGTGCCGGGCGCCGCAGTAAATACGGGTTCGCCTGCAGGATTGGTCGCGTTCGGGTAGGTGGCAAAGTAGTGGTCGAACGAGACGTTTTCGTTATAGATGATAACCACGTGCTTGATGGGGGTGGCGGTAGACAGATTGTCTGCAACTGCCGTCGAGGCCACGACAGAACCGGTCACCTGCGGCGTGGTTGTGGTTGGTGAAGAGGTTGTTGCCGTGGGGCTGGGTGAGTTGCTGCTGTTGCAGGCGGCCAAGGACAGGCCGAGCACGGCTGCAGCAACGGCAAATGCAGTTTTGCGTACAGTGAACATTCGAGGCTCCTAAGAATCAGTGTAGGTTGAACAATCGAGGAATTTCCAGAACGGCCCACATCATGACTGTCATATATTTCTAAATTCTTTAAGAATTATTTCTTTGGCTAAATATTTTCATAATATTTACTTAATTTTACTTTTTATGTTTTTAGATAGGGTTCTAATGGCGTTACAGCGCCAAACAGGGCTCTGTGTGGGTTCTGGCGTGTTGAGAAATAAACCGTGGCAGGCAGAGTCCGGCGTTCATCAGATTGACGGACCGAAAAGACAAGGAGGATGCGGGGATCATGAGTGACGAGGTGCAATGCTTTGCCCAGACTCGTCACTTGGGTGAATCAGGGGCGACGCGGCGGCTTGATCTGCGGATGTGATCGATTCAGTGGGGTCAGCACGGTATTGTGATGCACACAGGACGGGTCGGTTTCGGGGTAGTCGCGGATGAAGTGCAACCCACGGCTCTCATGGCGCGCGAGCGCAGAGCGCACGATCAGATCGGCGACTTCGACGAGATTCCTCAGCTCGATGAGATTGTTGCTGATGCGAAAGTGGGCGTAATAGTCATGGATTTCGCGGCGGAGCAGGGCGATCCGATGCTGGGCGCGTTCCAGTCGTTTGGTGGTACGCACGATGCCGACGTAATCCCACATGGTTCGACGGAGTTCGTCCCAGTTGTGGGTGACGACAATGGCTTCATCTGCATCGGTGACCTGACTTTCATCCCAGTCGGGCACCGGCCAGTTCCGGCTGCAGGCATCGGCGTGATGTTCAGTGATATGGGCGGCGGCAGCCTCACCGTATACCAAGCACTCCAGCAGCGAGTTGCTGGCCAGGCGGTTGGCGCCGTGTAGGCCGGTATGACTGGTTTCGCCGATGGCATATAGCCCGGCGATATCGGTATGGCCGTGTTCGTCAACGTCGATCCCGCCACAGGTATAGTGCGCGGCTGGCACGACCGGTAACGGCTGGCGTGTCATGTCGTAGCCGAATTCCAGGCAGCGCTGATGGATCATGGGGAAATGCTGTTCGATGAAGGCCTCGCCCTTGAAACTGATATCCAGATACACGCAGTCGATCCCCAGGCGCTTCATCTCGGCATCGATGGCGCGCGCCACCACGTCGCGGGGGGCCAGCTCGGCGTCCGGGTGATAATTCGGCATGAAGCGGGTGCCGTCTGGAAGCAGCAGAAGACCGCCTTCGCCGCGCACCGCTTCGCTGATCAGGAAGGATTTGGCGCGGGGTTCGAACAGGCAGGTCGGGTGGAACTGCATGAACTCCATGTTGGCAACCCGGCAGCCAGCACGCCAGCCCATGGCAATGCCATCGCCGGTGGAGCTATCGGGGTTGGTGGAGTAGAGATAGGCCTTGGCTGCCCCACCGGTCGCCAGAATCACGTGCCGGGCGCGGAGGGTATGAATGTGGTCTTCAGCCAGATCCAGCACATAGGCGCCGATGCAGCAGTTGGATTCTTCGGTGAGACCGAGCCGCTGCGTCGTGATCAGGTCGATCGCCAGCTGGTGCTCCATCAGGGTGATGTTCGGACGAGCCTGTACGGCTTCCAACAGGGTTTCCATCAGGGTTCGGCCTGTGTGGTCTGCCGCATGGGCGACCCGGCGGGCGCCATGGCCGCCCTCGCGCGTCAGGTGCAGGTGGCTGGATTCGCTGGAAAACGGCATGCCGAGTTCGAGTAGCCAGTCGATCTGATGTGCACCGGCTTCGACCACGCGCCGGACGACTTGCCCATCGGGCAACCCGTTTCCGGCTCGGCAGGTGTCGTCAATATGTTGCTCGACATCCTCGATGCCGCCGAGTGCGGCCGCAATCCCCCCCTGGGCCCACGGCGTGCTGCCCGCACTGATCGGACCTTTGCTCAGGATGGTGACGTTAATCTCGGTGGGCAAATGCAGTGCGGCAGACAGACCGGCTGCACCTGAACCAATAATCAGGACGTCGACGAGGGGAGCGGGTGTCGGGGTTTCGGGCATGGGGAGCGTGCTTTTTCAGGGAAATGGTGTGGGTTTGAGTATACCTGTGTCCATGCGGCGCGCCCATGGATACACGTACTGCAGACCAGGTAAGGGGTTACGCCCCGGAAAAGCGAGCGGGGCGACGTCTTCAGGGGCTAGCCCAGTTTGGGGCCCACCCAGACCTGTTGGGCATTGACGAACATTTTGATGCCCTGTTCGCCCAGTTCCCGTCCATAGCCGGAGCGTTTCGTGCCGCCGCTGGGCAGGCGTGGATCGGTCTTGACGATACCATTGATGGCGATCTGGCCGGATTCGATGTCAACCGCCATGGCAATTGCCCGGGCCGTGTCAGCCGTCCAGATCGCCGCGCCCAAGCCATAGGGCGTATCGTTGGCGATCCGCAGGGCGTCGTCGGCATTCTTTGCCGACATGGCTACGGCCACCGGACCGAAGGTTTCCTCGCAGCTGGCGACCATGTTGGCGCCGACATCGGCCAGCAAGGTCACCGGGTAGAAAAAGCCATCGCCTTCGGGCAGGGTGCCGCCGAGCAGGCAGCGTGCGCCCGCCGCCATGGTGGCGGTGACCTGACGATGCAGGTTTTCACGCAGATCGGCGCGGGCAATCGGCCCGATCTCGGTGGTTTCCAGCCGGGGATCCCCCATGTTGAGCCGTTCGAAGCGGGTTTTGAGCTTGGCCAGGAACGGCTCGTAAATGGTCTCTTCGATAATGATCCGTTTGGCCGCGATGCAGGATTGGCCAGCATTGATGCTCCGCGAGAGCACGATGGTATCGGCGGCCTTGTCGAGGTCGGCATCGGCCAGCACGATGACGGGATCCGAGCCGCCCAGTTCGAGTACGGCCGGTTTGATCTGTGCGGCGGCGGTGGCTGCCACGATGGCGCCGGCCCGATCCGAGCCGGTGAACGAGACCGCGCGTACCTGTTCGCTCTCGATGGCCCCGGCGATGTCGGGAGTTTCCAGCGGCAGGTTCTGGAAGACACCCTCCGGCGCACCGGCGCGGGTGAAGACATCGGCGATGGCCGCAGCGCAGGCAGGGACATGGGCATCGTGTTTCATCAGGCAGGTATTGCCCGCCATCAACGCCGGTGCGGCAAATCGGAAGGCGAGCCAGAACGGCGCATTCCAGGGCAGAATGCCCAGCACTGGTCCGATCGGCAGATACTGGACATAGCTGATCAGCGCATCGGACTTGATCATCTCGGTCGCCAGATACTGTTCGGCATGCTGAGCATAATGTTCGGCACACCAGGCCGCCTTTTCGACCTCGGCACGGGCTTCGCGAATTGGTTTGCCCATTTCCTCGACCATGGGCAGCGCGAGGGCCTCAACCTCTGAACGCATCAGTGCTGCAACCTTGTTCAGCAAGGCCGCCCGAGTCGATATCGGCGTTTTACGCCAGTGCTTGTACGCGGTGGCGGATGCAGCAATGGCCGCATCCCGACCGGCCGCATCCAGCGAGGGGTAGTCATGTAGCGGCTGGCCGGTTGTCGGGTTGATCACATGGAAAGTCATACGGCCTTGCGCTCCTTCTTGTGGGATGACCGGGGCTTCTTGCTGGATGCTGCCGGCGCCTTTTTCTTCGTATCCGCTGCGGGTTTCAGCGGGGCGACCTTGTGCGGAATCATGATCTCGAGCGGTTGTTCCGGCGGCAGCTGCCGCAGGCCTTCCTCGGGTTTGATGACGAAATCCTGATCCAGGGTGAAGAACGATTCGCAGCCGTCCTTGGTGATGTAGATGGTGTCGGAGATGCCGCAGGTCTTGTCGCCGTCCACGCCCCAGGCCCAGGGGATGATGTGGAAGGTCATGCCTTCGCGCAGCACGGTCTTGTCGCCGTGCATCAGGCTGAGAATGTAGCCCTCGTCCCAGCTGGGCGGGAAGGCGATGCCGATCGAGTAGCCCGAGCGGGTGATCAGTTTGCCGTGCTTGTCGTCGACGGTCATGATGCTCCGCACGAGATTGTCAGCGTCGGAGACGGTCACGCCGGGCCGGATCAGCGCCTTGACTTGCGCCAGTGCGGATTTCATGCGCTCCTGAGCCAGCATCATGTACTCGGTGGGTTCGCCGAGGATCGCGGTACGCATCATGGCGGTGTGATAGCGCCGATAACAGCCGCCGATCTCCAGGAAAACATGCTCGCCGGGCTTGACGACGCGGCCTTCCCAGGTGGCATGACCGATCATCGTCCGTGGTCCGGAGGTGACATAGGGCATGACTGCGGGCGCTTCGCCGCCGGCGCGGAACATGGCCGAGGCGATCTCGGCGGCGATCTCGTTCTCCGTCACCCCGGCCCGGCAGGCATTCAGCCCCGCCTTCATGCCGGCTTCGGTGGCGATGGCGGCCTTGCGCATGATGTCGATTTCAAAGCTGGATTTCGTTCTCCGCCCGCATTCAACGATGCCGAAACAGTCGAGCAGCCGGGCATCGGTAAGCGTCGTGCGCAGGGAGTCCTGCTGATAGGCCGGGAAGAAGTAGCTGTTGCGCTCGTAACCGAGTGTCTTGTGGGCCAGACCGAATTCCTTGAGGCCGGAAACCAGCATCTGGATCGCATCGCCGCCGTCCGGGTAGGGGCGAGTTCGTTCCACCCAGGTACGGGCGTGGACGTTGGACTCTTCCATGCCGCGGGTAATCATGAAGGGCTCGTCGTCCAACGGCACCACCAGAGCCTGGAAGAACGAATAGCCGGTGGTTTGGTAGTCGGTCAGGTACATCAGGTTTTCCGGGTCGGTAATCATGACCGCATCCAGCAGACGCTCCTCCATGCGTCGTCGCAGTTCGGTCAGGCGGCGCACATACTCTTCCATCGGAAAGGTCATATCATCGCGTTGTCTCATGATGTCGTCTCCATTTGGCTGGCCACGGCCTCGGCAAACAGCGCCAGACCTTCATTCAGGTCGTCATCGGGAATCGTCAGCGGCGGGATCAGTTTGATGATTTGCCCGCGTGACCCACAGACGGCGGCCAGCAGGCCGCGTTCGAAGCAGGCAGTGGCGATGGCCTTCGAGCGGTCGCCGTCGCCGAAGTCGATCGCCTGCATCATGCCGCGCCCCCGTACGGCACATCCGGGATATTTGGCAGCAATCTGTTCCAGGGCCTGGGCGATCACGCCGCCCTTGCGTTGGGTATCCGCGATAAAGGCCGGATCGTCGAAGTAGCCCAGGGCCACGGTCCCTGCGACGAAGGACAGATCCTGGCCACGGAAGGTGCCGGTGTGCTCGCCGGGCGCCCAGTGCTTGTCGTGTTCGGGCTTGTTGAGATTCATGGCCATCGGGGTGCCGAATCCGCCGATGCCTTTGGCTAGCGTGATGATGTCCGGATCGAGGCCAAAGCCTTCGAAGCTGAAGTAGGGGCCGGTGCGGCCGCAGCCGGCCTGGATGTCGTCGATGATGAAGAGCGCGCCCAGCTCGTGGGCCAGTGCCTGAACCCCTTGCAGCCATTCTTTACTGGCGATGCGCACGCCGCCTTCGGCCTGGATGGTTTCGACAAGGAAAGCGGCCGGTTTGGGCAGACCGCTGGACGGGTTGCTGTACAAGGCACGCATGCGTTCGAGTGAGGCCATCCCGCAACCGAGCTGGCAGCCGGGGCAGGGTGTTTCACAACCGAAAGCCTGATGAGTCACGTTGTTGAGCGGCACGCCGGCGGCATTGCGGAAATGGGCATTGGTGGTAGCGGCGAGGGCGCCCAGCGTCATGCCGTGAAAGGCGTGGTGGAAAGCAACGACATTCTCGCGGCCTGTGACGCGTCGCGCTAGCTTGAGCGCGGCTTCTACTGCATTGGTGCCGGTCGGTCCGACGAACTGCAACCGGTAATCCATCTCTCGGGGCTTAAGAATCGTATCCACGAATTTCTGAATAAAGGCGCGTTTGGCCGTGGTGTACATGTCCAGACTATGAGCCACGCCATCACTTTGGATGTACTCGATCAGGGCCTGTTTCATCTTAGGATTGTTGTGCCCGAAGTTGAGTACACCGGCGCCGGCGAAAAAATCGATGAAGGTTTTGCCGGACTCATCGGTCTGACGGGCATTGCTCGCGGTCTTGAATACGGTAGGGGCGGCCCGACAATAGGCACGAATTTCCGATTCCCATTCCTCAAAAATCTGCATGCTGCTCTCCTGAACGCGGGGGTGAATGTCGGCTGGTACCGGGAGAAAGCGGTACTGGCCACGAGATCGCAAGCAAACCGTCTTGAGCGGTTGCCTATCGAAAAGAGGGGGCTTGAGGCCCTTATGGTGGCGATACACCAATAAGCGAGGCAAGAATTCGGCCAACCGGGTCGATCAAGCGATCGTTGAAGTCGTAGCGCGGGCTATGGCAGGGCTCATGATGACCCGCGCCATCATCAGCCCCAATCAGTGCAAATGCACCCGGAATTGCCTCCAGGTAATAGCTGAAATCCTCTGAAGCCATGATGGGTACAGGCAATTCAGACGCGCACCAATCGGCACCGAGGACGGATGTGAGCGCACCTCTATAGTGCAAGGCGGGTTCCGGATGATTGACGGTCGCCTGATAGCGGGGGGTGAATGTGATCTTTGCCTCAACCCCATAACTGCGTGCCGTCGACTCGGCAATGTCTTCGATCAGCCGACCGATGAGGGCGCGGGTCTGGGTGTCGCCAATGCGAACGCTGCCAGCCAGACGGGCGGATTCCGGAATCACGGTGATACCGCTTGGCGCATCGATTGAGGTGACGCTGACGACGGCGGCTGATTGCGGGGGCAGGCGGCGCGCGACGATCTGCTGCAGATTCAGGGTGATCGCGGCCGCGGCGAGGACCGGATCCCGGCAGAGTTCGGGTTGGCTGGCATGGCCGCCGCTGCCGGTTATTTCAATCTCGAAGACGGCATTGGCCGCCATGAGCGGGCCGTCGGGGCAGACGGCCTGACCAAAGGGGATGGCGGGCCAGTTGTGCCAGCCGAAGATCCAGTCCACGCCGTCGAGGGCGCCCTCTTCGATCATCGCCCGCGCACCGTGCCCGCCTTCCTCGGCGGGTTGGAACAGCAGGCTGACCGGGCCCGGCAGAATGGATTCATTGGCCTTGAGCCACCGCGCTACGGCCATCAGGGTCGCGGTGTGCCCATCGTGACCACAGGCGTGCATGACGCCGGGGGTCTGGGATGCCCAGTCCACACCGGTCTGTTCTCGGATCGGCAAGGCATCGATATCGCCCCGCAACGCAATATGTCGTCCCGGAGCCGAGGGCGCAAGTACGGCCACGGTGCCGGTCTCCGCACAAACCCGCCACGGGATGTCATGGGTCTGGAGCGCGGTGCGGATGGTCTGTGCCGTGGCGTGTTCCTGCCAGGTGAGTTCCGGTGCGCAATGCAGGGCGCGCCGCAATTGCGTGGCATCCTGGATGTAGTGAGTCCAGATCGACGACATACAGATCCTCGGTTGGGGCAGACAACGCTGCGAAATTCTGCGATCAGAATATCGGCGCCCGAAGTCCAGTTACCCTGTCACTTAATCATAGCCGGTTCGGCGGGGCAACCCGTGCGACAGCCCCCAGTCGAAGGCTTCGCGGACGAATGGGGGCTGGGATTGGCGCCTGTTCGGGCGAGTTGTCGATCGAGGGAGCGTGATCGGGCTATACTAGAGCGCGTTTCGTTGGTTGGTGTGGCTGTTGGCCACCCCAGACCTTATGTAATGAATTGTTTTTTCGGGATGGTTCTGGTTGATGCAGTGTGTCGACACAAGGGATTCCACAATAACCAAAATGTGCGGGTTGATGAGCATGAGGCTTTATGGCCACTGAACCGACTGATCAGGAACTGGTATTGCGCGCTCAACAGGGCGATCGACGGGCATTCGACTTACTGGTGTTGAAATACCAGCATCGCGTGTTGCGATTGGTCGGGCGTTTCGTCCGTGATCCCGATCAGGCCTTCGACCTCGCCCAGGAGGCCTTCATCAAGGCCTACCGTGCTCTGGGTAATTTTCGGGGCGAAAGCGCTTTTTATACTTGGCTGTACCGGATTGCTGTCAATACGGCGAAAAATCAGTTGGCCGCGCATGCGCGTGAAGGTTATTCAGTTTCACTGAACTCTGGCGGCGGAGACGAGTCTGACGAAGCATTACCAGAGCCCGAGGCATTGCGTGATTACGCCAGCCCCGAGGATATGGCCGCCTCCAACGAGTTGGCGGCTGAGATCCACGCGGCAATTACCGCACTACCCGAAGATTTGCGCACGGCACTCACCTTGCGGGAAATGGAAGGATTGAGCTATGAGGAGATCGCGGTGGTGATGAATTGCCCGATCGGAACCGTGCGGTCACGTATTTTCCGCGCTCGCGAATCAGTAGAGGAGCGGATCCGTCCGCTACTCAATGATTAACTCAGTGTGTGTGCCGGACTTGCCTCGGTTAATGACCTGTTTGGAACCCGCTGTGAATTTTGGGGGATGAATCGAATGACAACGCAACATCAACAGAATGCCCATCCTGTGCCGTCTATGTCGGCTGAAGAGGCCCTGTCGGCGTGGTGGGATGATGAATGTGCCCATCAACCCATGCCGTGTGTGGATCGCTTCCTGGCGATAGCCACCGGCGATGCCCGGCAGAGCCTGCGAAGCTACTCACTGATCGGCGCCGCCTTGCGTCGCGAGCCGCTCGATACGCGGGATATATCACTGCTGGTTTCTGCACGTTTGGCGCAGGATTCCGCTGAAGCCGATGGTCTGGCGCAGGCCACCCGATCGCCCCATGTACTGGCTTTCCCGCAATCGCGGGTACGCAGGTCGATCAATGCGTGGCGGGGCGGTATCGCAGCATCGTTTGTGGCCGCACTGGTGGGGATCGGCGTCTGGATGATGCCACCGGGCGGGACAGACGCACCGTCCCTGCAAGCCATGTCGGGCGCAAATGTCCTGCAGACGGCGTCAAACTCGCCTTCGTTGACAGCGACCAATGGTTTGATGCCCGTGGCCGTTCAGGTCTTGCCTGGTGGCGCCTTGCCTGCCTGGGCCCAGGCTTCCGGGCGCAGGGCACCGATGAACCCATATCTGATGACGCACTTCGAGTCGGCTTCGCCGGATTTGTCTGAAGTAATGCCCTCACTGCGCATGATCAACTTTCACCCGGAGTAATTGATGGCGCGAGGGAATTTTGGACGTGGTGTGATGTTCGTTGTGCTGATCGTAGCGGGTGCGGGCGGTCAGGCAGCATGTGCGCAGGGTACGGACGTCTTTCAGGCCGAGTACTTGCACATGATCGCCGACGGCGGATCCGTGACCGATACGTCCGAGCCAGATGCGCTCGCCCGACTTGCGGCCATGACCGAGTCGATGCGCCAGCGCAATTACGTCGGTACGTACGTGCATGTGCGGGGTGATCAGATCGACACAACGCGTATTGAGCATCTCGTGACGGGGAGCGGCCCGCAGGAGCGATTGATCACGCTGAATGGCGAACCACGGGAGATCGTCCGGCATGGTGCGCACTGCGAGTGTCAGTGGCCGGCGCGAAAGGAAGTCGTGTTCGGTGACTTTCCCAGCGTTCGCTCCCGTTTGTCGGGTGATCGGTTTGCCCATCCCGACTTGCTGGCGGCCAATTACAGGATCGTCGGTTTGGGCGTTTCCCGCGTTGCGGGTCGGGCCTGCCATCTGATCGGCCTGGTGCCGCGGGATGCCTTGCGTTACGGCTACAAACTGTGTGTTGGCGATGCCGCTCATCTTCTGTTGCGCATGAGTATTTATAATGAGGACGGGCTGCCGATCGAGCATGATTTTTTCACGCAGATCGCAGAGTCCGAACACCCCGCAGATAACGGGCAATCAACCCAGGACCCGATCCCGCTGGGAACGCCCAAAACGGCGCCGCCCGGTTTCAAGGTGGTCGAGGATCGTCATCCTTCACCGCCGGAGCCTCTGGCCGCCCACGATGGTTGGATCGTCTCGCCGGATCTGCCGGGATATCACATCAAGAGCCGCGTCTGGCGCGAAAACCCCGTGACCCATCATCGCTTCGAGCACATGATCGTCACTGACGGGCTTTCCGCCGCATCGGTCTTTGTCGAAGACCTGCCTGAAAATCAGGGCTTGGATCCGGATGCGGCCAAATACGGCATGAATATCTATGTGCGGCAAGCCGGGCCGATGCGGATTACGGTGATTGGCGATTTGCCGATGGCGGCGATCAAGCAGATCTGTCTGCATACGGTGCCCGCCAAAACATCCGCCGGGCAGGAGTCGGAGCAAAATCCGTTGCATGTGCCCGGCAACGAGGCACGCTAGTCGTCGGTGGCCATGAAACATTCGACCCATCATCCCGAATCTGACCTCGTGCGCCCGGTGCCGGGTTCCGTGCCTTATGCCGAACAGCGACTTGCGGCCGCAGATGGATTGATGGATGCGTCGGAATCGACCGACGTGATTCGGGAGCAGGGCGAGGTTGTGGGGCTTTTTGAGGGCGGCGTGATGGTCGAAACCAGTCGGTCGAGTGGCTGTGCGTCCTGTTCGTCGCAGAAAGGCTGCGGTATCAGTGCCCTGCAAGATGTTTTCGGGCGTCATCATCATCAAGTAACGGCGCACAGTGATCTCCCCCTGCGCATCGGTGACCAAGTCCAGCTGGTGCTGCCCGCATCGGCCCTAGTCGAAGCCGCTCTGCTCATGTATCTGCTCCCCCTGATCGCGTTGGTTGCCGGCGCCGTGATCGGTCAAACCGTGTTTGGCGCGAATGGTTTCGCCATCCTGGGTGGGGTCATGGGGTTCATCCTTTCGTTGCTGTTCATTGCCCGCCTACAGTCGACGACGCTGCGCCGCGGACGCTTCGCACCCCGGGTCGAGCAGGTTCTGTTCCATTCGGCAAACTGATTGGTTGCACGTCTGGGCGCTGGGCACTCGTTCCGGCTTAATTCCCTCTTTTTTGCTGTAAACTTGTCGCGTACTGTCGATAATTTTCCTTCCAGGACGTGACCCGCTTGATACCTAATTCGTTCGTTTTTCCCCAAATTATTCTGCATCCCCTAGAGCGCATGCGCCGTGCGGGCGGGTTGACCGCGGCCTTCGTGCTGGCTTTGGTCATGACCGTCCTGCTTTCGGGCTGCCAAGATCAGGCACCCGCCGCGCAGGTACACGGATTGCCTGATTTTTCCGGGCTGGTGGTGGCCAATAATGATTCGGTTGTCAATGTGCGGGCCATCGTGCCCCTGCCCGCGATTTCCGATAGTGGCGCCAAAACGCCTTCTGCCGACGACAGGAACCTCGACGAATTTTTCCGGCAGTTCTTCGGTTTCAATGGACAGACGCCCCCGTCGGGCAGCGCGCCAGGGTCAGGCGCTGCACCACCGCTGGCTAAACCGGAGTCCAGCAGTGGTTCCGGCTTCATCCTGAGCTCGGATGGCTTCATCCTGACCAATGAGCATGTGGTGGATGGCGCCAGCGAGGTCTTTGTGCGCCTCCTGGATGGTCGGGAATTTCGCGCCAAGGTGCAGGGATCTGATCTGGCCGGGGATATCGCCTTGCTCAAGATCGACGCCAAAGACCTGCATCCCGTGAAATTAGGAAACTCCGATTTGGTGAAGCCCGGGCAGTGGGCTGTGGCGATCGGTTCGCCCTTCGGTTTTGACCATTCGGTCACGGCGGGGGTGATCAGTGCAAAGGGCCGTTCGCTGCCGGGCGAGGCCGACCAGCGTTATGTTCCGTTCCTGCAGACCGATGTTGCGATCAACCCGGGTAGCTCGGGTGGGCCGTTGTTCAACGTGAATGGCGAGGTTGTTGGCATTAATTCCCAGATTTTTACCGAGTCGGGCGGCTATAACGGCCTGTCATTTGCCATTCCGATCAACTATGCCATGCAGGTCGTCGACCAGCTCAAGCGATTTGGTAAAGTCGAGCGCGGATTCCTCGGTGTCCAAATCCAGTCCGTGGATCGTGCCATGGCATCCGCTCTGGGACTTGATCGTCCCACTGGCGCATTGATCACCGGATTCATTGCCGCCTCGCCGGCAGAGAAATCGGACCTGCAGCCCGGTGATGTGATTTTGTCCGCCAATGGCGAGCCCATTACCGAGTCCAGTGATCTGCCGCAGGTGATTGGCATTCTGGCGCCGGATACTGAAGTCAAGTTGCGCGTACTTACCCAGGGCAAGCAGCATACGGTGGTGGTGCGGCTCGGGACCTTGCCGAGCCATGCACCGGCGCAGATTCAATCCATGAAGTCCCACGATCTGATCATCAATGATTATGGTTTGCTGCTGACCGAAGAGGCCCACCAGATCCGGATCAAGGCTGTGGAGCCTGATGGCCCGGCGGCCAAGGCGGGGTTGAGTGCCCAGGATATTCTGTTGACCTTTAATCAGCATCCGCTCAACTCGCTGGAGGCCGCACAGCAGGCGTTCAATGCAGCGAAAAAGGATGCACCCAATGCCGTGCTGATCCGTCGAGGTGATCAGCAGCATTTTTTGTCGCTGTCGGCCCAACCGGATTAAGGCTCCGTCGCCTTGAGAGGGGAATCAGTTATACTGCCGGGCTTCGTGTTACTGCGCGCTTGGTCCTGATAACTGACTGAGTGGCGAGAACCCATGCGTTATTTTTCTTTTTGTCGTACCAGTTTTGCCTTATGGGGCAAATCCTGATCTGAAACCGAGTAGATTTATGTCCGAACGGCTCTCGCTGATTCGTAATTTTTCGATTATTGCCCATATTGATCATGGCAAATCGACCTTGTCCGATCGCATCATCCAGCTCTGCGGCGGCTTAACCGACCGCGAAATGGATGTACAGGTGCTCGATTCGATGGATATCGAGCGTGAGCGGGGTATCACCATCAAGGCGCAAAGCGTCTCGCTGGATTACCCCGCCAAAAACGGTAAAACCTACCGTCTCAATTTCATCGATACGCCGGGCCACGTGGATTTCTCCTATGAGGTCTCCCGCTCGCTGGCCGCCTGTGAAGGCGCCTTGCTGGTGGTGGATGCCTCACAGGGCGTCGAGGCACAGTCGGTGGCCAATTGCTATACCGCCATCGACCTCGGTTTGACCGTGGTGCCCGTATTGAACAAGATCGATCTGCCTTCTGCCGAGCCCGAGCGGGTCAAGGGCGAAATCGAAGACGTGATCGGGATCGATGCCCATGATGCCATCCTGACCTCCGCCAAGACGGGGCTAGGGATCGGCGACGTGCTGGAGCGCCTGATCGAGCAGATCCCGCCGCCCGTCGGCAATGAGGAAGGGCCGCTGAAGGCGCTTATCATCGATTCCTGGTTCGATAATTACGTCGGTGTGGTCGCGCTGGTGCGCGTGATCGACGGTGCCATCGTGCCCAAGCGCAAGATCAAGGCGATGGGCACCGGCGATATCTTCCAGGTCGACAAGGTCGGGGTATTCACCCCCAAGACCCTACCGCGCGAAGGTCTGTATGCCGGTGATGTCGGCTTTGTCATTGCCGGTATCAAGGATATCGATTCGGCCAAGGTGGGCGATACCCTGACCGATGCCGAGAACGGGGCGACACAGGCCCTGCCTGGATTCAAGGAAATGCAGCCGCGCGTATTTTCCGGCCTCTACCCCATCGAAGGCGAAGATTACGAAGATCTGCGCGAGGCGCTCCGCAAGCTTCGCCTGAACGATGCGGCCCTGCATTTCGAACCTGAAGTGTCACAAGCACTGGGGTTCGGGTTCCGCTGCGGGTTCCTGGGGTTGCTGCACATGGAAATCGTGCAGGAGCGGCTGGAACGGGAGTACGATCTGGATCTCATCTCCACGGCGCCGACCGTCATCTACGAGATCGAGGAAACCGACGGCTCTGTCTACCAGATTCATAATCCGGCACAGTTGCCGAACGTGACCCATATTCGGGAATTGCGTGAGCCGATCATTGAAGCCAGTATTTTCTGCCCCGACGAATTTGTCGGCGCGGTGATTGGTTTGTGTATTGAAAAGCGTGGCGCGCAGAAAAACCTGAGTTATGTGGGCAATCAGGTCACGCTGGTCTTCGAGTTGCCGCTGGGCGAGGTCGTGCTGGATTTCTTCGATCGTCTCAAGTCCGTGAGCCGGGGCTATGCTTCGTTCGACTATAAATTCATTCGTTTCCAGGCGGCCGACCTCGTCAAGATGGACATGCTCATCAATGGCGAGATCGTCGATGCCCTGTCTTTGATCGTGCACCGCAGCATCGCTCAGTCGCGTGGACGAAGCCTTTCCGAAAAATTGAAGGAACTCATTCCGCAACAAATGTTCGAAGTGGCGGTACAGGCGGCCATTGGCGCAAAGATCATTGCCCGCACCACGGTCAAGGCGATGCGCAAGAATGTGCTGGCCAAGTGCTACGGCGGGGATATTTCCCGCAAGAAAAAGCTGCTCGATAAGCAGAAGAAAGGCAAGAAACGCATGAAGCAAATCGGTCAGGTTGAGGTGCCGCAAGAGGCATTCCTGGCGGTCTTGCAAATGGATTCGAGTAAATAGTCGCGATTGACGCGCTGATAACGGAGAGAACGATTTTGGATTTCACGCTGATTCTCGTGCTGGGCACGTTGCTGACAGGGCTGATCTGGCTGACTGACGCACTTTTGTTCAAACCGGCTCGGACGCGCAAGGCACATACCGGCGTGGTGTCTGATGCGCCCGTTGTCCTGCATGAGCCCTTGCTGGTTGATTATGCCCGGTCGTTCTTCCCCGTTTTATTGATTGTGCTGGTCGTTCGTTCGTTTATTGCTGAACCCTTTCGCATCCCTTCCGGGTCGCTGATGCCCACCTTGCTGGTCGGGGACTTCATCCTGGTGAACAAATTCAGCTATGGTCTGCGACTGCCGGTGCTGGATACCAAAATTCTGTCGATTGGCGAGCCGAAGCGCGGCGATGTCGTGGTGTTCCGTTATCCGAAGGATCCGAAAGTGGATTACATCAAGCGAATTATCGGTTTGCCGGGTGACCATATCCGGGTAGTGGGTAACAAGCTATGGGTCAATGATGTGCTGCAACCGGAAACCTACGTCGGGGTTTATCCGGGCGATGACGGTATGCGCATGGCGGGCGCCGATGTGTATCAAGAGGATTTGATGGGCGTCAAGCATCAGGTATTGTTCGAAAAAGACGGTTACCGTCGCGATGGTGAATGGGTTGTGCCGCCCCATTCCTACTTCGCCATGGGCGATAATCGGGACAACAGCAATGACAGCCGCTACTGGGGTTTCGTGCCCGAGGCCAATCTGGTCGGGAAGGCCTTTATTATTTGGTTGCATTGGGATTGGAAAGACGGCAAATTTGATGCAAGCCGGATTGGTAAAAGTATCCACTAATTGTTTGAACACTGAACGTTAAGGAAGAGGAACCGAGCATGATGCCCCATCATTCAACTCAGAAATTTAGTCAGGAATTCAAATCGGGACTCAGTCGCCAGTCCGGCATGACCCTGATCGGACTGATCATGTATGCCTTTATCGCTTTTTTTGTGGCAATTCTGCTGATGAAAGTGGTGCCGCTGTATCTCACGGACCAGAAGATCACCAGTATCTTTACGCAATTGAAGAATTTCCATGGCGATCCGCGCGAGATCCGTTCCACGATTGACAAGCAGATGGATATCAACGAAATCGACAATATCACCTCCAAGGATTTCAAGATCACACCGATCGGCAATGGTGGTTCCCACGTGGTCTACAACTATGAAGGCCGTGCGGACATCGTTGGAAATCTTGCCATCGTGGCGTCATTTGAACATCAAGTGAATGTCAGCCCTTAATAAGCCCGTTCCGAAATCCACCAATCCCCTGGTGGGCGAGCCCGCCCGCCTGGCCCAGTCGCTGGGCATCCAGTTTGCCGAGTCCGATCTGCTGGTCATGGCTCTACGGCATCGGTCCGCAGGTAATGTCAATAATGAGCGCCTCGAGTTTCTGGGGGATGCCATTCTGAATCTGGTGATCGCCGATCGCCTCTATGCGCTGCATCCGACCGCAGACGAGGGGGCGCTATCGCGTTGGCGAGCCAGCGTTGTTCGCGAGGAAACGCTGGCCATGGTCGCGCGGGGGCTGAATCTGGGCGATTACCTGGTTCTGGGATCCGGCGAGTTGAAAAGTGGCGGGTTCCGACGGGATTCCATCCTGGCAGACGCGCTGGAGGCCACTATTGGCGCCGTTTATCTCGATCAGGGCTTTCTCTTGGCCAAGGCGATGATCGAGCGCCTTTTCACTCCCTTGCTCGAAATTCTCCCCGACGCAGCCAGTCTGAAGGATCCCAAGACGCGCCTGCAGGAACTCCTGCAAAGCGGCAAGTTCGACTTGCCAACCTACGAGGTGACGGATGTCCGTGGGCAGGCGCATAAGCAGGTGTTTGAAGTGACGTGTCGCCTGACCCACTCCGACCAGACGAGCCTGGGGCGTGGCAGTTCGCGTCGCAAGGCCGAACAGGCTGCGGCAGAGCGCATGCTCGCGCAGCTTAGAGTACCCGCCGAGCCCTCGATTCCGGTTAACGATAATGAGTGATTCCATGCCAGTGAGTTCGAATGAGATGCCTGCCTCGGATTCAGTGGTGGCAACATCTAGCCGCTTCGGACAGATTGCAATTGTTGGGCGCCCGAATGTGGGCAAATCCAGTCTGCTCAATCGCCTGGTTGGCCAAAAAATCAGTATTACCGCCCCGAAGCCGCAGACCACCCGTCACCGAATTACCGGCATTCTCAGCGAAGCGCGGGGGCAGATCGTGTTTGTCGATACGCCCGGGATTCATCAAGGCGGCAGCGACGCACTGAATCGGCAACTCAACCGCACCGCACGCAGTGGTTTCGATGGGGTCGATCTCGTTCTTTTTGTGGTGCAGGCCGGGCGATTCACCGATGAAGATGCGGCGGTACTGGCACTGATCCGGCAATCCGAACTGCCGACCATTCTGTTGGTCAACAAGATTGACCTGGTGCCGGACAAGGCCGCACTCATGCCCTTCCTGATGGCGATGCAGGAACGTTTCGACTTCACGGCGATCTATCCGATTTCCGCTCGTCGCGACCGTGGGTTTGATGGCCTGATCGATCTGCTGTTCACGCACCTGCCTCCGGGTGAGCCCATGTATGACCCGGATGAAGTGACCACGATCACCACCCGTTTCATGGCGGCCGAAATTATTCGTGAAAAACTCGCGCGGCTACTGCATGACGAGTTGCCCTACAAGACGACGGTCTTGATCGAACGGTTCAATGAAACGCCCGGTCTGACCGAGATTGACGGGGTGATCTACGTTGCACGGGAGAGCCAGAAGGGCATTGTGATCGGCAAGGGCGGGAGCAAGTTGAAGGAAGTGGGTATTCAGGCGCGACACGATCTCGAACAATTACTCAATACGCGTGTCATGCTCCAACTGTGGGCACGGGTGCGCGAAGGCTGGGCGGATGACGAGCGAGCGGTGCAGTCGCTTGGTTATCAGTTGCCCGACTAGCCGACAGTGCCGCGATGACCTGCGCTTATGTGCTTCATACGCGGCCCTGGCGTGAAACGAGCCTGTTGGTCGACTGGTTTACGGAAGATCTCGGGCGACTGACCACACGTCAGCGGGGCGCGCGTCAATCGGGCCGGAAATCAGCCGTCCGTCCCTTGCCTTTCCAGGGAATGCACATGATGCTCGCGGGACGGGGTGACATGAAAGTCGCCACCCAGATCGACCTGACTGAACCGCCGCGTTTGTTGACCGGCCAGGCGTTGGCGGTCGGCTTTTATCTCAACGAGCTTCTGATGAGAACCCTGGGTCGTGATGAGCCGATGCCCGCGCTGTTCGCGCAGTATGCTCAGTCGCTGGCAAGGCTGACCCAGGAAACCCAGACATTGGGGCTGGTCATTCGGCGTTTCGAGCGTGACTTGCTGAGCGAGCTCGGCTTCGGTATTGACTGGACGCACACCTCGGATCAGGGGATAACGGTCGACCCCGAGGCAACCTACTGGGTCGATCCCGAGGTCGGCATTCTTTCCCGGCGGACGCCGGCCGGGCTTGCGGTATCGGGACGTGTAATCATGGCCATTGCGCTGGATAAATTACCCGATACGCCTTCGGATCAGCGACTGGCGCGCGATCTGATGCAGTTTATGATGCGTCCGCATGTGGGTGCCGCCCCGTTTCACAGCCGGGAACTGTGGCGTTCGGCACCGAAGCCCATACATTCACTATCTGATACGTAATAACAGGAAGCATGATTATGACGAACCGCGTGACCGCGCATTTGCCTTTGTTGGGCCTGAATATCGACCACGTGGCCACCCTGCGGCAGGCTCGGGGCACGCTTTATCCCGATCCGGTCCTGGCGGCGCTGATGGCGGAGCAGGCCGGTGCGGACAGTATTACCCTGCATCTGCGCGAAGATCGCCGGCATATTCAGGATCGGGATGTGCTGCGACTGCGCGACATGCTCCAGACGCGCATGAACCTGGAAATGGCCGTGACCGACGAGATGATCGATTTTGCCTGCCGCGTGAAGCCGCATGATTGCTGCCTGGTTCCGGAGCGACGTGAGGAATTGACGACCGAGGGCGGGTTGGATGTTGCCGGGCAGATCGATCGGGTACATGCGGCCTGCGAACGGCTTGCAGATGCGGGAATCCGGGTGTCGCTCTTTATCGCGCCCGACCCGCGGCAGATCGATGCGGCCGTGGCCTGCGAGGCGCCCGTGATTGAACTGCATACCGGGCATTATGCGGATGCCAAGGATGACGCGCGGCAAAAGCAGATCCTGGATGAGATTATCCGTGTCGCGGGGGATGTGGCGGACGTGGGTCTGCAGGTCAATGCCGGGCATGGCCTGCATTATCATAATGTTCAGGCCATCGCTGCGATCCCGCAGATTGAAGAGCTCAATATCGGCCATGCGATTATTGCCCGCGCCGTTTTCTGCGGTCTGCCCCAGGCCGTGCAGGAGATGAAGCAGTTGATGCTGTCGGCGCGTGCCCGATAAGTTGCGGCGCGTTCGAATATGATCGTGGGCATTGGTACCGATCTCGTCGAGATCGCGCGGATCGAGCGGGTCTATGGCCGGCATGGCGCACGTCTGCTGGCGCGGGTGCTGGGCGAGATTGAACAGGCCCATTGTCCGCCGCCGGATTCGCCGCGGTTTACGGCCTGGGTAGCCAAGCGGTTTGCAGCGAAGGAAGCCGCGGTCAAGGCCTTGGGTACGGGGTTCCGCGACGGGATCTGCCTGTGTGATATTCAGACCCTGCATGATTCACTGGGCGCGCCTAGCCTCCGCTTCAGCGGCGGCGCTTTGCTGCGGCTGCAGGATATGGGCGCCAGTCGGTCCCAACTCAGTGTGACGGACGAACGACACTATGCCATGGCCTTCGTGGTGATCGAGCGGGACTGAGTCGGAAATTCCCCTTGTCCTGTGCGACAGTTTCCCGTAAAATTCGCGCCTCTTTTCTCCTGCCTGACCGTGGCGCATACGGCAGGCTGCCTTTATCCATCCACAGGAGCACACTATGCGACATTACGAAATCGTGTTCATGGTCCATCCAGACCAAAGTGAACAAGTTCCCGCCATGATCGAGCGTTATCGCGGCATTATCGAGAATTCCGGCGGGCAAGTGCATCGTCTGGAAGATTGGGGCCGCCGTCAACTGGCCTACCCGATCAACAAACTCGTCAAGGCCCATTACGTCATGATGAATATTGAGACCAACCAAACTGCCTTGGCAGAGCTCGAAGAAGCGTTCCGCTTCAACGATGCCGTGTTGCGTCACCTGACCGCCCGGATGGACGCAGCTGAAGTTGAGCCCTCCATCATCATGCGCGAGCGTGAAATCGAACGTCGTCCGCGCCGTCGTGATGACGAACAGGAAGAAGGTCGGTTCGATCGTGATGACGAAGAGCCAGTCGAAAAAGACGAAAGCGCTGAAGTCAGCGAATAATATTCAGGGGGATCATCATGTCACGTTTTTTCCGTCGCAAGCGTTTCTGCCGTTTTACTGCTGAAAACGTCAAGCAAATCGATTACAAAGATATCGACACCTTAAAACAATACCTCAGTGAAACCGGCAAAATCGTACCGAGTCGTGTCACCGGTACCGCCGCACGCTATCAGCGCCAGTTGCAAACTGCGATCAAGCGTGCCCGTTTTCTCGCGTTGCTGCCGTATACCGATCGTCATTGATTGGCGCGGTTACAACGTTCAGGAGTTAAATCATGCAAGTTATTTTGTTGAACAAAGTAGAAAATCTGGGCACCTTGGGTGATATCGTGAATGTACGCGCCGGTTATGCGCGTAACTTCCTGATCCCTTACGGCAAGGCCCGTGCCGCCACCAAGGCCAATTTGGCTGAGTTCGAAGCGCGTCGCGTCGAACTCGAGCGTTTGGCTGCCGAAGAGCTGGCCGCAGCGCAGGGACAAGCCGTTAAATTGGCCGATGCGTCCGTGACCATTGCCGTCAAGGCAGGGTCCGAAGGTAAGCTGTTCGGTTCTGTGGGTACCGCCGAAATCGCCGAGGCCATTGGCAGTGTTTATGGTGTTGCTCTTGAAAAGCGCAACGTCCGTATGCCTGAAGGGCCCCTGCGGGCCGTGGGTGAGTTCGAGATTTCCATCCACCTGCATACCGATGTGGATGCCTTGATCAAGGTGATCGTGGTCGGCGAAGAGTAAGTCTTCGCTCCAGCGATCGTTTAAAAACCCCCGGTGCTCTGGCGCCGGGGGTTTTTTATTGCCGTTGAATTCCCTTTTTTCGGTGTTGGGCTGCAGCAGCCTTGGTTCGGGTTACTTAGCGGCCTCGCTGCTGATAATGACCTCGTGGCGCTCCAGTTTACCTTCGCCGTCGAACGCTTCCTTCAGTAACGGGTTCTTGTGCGCCTCGCGGAAATCGGGGCTGCCGATCTAGTTCTCAAAGGCCTGTTTGTCGCGCCAATGGGTGAGTACCACATATACGCCCGCGCCATGCTCCGCGTCGGGACGCAGGACTTCCATGCGGACAAAACCTGCCTGCTGATCCACCTGGCCCGCTCGGGCGCGGAAGCGCTCTTCAAAGGCTTCACGCCAGTCTTTGGCGACCGGTACACGATTGGCGACAACGTACATGAATACTCCGGATGATAAATTGAATGTGTTTGTAAGGCACGGGGTGCCCGGGAAAGTTCCGGTAAGGCTTGGCCGGGACAACTCAAGTCGTAAAAAGCCGGTGAATGATGTGGCGCAGGTGATTCTTACCGATGTTCTACAGGTGCATCTGATGGCGGGAACCTTTCGGGTGTTTGCTTTGCCTAAATCGGGCTATTTCATCATCGTTTTTGGGGGTGTTCATCATGATTTCTTCGTTACGGATCAAATCGGGTCTTCTTGTTCTGGCAGTCAGTTCTGCGCTGGGTGTGCCGTTTATTTCCAACGTTGCTGTTGCAGGCGTTCCCGAGGAACCCAGTATCCACTCGTTATCGCCTGACGAGGTGCAATCGGGGGCACTGACGGTGGCGCAGAGTGCCAGTGGAGTTCGTTATGTGGCGGGCGGCATTGGTGTTGAGGAGCGTGCCTGGCTCGCGGCGCACGCCAGCCAATTCAATACCCACATCACGTTTGCCGTGGTGCCGGGCGGGGCGTTCGTATCGGATGTTCATGTCGGTATCACGAATGCTAAGGGGGATTCCATTCTGGATACAACAGCGCAAGGCCCCAAGCTGCTGGTCGAGTTGCCGTCCGGCTCTTATCAACTGACGGCAACCCATGATGGGCAAACGATCCGCCGTTCATTTGCGATTTCATCGCAAGGGCATGCGGTGCTCGATATCGGGTTCAAGCACTAGTACAAACAATGAGCCCAGACGCATGATGACGTCCATACGGTGCGCCTTTGCGTACGGGCACGCTGGTGGCGTGAATCATTCGTGTTGCCGGTTTGTCTTGGTGATGACATCTGTTTGTCTTAGCATGATCATTACCTTGGCTACATGATGGTTGTTGCCGAATGTCAGTGGAACGCGGGTCAGTATGGTTAGCGGTCAATGCGGGGTCCTCCTCGCTTAAGCTGGCGCTTTTTGCGGCCGGTTCCTTTGCCTTGGTGGCGCGTATTCAGGTTGAGCGCATTGGCTTGGCCGGTTGCCATTTACTGGCAGACGATTCGCCCATGATGACGGTAGCCGCCGATGATCATCGGGCGGCCTTCACGGTCGCCTTGAGTTTCTGGTATCGCCAGTCGGTACTGATATCCCCGTCCGCCCTAGTCGGGATCGTGCATCGGGTGGTTCATGGGGGGGAACGTTTTACGGAACCAACCCGCCTGACACCGGCTGTCCGCGCCGAAATTGACAGATTGATTCCTTTGGCGCCCCTCCACAACCCCCTCGCATTGCAGTGCATCGATGCGGCCACTGTGTTTGCGCCGGATACACTTCAGGTCGCGGTATTCGATACCGCTTTCCATCATCACATGCCCCCCGAGGCATTCCACTACGCCTTGCCCTTGCGGTTCTATCACGAGTTCGGTATTCGCCGATACGGCTTCCATGGCATTTCGGTGGATTCGGTCAGTCAGCAATTGGCAGATGCGCTGCGGCAGCCGCGGGATTCACTCAACCTGATCGTGGCTCATTTGGGTAATGGCGCAAGCATGACGGCAATCCGCGATGGACGAAGCGTGGATACTACGATGGGTTTCACGCCGCTGGAAGGCTTGGTGATGGGGACTCGGGCCGGTGATCTCGACCCCGCGATTCCGGCCTTTCTGGAAGCGCATACGGGGATGAGTGGTGCGGACGTGGCCCACTTGCTCAATCACGACAGCGGTCTGAAGGGGTTATGTGGGCAATCGGATCTGCGGGCGATTCACGAGGCGATGGCCGGGACTTCGCCCTCTTCTTCGGATCAAGCGCGCTTGGCGCTGGCCATCTATGTCTACCGAATCCGGAAGTATCTGGGTGCCTTCTGTGGTTTGTTGGGGCGCGTAGATGCCCTGATTTTTACGGGGGGCGTGGGTGAACACGATGCCATCGTACGGGCGCAAGCCCTCGAATCCATGGCGGCGTTTGGTTGGCATCTGGATCCTGCGCGCAATGCGGCGGCGTTGGGACCGAACGGGATCGTGGCGATTCATGCCGAAGGTAGTGTTCCGGGTATTTATGTGGTGCCGAGTCGGGAAGCCGAACAGATGGTGCGGCTTGCCGCGCAGTCGGTGGTGATCTGATTCGGGTGTGCGGGATCGATCAAGAGGGGATGACAATGGAAAAGCAGGTAGATCACACGGCGCTGTCCGCAGGGGCTTTGGGCGTATCGCTCAGCGATCATGAACTGGCTCAGATCGATGCCTGGTGGCGGGCGGCCAATTACCTGTCCGTGGGGCAGATCTATCTGATGGACAATCCATTGTTGCGTGAGCCGCTCCGCGCGGAGCACGTCAAACCACGCCTGCTGGGCCACTGGGGGACAACCCCGGGTCTGAACTTCCTGTACGTGCACATGAATCGGTTGATTCGGGAACGCGATGTAAATGCCATTTATATCGCCGGTCCTGGACATGGGGGACCGGGTTTGGTCGCCAACACCTGGTTGGAGCGCACGTACAGTGAGGTTTACCCCGATATTTCCCGGGATGCCGACGGGATGAAGCGCCTCTTCACCCAGTTCTCGTTTCCGGGGGGTATTCCTTCCCACGTGGCGCCGGAGACGCCGGGTTCGATCCATGAAGGCGGCGAGCTGGGTTATTCGCTGTCGCACGCCTTTGGCGCGGCCTTCGATAACCCGGATCTTGTGGTCTGTGCCGTGGTTGGGGATGGCGAGGCCGAAACCGGTCCGCTGGCCACCTCCTGGCATTCCAACAAGTTTTTGAACCCGGCCCGGGATGGCGCCGTTCTGCCGATCCTGCATCTGAATGGCTATAAGATTGCCAATCCGACGGTCCTGGCGCGGATTGATCCTGCCGAGCTCGATGCCTTGATGCGCGGCTACGGCTACAAGCCCTATGTGGTGGAAGGCAGTGACCCGCAGGAAATGCACCAGAAAATGGCTGAAACCCTCGATATTGTCTTTGATGAAATCGAAGCCATTCAGTTTCGGGCGAGAGAAGAAGGGGATACCACGCGGCCGGTCTGGCCGATGATCATCCTGCGGTCACCCAAGGGCTGGACGGGACCGAAAACGGTCGATGGCAAGAAGACCGAGGGGTTCTGGCGCGCGCATCAGGTGCCGTTCGGCGCGGTGCGGGAAAACCCGGAACACCTGACGTTGCTCGAAGACTGGATGCGCAGTTATCGTCCCGAGGAGCTATTCGATGCCGAAGGGCGCCCGGTGGATCTGATTAATCAGATCGCACCGCTGGGAGCGCGTCGGATGTCGGCCAACCGTCATGCCAACGGCGGCACTTTGCTGAAACCTCTGACCATGCCCGATTTCCGGCAATATGCCGTGCGTGTGGATCAACCAGGGACGCATATGGCGGAGGCGACGCGAGTCCTGGGTCAGTTTTTGCGGGATGTCATGAAAAACAATCTGGCATCGCAGAATTTCCGGATATTCGGCCCGGACGAAACCGCCTCCAATCGCCTGGATGCGGTCTACGAAGTGAGTCCGAAGGCCTGGGATGCCGAGCAGTACGAATTCGATACGGATCTGTCGGTGGATGGTCGGGTCATGGAAATTCTGTCCGAGCATACCTGTCAGGGCTGGCTTGAAGGGTACCTGCTGACCGGACGGCATGGGTTCTTCTCGTGCTACGAAGCATTTATCCACATCATCGATTCGATGTTCAACCAGCATGCGAAGTGGTTGAAAACGACCCGGCACATTCCCTGGCGTGCGCCAATTGCGTCCCTGACCTATTTGCTGACCAGTCATGTCTGGCGGCAGGATCATAATGGCTTCTCCCATCAGGATCCGGGATTCATCGATCATGTCGTCAACAAAAAATCCGATGTGATCCGGGTGTATCTACCACCAGATGCCAATACCCTGCTGTCGGTGGCCGATCATTGCCTGCGTTCGCGCAACTACGTGAATGTGATTGTGGCGGGCAAGCAGCCAGCGCTCCAGTTTTTGGATGCGGAAGCGGCCGAAAAACACTGCACCCATGGGGTGGGGATTTGGGGCTGGGCGAGCAACGATCAGGATTCCGAGCCGGATGTGGTGATGGCCTGCGCAGGCGACGTGCCGACGCTGGAAACGCTGGCGGCCGTGGACCTGATTCGTCAGCATCTGCCGGAATTGCGCGTCCGGGTGATCAATGTGGTCGACCTGATGAAGCTGCAGCCGGAGAGCGAGCATCCGCACGGCCTGAGCGATCGCGCGTTCGATCAGATGTTCACGACGGACAAACCCATCATCTTCGCTTACCACGGTTATCCCTGGCTGATTCACCGCTTGACCTACCGTCGGCGCAGTCATGCCAACCTGCATGTACGCGGGTACAAGGAGGAGGGGACGACCACGACGCCCTTCGACATGGTGGTGCTGAACGACCTCGATCGGTTCCATCTGGTGATGGATGTGATTGACCGGGTGCCCGCGATCGGTGCGCATGCCGCCTATGTAAAGCAACTGCTGGAAAATCGGCTGCTGGATCACAAGGCCTATATCCGGACCCATGGGGCGGATATGCCGGAGATTACACAATGGAGCTGGCCGTATCGATAGGGTGGCCTTGGCACCCTTCGCGGAGCGTGCCGCTTAGTCCAGATCGGCGATGGTGAGTTTGCGACGCATGGCCATCCGCTTGCTGTAATGTCCTTCCATCCGCCCCAGCACCGCATCGAGGAACCGCAGGGTTTCGATGATGTGCGGGCCCTTGTTTAGCATGACGCACTCAGCCCGAATGCTCATGGCGGCATCGGTCACCTCCGCACGGGAGGGCGAGCCGCTTTTGGCCATGTTCTCCAGAATCTGCGTGGCCCAGATCACCGGGATATGCGCGGCCTCGCAGAGCCAGAGGATTTCTTCCTGTACTTCCGACAGTCGCTCGAAGCCCAGTTCAACGGCAAGATCGCCGCGGGCGATCATGACGCCGAGCCGCGGGCTGCGCATGCCAGTCAACAGGATGCGTGGCAGGTGTCGGAAGGCCTGACGATTCTCGATCTTGAGCACGATGCCCAACTGGCAGGCATCTAGCCGCTCGAGATGATCTTGCAACAGGGCAACATCTTCCGGACTACGCAGAAACGAGAGTGCGATGATGTCCACTTCATGGGCGAGGGCGTTCAGGTCGGCAATATCCTTGTCCGTCAGTGCCGGTGTATGGAAATCGGTATCGGGGAAATTGATGCCCTTTTCCTCCTTGAGGCGACTACCTGCCGGATCGGCATGCGTGATGGTCACGGTGATCCGGTCGCCATCGTTGGCGGCGATAAGGCCGCCGATCCGACCATCGTCCAGCCACACGGATTGCCCCGGTCGGGTATCCGTAAAGGCGGCATCCAGCGAGCAATGCAGGCGGGCTGGCTCAATATGACCATCCTGGATACGGGCCGCAGATCCCGGAATATTCATGCGTGAAAGGATCAGTACATCGCCTACCTGCAGTCGTATTTCTTCGGGAATGAGGGGGGCGCCGATTAGCAAGCCGCTCAGGATGTGTGGATCGGTGGCATGTAGCGGGGTGCCATCCTCGATATATACCGTGTGTGCGAAGCCGATCAGTAATCCGGCGTGCGATTGTTCCAGCAGCCAACCCTTGCAGCGGTGGGCACGGGCATCTGTCAATTCGAACTGGGTGTCGGGATCGAGTTTCCCCCACGGCCCTTCGGTCTGTTGGGGGCGGAGAAACAGGTGGGCGATATCGGCACTCGGCGGCGGGCTCGGTTGACTTTCCCGCGTGATCCAGAGCCGGGCGGCCTGGACGACACGGCCCCGAAAATCCCGTTTCGGACGGATCTTGAGTAATTTTCCCTGAGCCCGAATGGTGCCGGTTCTGGATTTGGGCCCCGCCAAGTCGGCTTGGACCCGACAAGGGCGACCCAGAGCCAGGGCGGCACTGCGTACCTGCGCGATCATGCTGCGCCAGGCATTTGCGTCGTCGTGTGCGCAGTTGATGCGGGCTATTTCCATGCCGGCCTCGATCAGGTTCGGAATCAACGCGGGATCGGTGGCGGTCTCACTCGGCAGGGTGACCATCAACCTGACTTCGCGACCATCCCGACCGTCGCCTAGTAGATCACGGGTATGTTCCTGTAATCGTTTCATCCCGGCGTTGAAATCAACCGGTTCCGGTAATGGCCCGGCCACAGGTTGGGCGGCTAGGTTTTCGAGACGCCGGGTGACTGCATTGAGCGACGCCATGACATGGGATTCCAATATTCCGAATGAGGACAGTCCCCGGTCGGCCAACTCCCGTTGCAGCGGCCGGATATCGTGTTGACGGACGCCCAGATAGTGCAGCAGGTTGCGTGCACTGGCCTGAAAATGGGGGTCAATGCGGGCGAGCTCTTCGGCATGCTGTTTTTCGAGCCGGGTTCCCGCCTGGCGCAAGGTATCAATCTGCTCCAGCAGAGCCGTGGCCGAGGGGATGAGATCAGGAAGCATGAAAGGGGTATCCGGTCTGCGGGTGTCTGTTCATCTATATTCGATGTACGTGACAGGATCATGTTGGTTCGATCGAAATCTGTCCGTGCAATGGGATTGTCGCTACGCGCAATTCCGGCTGATCGGAGGTGTCGAAAATTCAATAACCCTGATCTTGATAATGATTTAGGCTGTCGACTCCTTTATCAATGAATCCCATCATCTTTTCAAGAGGTACATCATGAGCAATGACATGAATCAGACCATGCACGATTTCAAGGAAGGCATGAACATGATGGTCAATGAGGCCCCAACTGTGATGAAGGCATTCGACGGATTCATGAACGAAGTTCTGTGCAATCGGGCGCTCGACAGCAAGACCAAGGAGTTGATTGCCCTGGGTATGGCGATTACGGCACGTTGCGATTATTGCATCGGGATTCACGTCAATCGCGCCTTGCTGGCGGGTGTGACCCATGCGGAGATTATCGAGGTCTGTGAAGTCGCCATTTTGATGGGCGGCGGACCGGCGTTGACACATATCGCAGAAGTGAAAAAAGCGTTGGCTCTTTTTGAAAAGACCGGGCCTGCCTGATCAGCTAGCCGGTTTTGTGCGGTCGATGCCGGCGCCGAAAAGCGGCGCCGGGCGGCGGCTGATCAGGCCGAGGTCAGGATCTGGTACAGCTGATCCTTGAGTTCCAGCCGCTGTTTTTTCAATGTTTCTGCGTGTTCGTCCGTGATTGGGAGGTCATTCTTTTCGGCCTGCTCGATCTCGTTGTTCAGGGTGTGATAGGTCTCGAACAGGCGTGCAAAATGGTGATTGTCCATTTTGAGCTGATGAATCTTCTCTTTGAATTCCGGAAATTCATGAACGAGGTCATGGTGTTCAATCTGCATGGTCGTGGTTCCCGTGGTTGAAAAAATGGCTGAAGAAATTGGCTGGGCAGTATAGCCAGAAACGGGGCTATTCCTTATTTTTTTGCATGTATTTTGCGTTTCGAGCAAGGGCAGGCATGTCGTTCGTGCATCGGATGTGTTCAGCGTCGATAGACGACCAGCACATCGGTAATACCCGCCGAAGCGCGCAGGTCGCACAACACGGGGTCGGTCGGAATGACCTGCCATTGGGGGCCCAGCCGAACGACCCCGCGTGCCAGCGAAGATTGAACCAGACAATGAACCGGTACGCCACCTGCGGTTGCTTGATGTTCGCGGAGAACGGTCAAGAGTTCGTCGATTTGATCGGCACTGCATTCGGGCTGCAGGTTAATCATCAGACTACGGGCCCGTTCGCAGCGCGCCTGCTCAAGCGGCATCAGGCGTTTGCAGCGCACGCGAATGCCGCCGCTGAAGTTGTCGAAGGTGGCATCACCTTCCACGATCACGAGTTGGTCCTGACCGATCAAGGGGGCCAGATTGTCGATGTCGTCCCCGGTGATGCGCACCTCACACCGTCCGCCACCGTCATCCAGCGTGATGAAGAGCTGGCGGTCGCCATTCTGCTGCCGCACTACCCGTTCGGCGACACATAAGCCCGCCACGGTGACCGGTTCGCCGCGGCTATAGGTGCCGGGCGCAGGCGCATCCAGCCGCTCGCTGAGATCGGCCAGTTTGTCGGAGACGATCTTGTCGAGTTCGGCCGTGAAGGCGTGGATGGGGTGCCCGGTCAGGTACAGGCCGAGGGTGTTTTTTTCGCGCTTGAGCTGTTCGGCATCTGGCCAGGGCTCCAGCGTGCGAATGGGGACGCTGATCGCTGTTTCGGGCGTGTCGAGCGCGCCGAACAGATCTCCCATGCCGGCATCCTGGGCGCTCTGCAACTGGTTGGCGGCCTTCATGGCTTCCGGGATGTGCGCAAACAGGCTGGCCCGATTCGGACCCAGGAGATCAAGCGCGCCCGCCAGCACCATGGCTTCGAGCACGCGTTTGTTCAACGCCTGGGTGCCCACGCGCTGACAGAAATTGTTCATGTCCGCAAAGGGGCCGCCGGTCTGTCGTTCCGAGACGATGCGCTGGATGACGCCTTCACCCACGCCCTTGATGGCACCCAATCCATAGACCACGGTATGGGTGTCGGCGGCCTCGAACTTGTAGCCGCAGCGGTTGACGTCCGGCGGGATGACCTCCAGTCCCATGCGCTTGCACTCGCCGATCAGGCCGACAATCTTGTCGGTGTTGTCCATATCCGCAGACAGTACGGCGGCCATGAAATGCGCCGGATAATGCGCCTTCAGCCAAGCGGTCTGGTAGGCGACCAGTGCATAGGCTGCCGAATGGGATTTGTTGAAGCCGTAGCCCGCGAATTTCTCCATCAGGTCGAAGATGTGGCCGGCCTGATCGGGGTCGACCTGTTGGGCTTTTGCCCCTTCCATGAAAATGGTGCGTTGCTTGGCCATTTCCTCGGGCTTTTTCTTGCCCATGGCGCGGCGAAGCAGATCGGCGCCACCCAGCGTGTATCCGGCAAGGATCTGGGCAATCTGCATCACCTGTTCCTGGTACACGATCACGCCGTAGGTTGGCGTGAGGACCTCGGTCAGCCAGGGATGCAGGTATTCGATCCGCTGTTCGCCCTTTTTGCGCAGGATGAAGTCATCCACCATGCCCGATTGCAGCGGGCCGGGCCGAAACAGGGCGACAAGCGCGATGATGTCCTCGAAGTTATCCGGCTGGAGGCGACGAATCAGGTCTTTCATGCCCCGGGATTCAAGCTGAAAGACGGCCGTGGTTTCGCAGCGCTTGAGCAACTGGAAGCTCGGGACGTCATCCAGCGGAATGGCGGTGATGTCGACCGGCGGCTCACCACGCTGTTTCCGGTCGGCATTGATGGCGATGACTGCCCAGTCGATGATGGTGAGATTGCGCAGCCCGAGAAAGTCGAACTTGACGAGACCGACGGCCTCGACATCATCCTTGTCGAGCTGGGAAGCGGCGGAAGCGCCATTGGCTTCGCAGTACATGGGGGTGAAATCGGTCAGCTTGCTGGGCGCAATGACCACGCCGCCCGCGTGCTTGCCCACGTTGCGTGGCAGGCCTTCGAGGGCCATGCCCATATCCACGATGGCCTGAACCTCTTCATCCCGCTCGTAGAGATCGCGGAATTCCGCCGAGAACCGTTCGGTTTCCTTTTGCGAGCGCTCGGTACGGCCCAAGGCATCTTCCAGGGTGACATCCAGCCCCGGTTTCATCGGAATCAGCTTGGCGATCCGGTCGACAAAACCGTAGGGATAGCCCATGACGCGGCCGACGTCCCGCACGACCGCCTTGGCCGCCATGGTGCCGTGGGTGGCAATTTGCGATACCGAGGCACGACCATAGCGTTCAGCGACATAGTCGATCACCCGGTCGCGGCCTTCCATGCAGAAGTCGATATCGAAATCGGGCATCGACACCCGCTCGGGGTTCAGGAATCGTTCGAAGAGCAGATCGTAGGGAATCGGATCGATGTCCGTGATCAGCAAGGCCCAAGCCACGAGTGAGCCCGCGCCGGAACCCCGTCCGGGGCCGACGGGAATGGACTGGCGTTTGGCCCACTGGATGAAGTCGGCCACGATCAGGAAGTAGCCAGGAAAACCCATCTGAATGATCACATCCAGCTCGATATTCAGTCGTTCCCGATACTCGGCGTGCTGCGCTTCCGGGACGCGTGCAAAACGATATTCCAGCCCTTGTTCGCTCAGGGTACGTAGATAGTCGGCCTCGGTTTCGCCATTGGGGGTGGGGAAGCTCGGCAGGAAGTTCTTGCCCAATTGGAGCGTGACATTGCAACGTTCGGCAATGGCAACGCTGTTGGCAAGCGCCTCGGGAATATCGGCAAACAGGGTCTGCATTTCCGCGGCGGAGCGCAGGTATTGTTGCGGCGAGTACAAACGGGGCCGGCGGGGGTCGTCCAGGATGCGGCCGTCGTGAATGCACACCCGTAATTCATGCGCCTCGAAATCTTCCGCGTCCATGAAACGGATGTCATTGGTGGCGACGACCGGCAAGTTCGTCTGCTGGGCCAGGGTTACGGCCGCATGCAGATAGGTTTCTTCTTCGGGGCGTCCTGTGCGTGTCAGTTCGAGATAAAACCGGTCCGGAAATCGGTCGGTCCAGAATGCCAGGGCGGTGTCCAGCTCCGTCGGCTTGCCGTGCAGCAGCAGCTGGCCGATCTCGCCGGTCGTTCCGCCGCTCAGGGCGATCAGGCCCTGGCATTGTGCTACGGTCAGCCATTCGCGCTTGAGGGTGGGGCGTCCGTCGATCTGGCCTTCGCAGTAGCCTTGCGAAAGCAGTTCCGTGAGGTGCCGAAATCCCTGATTGTTCTGGGCCAGCAAGACCACGCGGCTCAATTCGTTCTGGCGTGGGTCCTGCAGCCAGCAGTCCGCGCCCAGAATGGGTTTGATGCCGGCCTTGATCGCCGCCTGGTAGAACTTGACCATCGCAAACAGATTGCCCTGATCGGTGAGCGCCAGGGCAGGCATGCCCCGTTCCCGTGCGGCTGCCAGCATCGGTTTGATGCGCAGGGTGCTGTCGACCAGTGAAAATTCGCTGTGGCTATGGAGATGAACAAAACTCATGCGGCAAGGGGTTCCATCGGTGCGTCGGACAGGCGATCGGGCGGTATCATCGTGGACTAGGCTCTGATCATGTGCAGGGGGGCATGGTCGATATCCTGGGCAGGCATTGTGCCATTTTTGCCCCTTGGGCGGGACATCCGTTCACCCTTTAATCGCTGATTTCCATGATCGGGCTCGTACGGCGACGTCTGTTCGCTGTCAGCCCATCTTGCCCGATAGAGTCACGCATCAAAGGGGCGGTTTTTGCCTTGTTGTAATGGCGTCACGAAATGAACTATGGGCGCATAGACGATTTGAATGGTACCTGATCTAATGTGCGGCTGAGTTAGGCTTTTTAGGTCTCTTGACCGGTCTAGAGGATTGTCGGCAGGTTCAGTGGATGACCCGTTGGCCACCTTGTTGCGATGAATCGCCACTTTCCCGTTAGGATGGTGTGACCGCTGTGGCTCGGTATTGGTTTATTGTATGGCTGTTCATCGACGAGGCAATGGCGAATTTCATGCGACAGTTAACAGGAATATGGATGGGGTCGGGGCTGTGCCGAGGGAATCGCTACGGCTTTTTTGGGACGATCTGGTTGCTTTGTGTGGCACTGAATCCCGGTTCGGCCCATGCGTTCGGACTGAGCGATGTGGTGATCCAGGCCAAACAGCTGGCATCGTCGGGCTATCAACCGACACCAAAAATTCCCGAGTCTCTGACCCAGATTGACCAATCGACCTATGGGCGCATCGCATTCAAGCCGAGTGTGCAATTGTGGCCGTCGAGTCGTTTCAATATCCAGCCAATCGCCGCCGGGTACATCTATCAGCGCCCGGTCGAGTTGTATGAAGTCACGCCGCAATCCGTGGCACCGATTGTTTTCGACAAGGGGCAGTTTGACTGGCCCAGCCCCAGTTTTGCCCAGAGTGTGCCAGCCAATCTCGGCTTTGCCGGCTTTTCGATTGATTACCCGTTGTCCGGCCAGGATTCGAATGACCTGATGCTGACATTTTTGGGCGGTGCGCAATTCGGTGTTGTCGCCGCCAATCAGGTTGAGGGTGCGCATGCGCGCGGCGTGGCCATTGATACGGGCCTGCCGCAGGGTGAACAGTTCCCGATGTTCACGAAATTCTGGCTGGTTCATCCAGACCCAGCCGACCATCACCTGGTCATTTATGCGCTGCTGGATAGTCCGTCCCTGACGGGGGCTTACGAATTCGTGATTCGTCCGGACGGTGACCGTGTGAACGTGCACGTGACGGCGAATCTGTTTCCGCGGAACAAGATTGATCGGGTGGGCCTTGCCCCGTTATCCACCATGTATTTTTATGGACAAATCGGCCAGCGGCCCGCCGGACAATGGCGCCCTGCCGCGTTCGAATCGGATGGTCTGTTGATGCATATGGGGGAGGGGAACTGGGTCTACCGTTCGTTGCTCAACCCTTCGGCGTTGCGGGTCAACCAGTTCGATGCCGATGGTATTCGGGGGTTCGGTTTCATGCAGCGTCAAAAACGCTTCTGCTACTTCGAGGATGTGATCGCCCGTTTCGAAGATCGCCCCTCGCTCTGGGTGACCACCGAAGCAGGTTTTGGTAAAGGGAAGGTCGTGCTGGTACAAATTCCGACCAACAGTGACCTGCACGAGAACCAGATCGCGTTTTTCCAACCCAGTGATCTCGTGGATGCCGATCATCCCCTGGCATTTGCCTATACCCTGAGCGTCGGGAACAGCTCCGTGGCGGACGAACCCCTGGCCGTGGTGCGTCGGCCGCTGATCGGCACCGTTAAGGTCAATGCGGACAACAAGACCGATAATGCCTACCGGATCAATCTGGATTTCTCGGGGGGGAAACTGGCGGGGCTGGCGCCTGGCTCTCCGGTTATCGCGCAAATTGAAACGGCGGGAACGGCCAATGTGCTCGAGCAGGCGGTGGTGCCGCTGCCCGATCCCGGCCACTGGCGATTGTCCATGCTGCTGAGTCCTGTGGGGCGCGCAGAGGTGCATGTCGATGCGACGCTGGCCATCGGCAAGAAAGTCCTCTCCGAAACCTGGCGCTATGAGTTGCCTGCCGACGTCAGCCGTTTCGGGCTGATCAAATAAGGATGCCCATGTCTGACGTTACCCCCGAAACGTATTCGGATCGTATCCAGTCGCCGGACGATATCGTGCAGATAACCGCTGCCGGGACGACCTGCCGGTATCCGAATGCGATCTGCGATCAGTTGCGCTGGCTCCAGCGCCGCGTGTTTTATCAATTCATGCAAACCGGCTGTCCGACGATCGATCTGGAAGCGGATTTGTCGGTCGAGCGCAATCAGGCCGATCTGACGGAACGGTTGGCTGTGCCCGTTCCAATACTTCGCACGATGCCTGTCATCCTGCGCGGCAGTGTCCGGCATCGCCACAAGGGGGGAGACTCCGTCCCCCCGATGGTGTCCGAATGAACGCACAGGTCGCCTCTGATCCGTTTTTGCGTACGGCGCTGATCCGTCGTTGGATGTTCATGCTGCTGGTCATGACACAGACGGCATTCGGTGTCTGGGGCATGATCTGGGTGCTGCCCTATCACGGCAGCCCGGCAATCGAACAGGCGATCCTGGCCACCTTCATCCCGCTCTATGCGTTTGTGGCGGCGGGTTCCTGGATGGCCCTGTTCGGATTTTACATTCGTCGTCGTTATGGCGGGCGTGGCGACGCCCGCAGCCTGTTGGCACGTTTTGGTTCCCGGCTGCCCTCGGTCGAGCTGGCGACCACAGCAGTCGCCCTGCCGATTTATCATGAAGATGTCGAGCGGGTATTCCGTGGTCTGCAGGCTACAATTGAGTCATTGTTGGCGACCGGACAAGGATCCGCCTTCGAATTTTTTGTGTTGTCGGACAGTCGGGATCCGGAGGTCTGGCTCGAGGAGCGCGCGGCTTGGCTTCGGTTGTGTGAAGTGCTGGATCTGCATGGACGGCTGCACTACCGTCGTCGTCGGGTGAATCTGAAGGCCAAGACCGGCAATGTGTCCGACTTTTTGCGTCGCTGGGGCAAGAAGTTCAAGTATTTCATTGTTCTTGATGCGGATAGCGTGATGTCTGGTCCGGCGATGGTCACGCTGGTTCGGCTCATGGAGTGCGAACCCAAGGCGGGCATGATCCAGACCGTGCCGCGTTTGTTCAATGCCCGCTCGGCCTTTGCGCGGATGCAGCAGTTTGTGACGCATCTCTACGGTCCGCTGTTCAGCGAGGGACTGGCCGCGCTGCAACTGAATGAAGCCGTGTTCTGGGGGCACAACGCGATCATCCGTACCGACGCCTTCATGGCGCATTGCGGGTTGCGAAGCATGCGGGGTCTGGGGCTTTGGCGGGGTACGGTCCTCAGCCATGATTTTGTCGAGGCCGCCTTCATCCGCCGGGCCGGCTACGAAGTCTGGCTGGAAACCGGCATCGAAGGCAGCTTCGAGGAATCCCCCCCCTCTCTGGATGATGAATTGATCCGCGACAAGCGCTGGTCGAAAGGCAATCTCCAGCATCTGCGTTTTCTGGGGTTTGAACGCGGCATCGCCACGGCACACCGCATGGCGTTTCTGAATGGTATTTTCGCTTACTTGGCCTCGCCGGTATGGTTCTTGTTCCTGTTGTTCAGCACGATCGAAGTGGCGCAATTCGCCGCTGGCGATATCAATTATTTCCCGGACGCGCGCAGCCTGTACCCGAATTGGCCGCAGTGGCATCCACTCTGGGCCATCATCCTGGTGACGAGTACGCTGGTCACGCTCTTCCTGCCGAAACTGCTGGCCCTGTTCGAGTTGCTGATTTTCGACCGCAAGCGCCTGCCTGGCTTTGGATCCACCAGCCGACTGCTGCAAGGATTTTTGCTGGAAAATATGTTTTCGATTCTGCTGGCGCCGATTCGCATGCTGGCGCACTCGGCCTATGTCGTTCAGGCGGTCATCAATGTCAGTGTTGCCTGGGCGGGGCAGAACCGCAGTTCCGAAATTGGCTGGGGGCAGGCATTCATCAGGCATGCACCGGGCATGATACTGGCGTTGACTTGGTCGGGGATCGCCTTGAGTCTGGATGCCAACTTCTTCTACTGGACGATCCCGATCAGTCTGTCGCTCTTGCTGGCGGCCCCGATTACGGTCTGGTTGTCCCGCTTCACCCTGGGTGACTCCTGGCGTGATCAGGGAATTTGGACCACACCGCCCGAGCAGGGTTTGGGTTGCCCGGTATTGGTACGGTTTTCGGCAATCGACATGCCCGCCCTGAAGCCGACGAATGCACCTGCCTGGCTGGAATGGACGCTCCTGCATCCCAATCAGGCCCGTATTGCGGCAGCGCTTGCTGCGCATCGGACCGGTGCCGCAAAACAGGCCAGTACCGACCTGGGCGATCGTATTCTGTCCGAGGGGCTTGATTTGATTCCGCGCCGACAGGCAGCCCGTGTGCTCGATGATGCCGATGCGGTCATGCGCATTCATCAGCATGCCTGGCGGGCCCCGCCGGATGATGTCTGGGGGCGGACGATCGACAAACTGACCCGATCGATCTGTGTGCGTTAGTCTCCAGGTTGCCCTGCGGGTGCTCACTGACACGCCGGATGAATTTTTTAATATTATTGATCTGAACCCTTTCACCCTCTGGGAGCTTTGCCGACCATGTCGCAAGAATCACATTCCGAACTGACGCCATCCGAGTACACCCGACGGGCATTTCTGTTCACTCTGGCAAATGTGAGCGCATTGGCTGCGTTGGGCTTCACCGAGGCGCAGGCTGCCGAGGCGCCTTCTGCCCCGGCTGCGACGACGGCTGCCGATACTGCAGCGGCAAAGACAACGGCGACGGCTGCCGCCCAGGAAGGGCTTTCCTTGGGTACAGCGAAACCGTTTTCCTTCAAGAGCCTCATTGCACGCGCTGAAGAAATGGCCAAGGCACCGTATCAAGCACCCCCTTCACCCGTGCCGGACGCCATCAAGGCCATCAATTACGATGCGGCGGGTAAAATTCAGTTCGACCCGAAGGATGCGTTGTGGCGAGACGGCCCCTCCGTATACCCCATCACGTTCCGCCCCTTGGGTGAGTACTTCATGAAGTCGGTCAGCATGAACGTGATTGATGGCGGGCGGGCGCGCGAGGTCGAGTATCGCCCTGATTATTTCACCATGCCTGCCGACAGCCCTTTACGGCAGGTACCGGCGGGTCAATCAGCCATTTCCGGTTTTTGGGTGCAGCGCTCGCGGCGCGTTGGTGACTGGACGAAATCCGAACCCTGGGCGACCTTCCAGGGTGCCAGTTATTTCCGGGCGATTTCGCGGCAGGGCCAGGTGGGCATGTCTGCGCGGGGGATTGCGGTGAATACTGGTCTGCCGCAGGGTGAGGAATTTCCTGATTTTCGTGCCTTCTGGTTCGAACCGGCCCTGAATGAAGGTGATCCAGTGGTGGTGTATGCCTTGCTGGACGGGCTTTCTATTACCGGCGCCTATCGTTTTGAGCTTCGTTCCGATGGCGATACCGAGATGGTGATCGAGAATCACCTGTTCATTCGCAAGACCATTGATCAGCTGGGTATCGCCCCCCTGACCTCCATGTTCTGGTATGACGAAACCCCGAACAAGCACCTGCGCGGCTGGCGGCCGGAAGTTCACGACTCCGATACGTTGGCCATCTGGCGTAGCGACAATGAACGCGTGGCCAGGCCTTTGACGAACCCACCCGCACTGGCTTATTCTGCATTCATCGATGAGCATCCGCACGGATTCGGGTTGTTGCAGCGGGATCGGGACCCCTCGCACTATCTGGATGGGGTGGGCTATGAGAAACGCCCGTCCGTCTGGGTCGAGCCCATCGTTGGCGAGAAGGGAAATGACGATTGGGGCAAGGGCTCCGTGACCCTGATCGAGATTCCAACCGATGATGAAACGTTCGATAATATCGTTGCCTTCTGGCAACCCAAGGGGCCTGCGCTGGCGGGTTCCTCACTCCATTTCAAGTATCGCTTGTACTGGACAGAACACGAGCCGTTCTTCCCGCACGGGCATCTGGCCCGGGCGGTCGCCCTGCGTGCGGGACCCGGTGGCAATTTCGGCCGTTCCCGCCCGGCCAATACCGTCAAACTCGTTATCGAATGGGAAAGTGACCTGTTCCAGGGCCATCAGACGTCGGAGGGTGTCTTCACCATTTCCGCAACCGCGGGCAAGATCAGCAATATCAATGTCGATTGGGTGGCGGGTACGCCTCGCTGGCGCACGGAATTCGATCTGTTCGTCGATGCGGATACCCCGATCGAACTCAACGGTGTTTTGTCGATTGGTGGGCAGGTCGTCAGCGAGACTTGGTTGTACCAATTCCACCGGCAAAGCTTTGCGCAAATGATGGCTTGAAACCGAATTCCAATTAGCGATGTGACAACAAATCTGTTGGGGGCCTGTATCGCTTCAACCTATGGGTTGATGATGCAAAGAATCTGTGTGTTCTTTAGTCATTCTTGTTATAGCGGATGCAAGTCGCAGCACCCCTTCTACCATTCATTGGCGTCATGAGCATTCCGTTACAGAGCTTGTCGCTTTCCGCATCGGTAACGCCCCAGTAAATAATACGCATTTCTCGTTCATGCCGATCGCCTCGGGCCAGGCTGTAGTAGGTAACGGCCGTCGGTTTGTTTTCAAACAGTATGGCTTCCCGAGGGGGGAGTTGCGGTACGCATTCAGCTGTTTGTACTTCGCATTGGGGACACATGGCAAAAAGCTTGTGCGCAGCTTCGTCCTTCAGTAACTGAATGTTGCGTTGGCAGTCGGCTGGGTCGACAGTTTTGACGAATAGGGTTCCATCTACCGTTCTGTTTGGAAAAACGACATTCATGCGAAGTGTGGCGTAGTCAGGATGTGTAATGACGTCCGGGTTCGCTTTCTCATCTTGACTATGTTGATAGTGTTGCCAGCCGTAGTAGCCACCACCGATCATCAGCAGAAAAATGATCGTATATTTCATGCTTGGCCGCTCCTGGCGCTGCGTTCCGGTTTGTTTTATGGTTTGTTTGCCCTTGGGTATTGAAAATACGCATAGGCGGCAGGAATAATATTGGATCTGAATGAATAGTGCATGAACTATCCGACAAAATAAATTGGGTCTGAAAAAGAGAGCTGTTGGTGTGCGTAGCGGTTTTCCTCTCCCTCTCTAAAATAGACATCCGTCTATTCTGTGTGAATTCGTTACGACGTCCGCCCAGATTCGAGTAGCCCTCGGTTTTCAGGGTTTCCAGTCAAACGCACCCACGCGGGCTGGCGGCAGATTCTGCCAGACAATATGCCATTCGCTGCTCGAAAACGGCCCCGGAAAAGGGGGGCGACTATCGTGCAGATGATAGGTAAATTGGATGAACCGGGTGCCGGGCTGCGAGACAGCAATAATCTCCTCGCTGATTTTCTGAACCACATCGCGCGGCATGCTGCGAAAAGGCAAGCTGGAGACAATGGCGCGGATGGGTTCGTCCTGCACCAGGGGTCCAAGCAGACTGCCGAGTGCGCAGGCATCTCCGTGAATGATTTCCACACCGGGAAAACGTTGCGTGAGATGCTTGGCAAAGGATTGTGTCCGTTCCACCAGGATGAGATCGCTAATGGCGACGCCTTGTTGTAGCAGGGCTCGAGTCATGGGGCCGTTACCGGGCCCCAGTTCGATCACTTTTCCCGTGCCGGGGGGAACCATTGCTGCCATCTGGCGCGCCAGCGACACCGAGCTTGGACAAATGGCGCCGGTATGACGGGGACTTTTGACGAATTCACAGGCAAAATTCAGGAAGCTTTTATATTTGGGCATGGATTTGCAGTTCTGACGCTTGGATGTTGTGGGCTGGATGAGCTTTGGGGTAGGTGTAAATCAATTCGGGTCGCGTCTTGAAAGACAAGCCCCTTTATGGACGGGGCGTAAGTTAAAATCAATGACTATCGGTTTTTATTCCATTGTGGCCATTTGTGGCGGAAATTCACGTTAGGGAGTGTTGTGTTGCCGGATTTGATTCACCACATGCTGGCCGTTTTCATGGCGTTTCTTGCCATGATGAATCCCGTCGCCAATGCCGTCATTTTTCTGGGGCTTACGGCCCAAATGGGTGTGCATACAACCCGTGTCGTTGCCAGGCGTTCGGTACTGGTCGCCTTTCTGATTGTGCTGGTATTCATCCTTTTCGGACCACTGGTGTTTTCGTTGTTCGGCATCACATTGTCGGCGCTGAGAATTGCTGGCGGCATTCTGATTTCACTGGTCGGTTTCCGGATGCTGCATGGCGAGCTCTCGCGAATTTCCCATCCCAAACCCATCGCTGCTCAGGCGGGTGAGGTCGTCGATAGCGAGGATCAAACCGATATTGCGATCACGCCATTGGCGATTCCGGTGTTGGCCGGTCCGGGGACCATCGCCACCGCGATGAGCTACTCGCCGAGTGGGAAATGGCTGTATATCGCGGCAACCCTCGGTGTGTTTGTGCTGATTTGCATCATCACTTTTTATGCCTTCATTTTTGCCGAGCGAATACTCGCTCGTATCGGTCGGGATGGCATTGCGGTTGTTACCCGCTTGATGGGGCTGATTCTGGCCGTAATCGGGGTGCAGATGTGTCTCGAGGGACTCAAATCCTCGGGGGTACTGGGCTGACCGCCGGGGCCGATGGGTTTCGGGGTGGCATTTGCACCTGAGTATGAGCACAGGGCACGCAAAAGCCCCTAATGTTGTCGTGAGATAACGGGGCGGCTCGATGGGCTGTTGCTACGGCGGCAGAGAAGGGGGGGGGCAGAAATTATTCCGGTGCCGGAAGTGCCAGCTTCAACTTCTTGAGGGCGGCGTTTTCAATCTGGCGAACACGTTCCGCGGACACCTGATACTCGTCGGCCAATGCTTGCAGGGTGGCCTTGGGCTCATTCAGCCACCGGCGCTCAAGAATGTCGCGACTACGTGGGTCCAGGGCGCTCAGCGCTTGCGACATGGCGTTGACCCGGACGTCTTCGTCCCGTTGCGCAGTCAGGTCCTCTACGGAGACCTGATTCTGGTCCACCAGGATCTGCTCATAGGAGGGACCGCTGCCTTCCTGGTCGTAATCATGTACGGGCGCGTCCAGACCGATGTCGTGGCTGTACAGACGCGATTCCATCGTGGTGACTTCGCGTTCCGGCACATTCAACTCAGCGGCGATCGCGCGGGTTTCTTCGGCGGTCAACCAGCCAAGCGAACCTTTCATCTGGCGCATCTTGAAGAACAGCTTGCGCTGGGCCTTGGTGGTGGCAACTTTCACGATCCGCCAGTTTTTCAGGATGTACTCGTGAATTTCGGCGCGAATCCAATGAACGGCAAAAGTCACCAGACGAACTTTTTGTTCCGGCTCGAAGCGCTTCACGGCCTTCATCAGGCCGATATTTCCTTCCTGGATGAGATCAGACAACGGCAGGCCGTAGCCACGATAGCCGCGCGCAATGTGAACCACGAACCGCAGGTGCGCCATGATCAACGCCTGTGCGGCCTTGATGTCACCCGTGTCCTTCAGGCGTTCCGCAAGGGCCACTTCTTCTGCGGGGGTCAGCAGGGGGATGCGGCGGACTTCGGCCAGGTATTGCTGTAACGAATCACCGATCACCGGCATGGTGCGGGCGACGGCGATTTGATTAGGGGTATTCATGATGGAGACCTCTCAAATGTATAAGCCAATCGTCGGGCGTTCGTAGGAATTTTCTAATTTTAACATTGTTTGTTTGAGCGTGGGGAGTGGTTTAAGTTCCCCTTAATTTTGTCGGGTTTTTTCACAGTTTGACCGATTTCTTCATGAAATTTCGACCGATGATCTGGGCGCTAAACCAGCCCAGAATCAACCCGATGATACCCAGTAGAGCGGTCATCAGTAGGGGCGTGATCACGGTGATACGTGCGCCGTAGTTGGTGGCAAGGTTATTGATGGGGGTGGCTAGCGCGGTCAGCAGGCCGTAAATGATCACGCTGGCCAGCATGCCGCCGAGCAAGCCAGTGATGGCGCCATCGTAGAGCAGGGGGCGTAGCATATATCGACTCGTGCCCCCGATCAGGGCCATCAGGGAAAGCTCCTCGCGGCGTTCCTGCAACTCAAGACGGAGGGTATTGCCGATCACGAAGATGACCGTCAGGCCGAAGAGGCCAAGCAACCACCAGCTTAGCTGATCAAAAAACTGGCTGATTTCCTGAAGGCGCTTGATCCATTCCCCCCCCTCGGAAATGTTGTCGACGAGTGGATTGGCGCGAATCTGCCGTTTCAGGGAATCGACGTCTTCGCCCGTCAGTTGGCTCAGATGCACGACCAGAACGGTGGGAAGGGGGTTGGGCTGGATGTCGGTCAGTGAGTCGATGTGCAATCGTTGAGCCAGTTCCTGCAGACCTTGTTTTGGTGTAATCAAGCGGTTGTCGCGTACGACGGATTGATGCGAGAGCCAGCTTTGGAAAGACTGGATTTGGTCTTCTTGAGCGCCGGCGACGAGGTAGATGTTCATCTGACCGTTTTCGCTGGCCCACATGCCGCCAATCTGTTTGATCTGGGTCGCCAGTGTCATGATGAAACCGGGCAACGCCAGCACGATGGCAATGGTGACGATTGTTGCCCAGGCGCTGATCGGGCGCTTCAACAGGCGCCAGAGCGCATCTTTGAAGCAGCGGCGATGGTGCTGCGCCCAGGCGGACAGCGCGTGCTCACCTCGGCGCGTGCTTTTGGTGTTTGTCTTGGTCGCGGTGAGATTTTTTGGGCTGGCACGGCTCATCTCAGAATGCCTCCTCGATATGGGAGAGCCGCCCCTGATTGAGCACGATGCGGGGTACGGCGTAGGTTTTAAGCAGGTGCAGGTCGTGACTGGCGATCAGGACGGTGACCCCGACGGCGTGGAAATCGGAAAACTGATTGAAAATGTCCCGCGACAGTTCCGGGTCGAGATTGCCGGTCGGTTCATCGGCCAGCAGGATCTTGGGGCGATTGACCAGCGCCCGGGCGATATTGACCCGTTGTTGTTCCCCGCCGGAAAGCTCCTCGATCAGCGCCCGCTGGCGCGCGAGTAGACCGACCTTGTCGAGTGCAGCTTCGACCCGTCGCCGAATATCCTTGCCGCCAAATCCGGATACCTGAAGGGGGAGTGCCACATTGTCGAATACGCGTCGATCGGGCAGAAGGTGATGATCCTGAAAGACCACACCGATCTGACGGCGCAATTTGGGATATTGGTGGTGACGCATTTTCTGCAGATCATGCCCGCCGATGCGGACCTGACCGCTGGTGGGGTGATCCAGCGCGGGGATCATGCGGAGCAGGGTCGATTTTCCCGAGCCCGAGTGACCGGTCAGAAAGACCATGCGCCCCTCGGGAATATGGAAGCTGACATCCTGCAGACCGAAGTGGCCATTGCTGAAGCGGCGGCTGACGCCATCGAATTCGATCATACGGTCTCTCGATCCAGTAGTGCATCCACAAATTGCTGGGGTTCGAAGCGGCGCAGGTCCGCCAGTTGTTCGCCCACGCCAATGAATTGAATGGGTAGCCCCAGCTCGTCGGCAATCGCAAAGAGAATGCCGCCCTTGGCCGTACCATCGAGTTTGGTGACGATCAGACCGGTGACCCCGACCGCCTGATGAAAGAGTCGCGCCTGGCTGAGTGCGTTCTGACCGATGCTGGCATCCAGCACGAGCAGAATTTCGTGCGGTGCGTCCGGCTGGGCCTTGCCGAGAACACGCACCAGCTTCTTCAGCTCATCCATCAACCCGCCCTGAGTATGGAGCCGGCCGGCCGTGTCCGCGATAAGGACATCCATCTGGCGCGCCCGGGCGGACTGGACGGCATCGAACAGGACGGAGGCCGCGTCGTGGCGTCCGGGTTCACCGATGACCGGTATCTGGTTACGTTCGCCCCAGGTGATCAGTTGTTCGACGGCCGCCGCACGAAAGGTATCACCAGCGGCCAGCATGACCTTGTGCCCCGCCTGTTTGAAATGGAAGGCAAGCTTGCCGATGGTCGTCGTTTTGCCGGCCCCGTTGATTCCGCAGACCACGATGATGTGGGGATGCTCCTGGAATGAAGGCTGGGGCTTCTGTACGCGCTGCAGCCGAAGGACCATCAACTCGCTGAGTTTCTCAAACAGGGCCTCTGGATCGTTGATGAGTTTGCGCGCAGTGGCTTGCTGGAGTTCGCGGATCAGGGCCTGGGTCGTGTTTTGTCCGACGTCTGCCATCAAGAGACGTGTTTCAAGCTCTTCCAGCAACTCATCGTCGATCTGTTTTTTGCCGAGCAGCAGATGGCCCAACCCCTCGGTCAGATTGGACCGGGACCGGGTGAGCTGTTGCCAGAAGCGTGATTTGGGTTTTGCAGTCGCGGCTGCGCCGGTCTCGCTGTCTGTGGTCGCGATATCGGTAGTCGGAATAACGGTGGCCGCAGCGTGGGGGTCGAGTGGCGTGGCGGTTTCTGAGGCAGCGGCGACCGGCACCGGGGATGGCATTATGATTTCGTCGGATACCTGTTCCGGACGGGTGGGTTCGGCAACCGGCTCGGT
>Ga0307375_10000061_pt1 | contig 149300 bp, 150 predicted proteins | sample TR1MG_FD_202531 | JGI IMG/M metagenome (GOLD analysis project Ga0307375, IMG submission 202531) | Soil microbial communities from Risofladan, Vaasa, Finland - TR-1 | ecosystem: Environmental > Terrestrial > Soil > Coastal area > Acid sulfate soil | place: Finland: Risofladan, Vaasa... | reverse complement strand
GCCCGGGCCACGGTCGACTTGCCCGATCCAGCGGGGCCGTCGATAGCGATGATCTGGCGGCTCATTGCAGTGATGCTAGATCGTCGAAGAACGCCGGATAGCTCGAAGCAACCGTGGTCGAGCCGGTAATCTCACAACCCGAACCGGCGGTGCCCGCGACCGCCGCCGACATCACCATGCGGTGGTCAAGCCCCGGATCGAACGAGAAGGGGGCAAACGCCCGGGCGCTCGCGACACCCTCGATGAAAAAGTCGTCCCCCTCGCTCCAGACACGGCAGCCCAATACGCGCGCCAGTTCCATGGTCGCCGCGAAACGGTCCGACTCCTTGACTCGCAACTCGCCCATGTCGCGAAAGGCGCTGACGCCGCGCGCCGCGCTGGCGGCCACCGCCAGAATCGGCACTTCGTCCACCGAGGGGACCTCCCCGGCGAAGATCTCTGTACCCTCGAGCTGAGAGCTCGCGGCGTGTAGCTCGCTGTCGACACCGTGGTCCACCAACCGGACGCGTCCGCCCATGCGCGCCAGCACACGGGCGAAGCCGACGCGTTCGCGCGCGTGGTCCAACGAGGACACCTCGATCACGGCGTCATCGTGTATGCAGCCCAACACGGCAAAGAACGCTGCCTGGGAAGGGTCTCCGGGAATTCGCCAGCGCACCGGCGCGGGCCGACCTGGGGTGATGGTGACGTCGCGACCCTCGCCCACCTCGATGCTGTGCACCGTTACGCCAGCGTGGCGAAGCATGTCTTCGGTCGTGGTGCGCGTGCGTACGCTCTCGTGAACCACGCTGTGGCCCACCGCACGAAGGGCGGCGAGTAGCACCGCCGACTTCACCTGGGCGCTGGGTACGGGTACGTGGTAGTCGATCGAGCGAAGATGGTCGCTTCCTTCTATGACCAGCGGAGCGGTGACCCGCGAACCCTGGCCCGTCAGCGTCGCTCCCATGAGCGTCAAGGGCGTGACGACGCGGTCCATGGGTCGTCGCGACAACGAGGCGTCACCCACCAGATGGTGCCGCCCGGCGACACCGCTCACGATGCCGGCAACGAGGCGCATCGTCGTTCCCGAGTTGCCGCACTCGAGCGATTCGCTGCTCGCTCGCAGTCCGCCAGTCGGCCCCAGCACCGTGACGAGACCATGCTCGTCGTGGCGCTGGGCGCCCAACTGGACCATGATGCGTGAGGTGGCCGCCACGTCCTCGCCCGGCGATAGGCCCTCAATGGTGCTCGTTCCCTCGGCCAGGGCGCTCACCATCAACGCCCGGTGCGACGCGCTCTTGTCGCCCGGCACACTCACGGCGCCGCGAAGAGCGCTGGCCGGAGCAATCTGGACCGTGCTCACGGCTCGAGTCCCACCGCGAAGCCCAGTTTGGAGAGGGCTTCGAGCAGCCGCGCGGCCTGGTCCGCGTCCACCGCCAGCAGCAGTGTTCCGCCGACACCCTCGATGCCGTGGGCGATTTCGATGTCGTAGATGTTCACGAGCAGCTCGGACGCCGCCATGGTCACCGACGCCAGCACGCCCGGTTGGTCCGACACCGCCACGCGTAGGTACGCGAGGCGCTCCGAATTGAATGCGCGACCCGGCAGTTGTCGTCGCGCCACCGATGCGGTTCGCAGACCCTCGCCGATGAGCGCTCGGTCACCGATCTCGAGCGCCGTGCGAAGCGCGCCGAGTCGCGTCTCGAGCGACGCCAGGGTCTGAACCACCGCGGCACGGTTCTCGAATAGGACGTCGGGCCAGATGGCCGGGTCGCCAGCGGCGATGCGGGTCATGTCGCGAAAGCCACCGGCGGCCAACTGCAGCAAGACGGCGTCTTGTTCGGCCGCGCGCGCTGCCTCGTTCATGAGCGCCCCGGCGAGCAAGTGCGGCACGTGACTCGCAAGCGCAACCAGGCGATCGTGATCGGCGGCGTTCACCGCCACCACGTTCGCACCGATATCGCGCAGTATTCCGTGCAGGCGCCCGTAGGTCGTGGGCTGAGTTCGAGCCGTCGGGGTCAGCACCCAGGTACAGCCACGGAACATGTCGGCGCGCGCGCCGGCCATGCCGCGCTGTTCGGAGCCGGCCATCGGGTGGCCACCCACGAATCGCGCATCGTCTACCTGGGCCACGATCGATCCTTTAACCCCGGCCACGTCGGTCACGAGGAGGTGCTCATCGTCGTGGCGGGCCAGCACCTCGCTCGCCAGCGCCGCCACCGAGCTCGCGGGCGTGGCGATCACCACGAGCGTGGTTGTGTCGTCGAGGGGCTCACCATCGACGACGCCGGCGTCGAGTGCCGCCCGGAGCACGTCGGCGTCGCGATCCTCGCCCCCCACCGACCAGCCCACCTGGGCCAGGGCCAGCGCCACCGAGGCACCGATGAGACCCAGCCCGATGACGTAAGCCCGAGGTCTATCCGGGGAGGTCATCGCGCAGTGACTGCGCATTGCGCAGGTAGACGTGGTGGATCTCGGCGCGCTCGCGCGGGGTGTAGATGTGCATCAAGACCCGCACACAACGAGGCATCGATCCCGGCACGTCGATCTCGCTGGCGCACAGCAGCGGCACATCGCCGAAGCCGACCCCGCGCGCCGCCGCCGCGGGAAACGCAGAGGTGAGATCGGGCGTCGTGGTGAAGATCACGCTGACCACGTCCTCGCGCGCTAGCTCGTTGCGCTCCATCAGGGCGATCATCAGCTCCTGCACGGACTCGGTGATCGCCTCGGGCGAGTCGACCTCGCAGGTCGTGGCGCCTCGAAGGCCTCGTAGGGTGCGCGCTTTCATGAAGGCATAGTAGAGGCGATCTCCTCGGTCAATCCAACCGCCTCCATCAGCCGGCGTACTTCGCTCAGCGAAAGTTGGCGCGAGGCGCCCGGACTCAGTGTCGCATCCTGGATCGGACCGATGCGCGTGCGCACCAGCCGGGTCACCTCGTGACCTACCGCGGCACACATGCGACGCACCTGACGGTTGCGTCCCTCGTGCACGACAATACGCAACAGCCCCTCACTCACCCTGCTCACCTGGGCGGGGCTGGTCATTCCGTCCTCGAGGTCCACGCCCTCGCGCAGTCGTCGAATTGCCGCGGGAGAAGGGTCGCCCTCGACCCGCGCGAGGTACTCCTTGGCGATCCCCGAACTCGGATGGGTCAGCAGATGCGCGAGGCGCCCGTCATTGGTGAGTATGAGCAGTCCCTCGGTACTCATATCCAGCCGACCCACCGGGAAGATCCGCACCGGCGACTCCACCAGTTCCAGCACCGTGAGCCGACCCTGGGGGTCCGACGCGGTGGTGACGACACCGTCGGGCTTGTTCAAGAGGTAGTAGACCGAACCCTGAGCCGTCGGCGCCAGGGCTCCGTCCACGCAGATCACCTGACGCTCGGGATCGACGCGGTTGCCGAGCTCAGCCACGCGGCCGTCGATTGTGACCCGTCGCTCACTGATCAAGATCTCGCACGCGCGACGAGAACCAAAACCCGCACGCGCCAGCGTCTTCTGTAGTCGTTCACCCTCGGGCAATTACGCCTCCTCGACCAAGTCAGCCACGCTCTCGGCCATCTGATCGACCAGTTCGTTGGCGGCTTCGAGGCCGGGCATGAACTCCTCGATCGGGGGCAGGTCGTCGATCGACGCGAGTCCCATGCGGTCCAAGAACAGCTCAGTCGTGCCGTAAAGGATCGACTGGCCCGGACCGGGCGCGCGACCCTTCTCCTCGATGTAGCCGCGCTGTTCGAGCAAGCGGCTCACGCCGTCGACGTTGACCCCGCGCAGGGCGGTGATCTGCGCCCTCGATATTGGTTGACGGTACGCGATGATTGCCAGGGTCTCCAGGGCGGCCGAACTCAGCCGGTGCGATACGTCGCGATTTGCGAACTTGGTGACCCACTGGGCTACCTCGGGCGCGCTCTGCATGCTCCAGCCGCTCGCCAGCTCCACCAGGACAAAACCGCGACGCTCGCGCACGAACTCATCGCGCAGCGAGCGAAGAGTCACTATGACCACGCTGGCGTCCTGCTCGACGACATCGGCGAGCTCCTCGGCCGAGATGGGCTCGAGCGCGACAGTCAACATGGCCTCGAGTTTCTGTTCCAATGAACGTTCATCCCTCATAACTGTCTACGCCTCCAATCTCGAAGTCGCCGACTCCGTCCAACCATTCGATCTCGACCTCGCCGAAGGTGGAGCCCTGACCAAGCTGCACGTGTCCCAGCTTGCACAGTTCCAACAGTGCGAGAAAGTGAACGATGATCTCGATTCGCGACTCGAGCCCCTCGGTCAGCGTGCGAAAGGACAGTCGCCCCATCACCGGGAGGCGCTGGGAGAGCGCGGCGACCGTCTCGGCCACGGTGACGGCGTCGACGGTGACGTGATGCAGGCGCACCACCGGCACGGGCTTCTCCTCAATCCCGCGCAAATACGCGCCCGCGAGGTGGGCCACACTCACCCCCGCCAGCAGGTCAGGCGGCTGGACAACGAAACCATCGTCGATACCGTGCAATCGCGGAAAGGACCGGCTGGCGCGCTCGAGGAGCGAAACGAATGCGTCGGCGAGGCCCGCGTAGGTGCGCAGTTCCAACAGCCGCGCCAGGAGGACGTCGCGCTCTTCCCAGCCCACGAACTCTTCGTCCGGCTCACCGACGTCACGCCCGGGCAGCAGACCGCGGCTCTTCATCTCCAAAAGGATTGAGGCGATGAGCAGGAATTCCGAGAGGTCCTCGACGGCGATGCCCTGAGCGTCCGCGCGAAGCACCGCCACGAACTGGTCGACAATCGGGGCGAGCTCGATCTCGAGCACATCGAGCTCGTGGCGGCTGATCAGTTGCAGTAATAACTCCATTGGGCCGCTGAAGGACGGCGTCATCACGACGTAGGTCACCGGGTCATGTTACTGGACAAGGCGCCCTTCGTTGCTCCTCTACGATGGTGCGATGCGAGTCTTCTCGGGAATCCAGCCCTCGGGCGCCATGCACCTCGGCAACTACCTCGGCGCCGTCAAGCAGTGGGTCCAACTCCAGGACACCGACTCGTTCTACTGCGTGGTTGACCTTCACGCGCTCACGCTCGAACTAGAGCCGTCGGCCCTGCGCGAGCAGACCACTGACGCCGTCGCGACCGTGCTGGCGGCGGGGCTCGATCCCGAACTCTGCACCCTCTTCCTGCAGAGCCGGGTTCCCTACCACGCCCAGATGAGCTGGCTGCTCGAATGCGTGACGACCTTCGGCGAGCTCAACCGCATGACCCAGTTCAAGGAGAAGGCCGGACGCCAAAAGGGGTACCGCGTCGGGCTCTTCACCTATCCGGTCCTGATGGCAAGCGATATTCTGCTCTACAACACTGAGCAGGTCCCCGTCGGCGACGACCAGCGCCAGCACCTGGAGTTGACGCGGGAGGTTGCCGAACGCTTCAACAACCGCTACGGCGACACCTTTACGATTCCCGAAGGAGTCCAACCGCGCGCCGGAGCTCGGATCATGGACCTCCAAGAGCCCACCCGCAAGATGTCCAAGTCGATCGCCAGCCCCCTGGGCACGGTCTATCTTCTCGACGACCCCGCCGACATCGAACGCAAAATCAAGAGGGCCGTCACCGATACCGACGGCGAGGTCCGCCTGGACTGGGAGCTCAAGCCCGGCGTCTCGAACCTGCTCGAGATCTACTCCAGTTTCACCGGTGAGACGAGCGAAGCCGTCGCCGCCAAGTACGAACGCTACGGCGACCTCAAGTCCGACCTTGCCGCACTGGTCATCGAGGCCCTCTCACCCATCTCGGCACGCTACCGCGAGTTGCGCAGCGATCCTGGTGAGTTGCAGCGAATCGTCGAACGCGGGGCGGCCAAGGCCGACACCGTGGCGCGTCCGGTCTACGAGCGCGCCGCCACGGCAGTGGGCCTCTACTAGGCGTTGACTCGTCATCAGATTCGGATCATGTTTCATGGCACCACATCTCTCGGGTCACCCGATTGTCGTCGGAATCTACCCGCGGCGGGTGACACAGGACATCCACTACCGAGAGCACTTCGTCAATGGCCGGTCCACGGCGACCTCCGTCTCGCAGTACCTGGTAGACCTTCATCTGCGCAAGCACGACGCGACGCACGGCCAGACGAGCCAAGTGGCTCAGCGGTGTTTGTTCACCGTCCGACTTCCCAGGCGACAATTCGACTGAGTACTCGGCTGCGACCCAGGGCTCCCATTACATTGCTGTGATGGTCGTGCGGGTGGCGCAGGCTCGCTCCGTATTTCGAGCCCCGTTTTGAACGGTATTAGCAGCAATGGTTCGAGGAGATTCCACTGCGCGTCGGTCAGATGGCTTGCATCGGTCACGACTTGATGGTGCCGATCGTGGCTCCTGGCGCACTCGCCAAATGGAACGCGGGCTCTCAGAACAGACGGTTCAGCCACCAGTTCTCGAGGCTGTTGAAGACGCCAGTGCCGACATGGAAGTACAACGAGTCCGCTATTACGATGATCATCACGATCGGCAGCGCCATTGAGCGGAAGCGATAGTACGAGCCGAGGTGTCGACCCGGCACCAGGCGCTCAACGATCGCCGAACCGTCTAACGGCGGAATCGGGATCAGGTTGAAGACCGCGAGAATGAGGTTGACTAGGCCGAAATAGACGCCAACGTTCAGCAGTACCACGCTGTTCACGACGTGTAGCGCGACCTCGCTGATCCCGAAACCCACCGCGGACAACACGATGTTCACCAGGGGTCCCACGAGCGAGACGTAGAGCGACTCGCGTCGCGGGTGGCGCAGGCGCGAGAAGTTCACCGGCACCGGCTTGGCGTAGCCGAACGCTGGAAGACCGCTGAAGATCAATAGCACCGGCAGCAAAATCGAGCCAAAGGGATCGATGTGACGCAGCGGGTTGAGGGTGAGTCGATGGGCCTCTTTCGCGGTGGGGTCGCCAAACAGGTACGCCACGTAACCGTGGCTCACCTCGTGCAACACCACCGACGGGACGAGAGCAAGCAGGAAATAGATGTAACTCGACATTGAACTGTTTCCTACTCGTGCGCTCGTGGATGGGCGTTCTGGTACTCACGTTGCAGTGAAATCACCGAGACCGCGGTGTACACCTGAGTCGTTGCGATCGAGGCGTGACCCAAGAGTTCCTGCACCACTCTAATGTCCGCGCCGTGAGCCAGCATGTGCGTGGCGCAACTATGGCGAAACACGTGCGCGCTGATGCGCGAACCTTCGATTCCGGCCACCAGGGCGCGTCGGTGAATGATCAGATCAACACCCTGGCGCGACAACGGCGTGCCACGCGCGTTGAGAAAGAGCCGAGAGTGCCGCTGCGAGCCAACGAACGCCGCTCGCCCACCCGGTCCCAGGTAGCGACCGAGGGCGTGCTTCAGACTCGCGCCCATCGGTACGAGACGCTGCTTGGAACCCTTGCCCGTAACCAGAATGAGCTCCTCGTCAAAGTCCAGGTCCTCGAGCGAGATGCCCGTCGCCTCCGAGACCCGCGCGCCCGTGCCGTAGAGCAGCTCCAGCAACGCCCGGTCGCGCAGATCGATCTTGGAGTCGCCGCTCAATGAGTCCAAGAGACGCGCGATCTCGTGCTCCCCCAACGGCTTGGGCAGACTGCGGCCGCGACGCGCGCTGCGTAGCCGCGCCGAGGGATCCGAGGAGATGTACCCCTCGGCGAACAGGAAACCCAACCAACCCCGTAGCGAACTGGCCGCGCGCGCGATCGAACTCGCCGCAAGTGCTGAGTCGCGCAGGACGCCCAGGTAGGCCTCCAACTCCGACTCACCCAGTGATGCGAGGTCCAGCGACCGAGCACTCATCCAATGGCTGAAGTGCGCCAAGTCGCGGCGGTACGCCTCGATCGTCGCGTTGCTACGTCCCTTTTCGACACTCAGCCACTGGCTGAACTCATCAATCAGCCGCTCAGATGAGGTCAAAGAACGTCCCGAACACCCTGTGCAAGGCCACTGCCATCGTGCTGTCGATCGCGTCTTCGCGCGCCAGCGCAACGCGCAACTCCTCGCGTGTGAGCCACAGTACCTGTGCCGCGCTCTCTTCGGGGCCCTCTGGATCGCGGGCGCGCATGGTCAACTCACGTGCCTCGAAAATGGTCATGATTTGATCGGTCCAACCCGGGGAGCTCATGAATCGACCCAGTTCACGCCACGACGCGCCGCTGCATCCGAGCTCCTCCAGCAATTCGCGCTGGGCGGTGGCCAGCGGGGACTCACCCGCCACGTCCTGGGTGCCCGCGGGTATCTCCAGGGTGACGCGGTCCACCGTCGCGCGGTACTGGCGAACCAAGCCCACACGCTGGTGGTCATCGAGGGCGAGAATCGCGACGGCCCCGGGGTGCAACACCACGTCTCGTTCGAACGTAGCCCCCTCGTGCGCGACAATTCTGCGTTCGACGTCAAAGACGTACGAGTGGAGCAGCGCTCTGGTCCCTTCAATACGAAAGGACCCGCTCACAGGGTGATATCTACCGTGGAGGGGTCAATGATGTGCGGCTCACGTCCCTCCGCACGAGCCGAGGCTGCCTTGATCAGACCCAAGAAGAGCGGGTGTGGCCGGTCCGGTCGTGATTTGAACTCAGGATGCGCCTGGGTCCCCACGAAGAAGGGGTGCTCGGCTAGTTCCACGAACTCCACGAGACGGCCATCGGGCGAAGTGCCTGAGCATCGCATGCCCGCGGCCTCGAACTGAGCTCGGTAACGCGAGTTGAACTCGTAGCGGTGCCGGTGGCGCTCGGAGACGACCGTTGTGCCGTACAGTTCGGCGACGACTGAACCCTCGTCCAACATGGCTGGGCAGGCGCCGAGGCGCATGGTACCCCCAAGATTGGTGATGTCGACCTGTTCTGCCATCAGGGCAATCACTGGGGCAGACGTGGTCAACGAGATCTCCGTGGAGTGCGCGTCACTCAGTCCCAGACAGTGTCGGGCAAACTCAACCACCATCACCTGCATGCCCAAGCAGATGCCCAGGTAGGGGATGTCGTGCTCACGCGCGATCCGCGCGGCCGCGATCATGCCTTCGACCCCGCGCTCGCCGAAGCCGCCGGGCACGATGACGCCATCGAGTTGGCGAATACGCTCGGCGTCGATCTCGGTGGGCACGCGCTCGGCCTCCAGCCACTCGACCTTGGTCGTGGCGCCCACCGCGAAGCCGGCGTGTCGGATGGCCTCGTTGACCGAGAGGTAGGCGTCGGGCATCGTGACGTACTTGCCGATGACGCCGATGCGCAGCGTGCGCGTCGTGTTGTGCACGCGCCGTACCACCTCTTCCCACGCGCTCAGGTCAAGCGGATGGTCCGCGGTATCGATGCCGAGCGTCCGGCACACCATTGTGTCTAGACCCTCGTGCAGCAGGTTGATCGGAATGTCGTAGATACTCGGAGCGTCGACGCCCGAGATCACGGCCTCGATCGGTACGTCGCAGAGCAGCGAGATCTTCCTCTTCAAGCCGTCGGAGATCGGCTGATCGCTGCGGCACACGATGACGTCAGGCTGAATGCCACGGGACCGCAACTCGGTGACCGAGTGTTGGGTGGGCTTGGTCTTGTGCTCGCCCGACGGGGCGAGGTACGGCACCAGGGTCAGGTGCACGTAGCAAACGTTGTCGCGGCCCGCGTCGCGACGATACTGGCGGATTGATTCGATGAACGGCACGATCTCAATGTCGCCGACCGTGCCGCCGATCTCGACGATCACCACGTCGGCACCAAGTGTCCCGAGCCGGCGAATGCGTTCTTTGATTTCATCGGTGATGTGGGGAATCACCTGCACGGTCTTGCCGAGGTAGTCCCCTCGTCGCTCTTTCGCTATGACATTGGAGTAGATCGAACCCGTGGTCGTATTGGACATCTTGGACAGCGATTCGTCGATGAAGCGCTCGTAGTGGCCCAAGTCGAGGTCAGTCTCACCACCGTCATCGGTGACAAATACCTCACCGTGCTCGCCGGGATTCATCGTGCCGGGGTCAACATTCAAGTACGGATCGAGCTTGCACATCGTGACCTTGAGGCCCCGCGACTTGAGCAGGCGACCCAGCGAAGAGGCGGTGAGGCCCTTACCGAGGGAACTCGAAACTCCACCGGTAACAAAGACGAACTTGGTCATTTGCAATTGGCCGTGTCCACGGAAACACATACTAGCGAGTATCGCGCAGTGTTTGACAGTATTAACGCGCTGTTTCGAGAAGTCGCTGAGCGAGCGCTCGTGATTCAGTGGTCATGACGTCACCGGCGAGCATTCTCGCAATCTCGTTGACTCGCTCCTCCCCGGTGACCCGACGCACGCTGGTCACGGCGCGAGCGCCGTCGCTGAGCTTCTCGATGAGGAAATGGTGCTGCGCCTGCGCGGCCACCGAGGCGAGGTGGGTCACGGCCAACACCTGCTGGTGGCGCCCAAGTTCTCGCAGGCATTCGCCAATCTGTTGGGCGACCTGTCCCCCGATACCCGCGTCCACCTCGTCAAAGACCGCCACGACGTCCTCGTGCACCGTCTCCAGCGAGAGCGCCAAGAGAACCCGGCTCAACTCACCGCCGCTGGCGAGCGACGAGAGTGGTCCCGGCACCTGGCCCGGGTTGGCGCAGAACAGGATTTCGACCTCGGAGCCGTCCACGCCGCGTACGTCAAAATCCAGGGTCGCTTCGCCGAGCGCCACCCGGGGTAGTTGGGTCGCCAGCGCGGCGCTGAGGTGATACGCGGCCGTCTCGCGCTGGGAGCGCAGCTGGCGCGCGAGTTCAAGCTCCTGGTGCTCAAGGGCCGTGATCTCCTGGTCCAGAGCAGCCATCGTGGCCTCACCCTCTCGCAGGTGGCCGCGTCGAGCGCGCAGGTTGTCAAGGGTCGCGAGGGCCTGCTCCAGTGATCCGCCGTACTTGCGCGCTACGCCCTGAAGCACCTGAACACGTCCTTCCAGCGCGGCCATGGTGGCGGGGTCGAAGGAGTCCGGATCGCTGAGCGATGCCAGATCACGCACGCCCTCGCGTGCCTGCACCAGGGCACTGAGCAGGATCTCGCGTGCCGACACGTAGGCGGTACCGTCGGGAAGACGGTCGATGGTCCTCGCAAGTCGGCCGAGAATGCCGTCGTCGTCCGCGCTGTCAAGCTCGTCGACGACCGACGCTAGTGCCGTCTGACCGTCGCGCAGGTCGGTGAGCCGAGTCAGTTCCTCGAGCGCGTCTCGTAACTCTGTGGCGGAGTTGATCGACGCACCTTCGAGCTCGTCAATCTGGTACTCGATGAAGTCAAGTTCGCGGTGTCGACCAGGCAGATCACCGCCCACCCCGTCGCGTGCTGCCCTCGCCTCACGAAGGCGCTGGCGCACGTAATCAAGATCGTGTGACGAGATCCCGGCACTGGCATCGAGGATCCTCAGCACATCACTTCGCGTGCGCAATGCCAACGAATCATGCTGGCCGTGCACCACGACGAGACCTTCGCCCAAGGCACGCAACGCCTCCGCGCTAGACGGGGAAGCGTTGACCGCGCTGCGCAACCGACCCGTGGCGCCGGCTTCGCGCGCGAGGACCACCTCGTGGCCCTCGCGATCAACAAACACCGCCGAGGCTCGCAACTCATCGCGCGCGGCGTGGCGAGTTACGGCACCGTCGTTGCCGAGGCACAGGTTCAAAGCGCCCAGGAGCAAGGTCTTTCCCGCGCCCGTCTCTCCCGTGAGCACGTTGAAGCCCGACCCGAACTCCACTCGGGCGTCGTCGATGACGCCAAGAGCGTGGGCGTGGAGCTCCACTAGTTGAGCCTTAGGCATGTCCCTCTCGGAGGCTCTCGCGTAAACGAAAGCCCAACTCGAAGCTCGGTGTGGCCACGACGCGTACCGGTTCGGGGCTTCGTAGGACCTCAATGCTTTCGCCCGCGGCCAGCGTTCCGATCGTGCGGCCGTCGGCCACGATGATGGCGGGCTTCTTCTCGGCGACCAGTTGAATCGTCTTCTCGCCTCCAACCACGATTGACCGGTCAATCGTGAAGTGGGGCGCGACCGGTGTCAGGATCATCACCTGCACCGTCGCGTCGACAACCGGCCCACCCGCGGAGAAGTTGTAGCCAGTGCTCCCGGTGGGCGTCGAGACCATTACCCCGTCGGCCGAGTAGGTCAGATACTCGTCGCCGTCGACGTAACTCTTGACTCGAACCATGTGGCCGATGTGAGCTCGCTCGAGCACCACCTCATTGAATGCGAACTCGTCGGGCGTGTCACCCGGCATGACGATGCGCAGGGCCAGACGATTCACTACGTGATTGTGACGCATCGCGTGCTTAATGTTGTCAACCAATTCGCTCGAGGGTACATTCAAGAGAAACCCGAGACGGCCAAGATTCACCGCCAGGACTCTCGCCCGGTGCTGATGGGCGAGGCGGGCGGCTCGAAGGAATGTACCGTCACCACCGAGGCTGATGACGAGCGAGTCGGAGTCAAGCGTCACCGGTTCGTTGAAGTCGAGGAAGTGAGTCGCAACCGTGAGGCCGTCGGACTCGAGCCGTTGGCCAACTTCGCGAGCCAGTTCGACCGCGTCCGTCCGATTGCTGAAGGCGGCAAATAGCAGTTGTGGCACGTTCCTCCTCGTGGCAATCGTAGTGACTGTCAGTCACCCAATAGTGCAAACGAGGCGCGACGTAAGACCACTGCGAGTGCTGGCGGCGCCCAGCCGCTGGCGGACGCTACCGCGCTCAGGGTCGCAGGACGGGTTTGAGCGCTTCGAGTGTCGCGGGATTGTCGATGGTCGAGGGCACCGCCATCTCCACTCCGTCAGCGATCGCTCGCATCGACTTGCGCAAGATCTTTCCCGAGCGCGTCTTGGGGAGTGCGGAGACGACGTCAACCTGGCGTAGGCTCACCACCGCGCCAAGCTGACTGCGCACCCGCTCGACGAGTTCGGCACTGATGGTCGCGTGGTCGCGATCAACGCCGGCCTTCAGAACCACCAATCCACGGGGGATCTGTCCCTTCAGCTCGTCCGCCACTCCGATGACCGCGCATTCGGCGACGTCGGGGTGCGCCGCGATGATCTCCTCGATTTCGCCGGTCGACAGACGGTGGCCGGCAACATTGATGACGTCGTCAACGCGCCCCATCACAAAGAGGTAGCCGTCCTCGTCGAAGTGCCCTCCGTCACCGGTGAGATAGAAGCCGGGGGTGTGACTGAGATAGAACTGCTGGAACTTCTCCTCACTTCCCCACACCCCGCTCATGCATCCCGGCGGGAGGGGCATACGCACCATGATCAGACCTTCTTCACCGGGTGCGGCCTCCTGACCGGCCTCATCCAAGACTCGAATGTCGTAGCCCGGGACCGGCATGGTCGCCGAACCCGGCTTGACGGGCATCGGATCGAGTCCCATGAGGTTCGCCGCGATGGGCCAACCGGTCTCCGTCTGCCACCAGTGGTCGATCACTGGCACCTTCAACAGCTCACTGGCCCACGAATAGGTTTCGGGATCGAGACGTTCACCGGCGAGAAAGAGGTACTTGAACTTGGAAAGGTCATAGTTCGCCAGTAGCGAACCCTTAGGATCCTCGCGCTTCACCGCGCGAAAGCCGGTCGGCGCGGTAAACAGCGTCTTGACGCCGTGCTCAGCGATGACTCGCCAGTAGGCCCCCGCGTCGGGGGTACCGACCGGCTTGCCCTCGTAGAGCACGGTGGTGCAACCGGTGAGCAGTGGCGCGTACACGATATAGGAGTGACCGACCACCCAGCCCACGTCCGAGGCCGCCCAGTACACATCGCCGGCATGGGTGTCGTATATGTTCGGCATGCTCCATCGCAGGGCGACCGCGTGGCCGCCGTTGTCGCGCACCACGCCCTTGGGCCGTCCGGTGGAACCCGAGGTATACAATATGTACAGAGGGTCGGTCGCCTGCAGTGGCACGCACTCAGCTGGCGTGGCCGAACTCATCGCCTCGACCCAGTCCACGTCACGTCCCGGCACCATCTGCGCGGTGGCCTGAGGCCGCTTCAAGATCACCGTGTGCTCTGGCTTGTGGGTCGACTCCTCCAGCGCAGCGTCGATCAACGGCTTGTACTCAATGACCCGATTCACCTCGATGCCACATGACGCCGAGACCACCACCTTGGGCTTGGCGTCGTCGATTCGCTGAGCGAGTTCGTGGGCTGCGAATCCTCCGAAGACGACCGAGTGAATCGCCCCGAGGCGGGCGCAGGCCAGCATCGCCATCACTGCCTCAGGGATCATGGGCATGTAGATGACAACGCGATCGCCCTTCAGTACGCCGAGCCCGCGCAGTACACCCGCAAAATGCGCTACCTCGTCTCGAAGTTGGTTATAGGTATAGAAGGCCTTCGAGTCGGTGACGGGACTGTCGTAGACGAGCGCCAGTTGCTCGCCCCGACCCTGGTCAATGTGGCGGTCGAGCGCGTTGAACGACGTGTTCATAACGCCGTCGGGAAACCACCTGTAGTTCGGGGCGTTTGAGTCGTCAAGCACCACAGTTGGTTCGACGTACCAGTCGATCGCCTTGGCGGCTTCTCCCCAGAATCCAGACGGGTCACTGATGCTCTTCTGCCATGCTTCCTCATAGGCACTCATACGACGAAGCCCCCCTCGTGTTCGATACCGCCCGATGTTCTTGCACTGGAGAATAGATCCTTATCGCCCGCCTTGCCGTAGGGTCAGAAGTCCCTCGTCCAACGGCGGTTCCATCGCGCGAAAGACACCGTCAAGGGCCTGATCATTCCGCGCTGTCACCAACAACGTGTGGTCGCGCAAGTGCCCTACAGAACCCTACTCTTGCCCTCCGCATTTCGCGCAAGACCTCGCGTGTCATGGTGTCGGCGCAAGCACCCCGACGACGGACCACTCACCACGAGTCCAAGCAGTCCGTTCGCCCGGGCGTCCAGGTGCGCGCAGATCGTTCCCGAGTCACCTCGTCGCTCCCTCATCACGTTGGACGCCGCCAACACCCAGGACGTCTCCCAAGCCCGGCCGGCGACGAGGCACCGCTGGCCCAACGTTTCGAGTTTGAAGGTACCGGTGCACCGTGCGAGGCCGAACTCGCGCGTTCTCGTAGCGAGCGTAGTGGGAGTTCCTCGCGTTCGAGTTGATGACAGTCCCACCCCGGCGCACAGCCGATCGAGTTCGGATCCTTCAGTCGAATCGAGCCACCTCACCCCGCGATAAAGTTTCGCCTCTACTGGTCACGGCATCAGACTGACGTCACGCCAAGTTTGACAATTCGCAGACAATTGAGGCGCCTCGCTTGGGTGCATTGACAATGCAGAATCAGGTTCAATCATCACATCTCCTCTCCGGTCGGCACGAAAGTTGAACGTGACCAACTAACTTGCATCTATCGAGAGTGCTTCTTGTTTGGAGGATTGAAGTTGACTGTTCCCAGTCCACACGCAACGTCTCACTGGCGATTGAATTCACTCCTTCACGACAGTGACTTCCTCGACACCACGGACCTGGGTGTCGTCCTCTACGACCAGGCCGGCACGGTGGTCGACTGCAACGAAAGAATGCTTGAACTACTCGACGCCGACCGTGGGGAACTGGTGGGCCGCTCCGTCCTCGACGGCTCGTGGAGGGTGGTGCGCGAGAGCGGGACGCCCTTCGAACCCGACGAGCTGCCCGGCGTCGAGACGCTTCGCACCGGAAAGTCCGTCTCCGGGGTCGTCATGGGCATCGACACACCGGGGCGAGCTCGCAAGTGGGTCACCGTGCACTCGTGCGTCGTCGAGGTCGACACCCAGTCCCGTGGCGTCATCTCGTCCTACCTGGACATCACGGCCTACGTGCAGCGCGACCAGATGCTTCACCTGCTGCTGGAGATCAATCGGTTCGTCGCCCACGCCACCAGCGAAGACGATCTCCTGCAACACCTCTGCGACATCTTGGTGCACCAGGCGGGTTACGCACTGGCGTGGGTGGGGGCGGCTCCGGCACGACTTCAGGGCGCAATTCAGGTGATGTGTGCGGCCGGAGCCACGGGCTACCTCGAGCCCGAGAGCGAATCGCCACGACGCTCGATCAGCCACGGCGCATTCCCCTCCGGTTCGGCAAGTGCGCTGCGTACCGGTCTGACCCAGGTCTCAAACGATCTCTTGAACGACGCGCGATACCGCCCGTTTCGCGACCAGGGCGAGAGGTACGGGTTGCGCTCGGCGGTGGTCATTCCGTTCTTCACGGGCGACCACTCGGTCATCTGCATTTACGACCACCATTCATTTGCCTTTGACGAGGAGACCGTTGAACGTCTGGAGCAGATCGCCAAGGCCGTTGAATTCGGCATCACGCATGTGCATTCGACTCGTCAGATCGAGATCGCGCTCGATGAGTCAATTCAGGCCGTTGCCGCGCAGCGAGAAGCCGAACACGACCGGAGCGAGATGGAGCGACGCTTTCTCCTCGCATTCGAACACAGCATGGCTCCCATGGTCTTCAAGGATCTCAGGAATCAGGTGATCGAAGTCAATGACGCCTACTGTGAGTTCATTGGTCGCGATCGCGAACGTCTCATCGGGTCGACACTTCAGGAGTTCGCCCACCCGGATGATGTCGCCATGTCCGCGGTCCTGCACCGGCGGCTACTCGAGGGCGAGATCGATCGTGCCCGCTACGTCAAGCGCTTCGTCCACGCGGACGGACGCATCATCATCGCCGAGATCTCCAAAGCGAGCGCCCGCAATGAACACGGCGACCTTCTCTACTTTGTCGCCTCAGTCCGAGACATCACCGAAGAACGTGCCCTCACCACCCAACTCACCCACCAAGCGCTGCACGATCCGCTGACGGGATTGGCGAATCGGGCACTATTCGATGACCGCCTCACCCAAGCGCACGCACGCTCACAACGTCGAGGCCACATGGACGCCGTGTTTCTCCTGGACCTCGACGACTTCAAGGGCATCAACGACGCCCACGGCCATATGGTCGGCGACGAACTTCTTGTCGCGGTCGCTCACCGCTTGCGGGGTGCTTCGCGGACGTCAGACACCCTCTGCCGCTTCGGTGGTGATGAGTTTCTCTATCTCGCCGAGGGGCTCACCTCAGCTCGAGAGGCCCGCAGCGTCGCCGCGAGACTTCTCGCGTCGCTCGATGACCCCTTCGAATTGGCCGAGCATCGCGTCGACCAACACGCCAGCATGGGCGTCGCCATCTGGGACTCCACGAGTTCGGATATCAACGAACTCATTCAAAAGGCGGACGTCGCACTCTACGAGGCCAAGCGTCAGGGACGACGTCGCGTTACGTTCTTCACCCCCGACCTTCAACAGGAGGCAATGAACCGCTTCACGATGGTCCAGGAGTTGCGTTACGCACTTCAACACGACGACCTGACGATGCACTACCAGCCCATCGTCGACCTTCATTCACTTCGTCCGGTCGGCTTCGAGGCCCTAATGCGCTGGCAGCACCCCGAGCGGGGATTCATCGCGCCGAGCGTGTTCATTCCTCTGGCTGAATCGAGCGACCTGATCTTTGAACTCGGAGCAATGGCGCTGCATGATTCGCTGGCCGCACTCGCTACTTGGGGTAGCGGGCCGACCAAGCAACCACCTTTTGTGGCGGTCAACTTCTCTGCGCGACAGTTTCGCGAACCGGGCATGGTCTCGCTCATTGCAAGGGCGCTCGAGGAGACTGCAGTCGCCCCCGATCGGCTGATGATCGAGATTACCGAGAGTGTCACCCTCCTTGACACCACCGAGACGCTCGAGGTGATTGACGAACTCAAGGAGTTGGGCGTGGCAATCGCATTGGACGATTTTGGAACCGGGTACTCCTCGCTGTCGTATCTCTCACGGTTAAACCCTTCAATCATCAAGATAGACAAGTCGTTCGTCGAGCCGGCTCGCGACAACGCACACGACGACGCCCTACTCGAGATCATTGTCGCATTGGGCAACAAGGTGCACATGACCATGCTGGCTGAGGGGATCGAGTCGGGGGCGCAACTGCGACGTGTACGTGAATTGGGATGCGACTTGGGCCAGGGATACGTATTCTCACCAGCGGTCCCGGCACACTTGGTGCCCAGCCTTCTCAACGCAGACTTCACGCACGCAATGGTCCAGGACCCCGATGTCGCGACACCTAATGGAGCGACTTCCTAGACGAGACCATCAAGCCCGCAACCCTCGAGACCGACCGTCCGCAGTGACCACTGAGCTGGTTCAAGACGTGACCAGCAGTTGCTCGGTGCGTGTGTCGTGGTCCCCGTTGAAGAAGACATCGAGCACCTCGCGAAAGAGCGACTCGGCAGGATCCGCAAGGGTGAAGAGGGTCGCACACGAGCGGAGTTTGACGTCATCGTCGCCCAGAATTGACCCGACGGCGGCGCCACGGTGCGACAAGATTACTGTCGATGCCTCGCGCAAGCGTGGTCCGAGGATCGGATGCGCGAGAAAGGCCCTCGCTTCCTCGAGCGATCCAATCGCGTATCGGCGTGAGGTGGCGCTCCAGCCGAGGCCGACGAGTTGGGGAAACACCCACCAGATCCAGTGAGTCTCCTTTCGCCCTCGACGCAGCTCCTCCAGGGCGCGAAGATAGCCGTCGTCGCGGTCTTGCGCCTCGACGAAACGTTCTAACTCGTAGGGGTCAAGCGTCATCGTAAACCTCTCTGAGCACCTCGGACACCCGCACTTTCGAACTGGCTCCACCGTAGTTGCGACAGCGCGCGCGGGTCGAGCCGCCGACCCTAACGGGCACGTCGGCACGGCGCCCTAGTGCGGACGAGCACAGCTGATTGACACCTCCGACTCGCAATCGTTAGCCTCGCAGTAGATGACCAGTGAGGGTGGCAACGATGACGCATGACTTTCAACATCTCCTGTACGAACGTGAGGGAGCCACCACCACCATCACCATGAATCACCCGGAACGACGCAACGCCCTGACCGGCGCCATGCTCGAAGAGATGATCCGGGCCTTCGCTCTCGCGGGCGAGAGCGATACCACCGGCGTGATCCTGGCTGGCAACGGTCCCGTGTTCTGCACCGGCCACGACTTCACCGAGATGCTGGACCAAGATCTACAAAGCGTCCGACGCCTGTTCGCCACCTGCACCAAGATGATGGACACCATCCAGGCGATCCCGCAACCGGTGATCGCCAAGGTTCACGCTTTGGCGACCGGCGCCGGTTGCCAACTGGTGGCCACGGCCGATCTGGCGGTCGCGTCGCACGAAGCGTCGTTCTGCACGCCGGGCGGACGAGGCGGACTCTTCTGCACCACGCCCATGGTGGCCGTCGGGCGCGGCATCGGGAGGAAGCGGGCACTCGAGATGGCCATGAGTGGCGACGCGATCGACGCCGCCACCGCCGCGTCATGGGGACTCGTCAACCAGGTCGTTCCCGCGTCATCCCTCGACCAAGCCACCAACGAGCTACTCGCACGCGTGACGCGCGGCAGTACCGTTTCCAAGGCCATTGGAAAGCAGGCCTTCTACGCACAGATCGACCTCGATCAACACCAGGCCTACAACTACGCCATCGAGGTCATGGCCGCGGCGAGCCAGATACCTGACTCGCAGGAGGGGATCAGAGCATTCATAGAGAAGCGAGCGCCCGACTGGCATCAAGCCTGAGAGTCGCATTCCCTGCGACGTGCGAATTCACCACGATCTCCGCGCTCGCTCCTTTCCACCGCTGACGGTCTCGAATACGAGTAGGAGGCGCGAGCACGGCCCGGAGCTGGGTCATTGATTAGCAGGACGTGTGGTGCGCCGCGGCCGAAACGCGTATCACTTCGCCACCCCATCACAAGGTGGCAAACGTTGTCACTCAGTGACGACGTCGACCCAGCACTTGTTCGAGCCCAACACGCCAACCGAGCATCAGCCCACCCACAAAGCACAAGGCCACAATGATGAACGCGAGTGCGGTTCCTTGCCCAGCGACGACGCGCAGGATCATTCCCACTGCGATTGTGGCCAGCGTCATGACGAGACCGTCTCCTATGGTCATCCCGCTTCGATTGATGGCTCGCAACGTGAGCCACCCGATACCCAAGCCCACTGCGAAGGGCCACAGCGTCGACGCCACACCGGTCAGGCTCACTCCGTGATCATGGGTGGAGCGTCCTACGCCCACGAACACCAACAACACCACAAGATCAAGCACGATGCCTAGCCGCCACATGGTTCACCAGCCTACAGAGCGCACGTCGGCGCCGGTCCGCAGCGGTGAACAAAGCCGACGCCTCGCGAGCGCGTTGCCCGGACCACTTCGCTGACTACAGCTAGTCAGTAGTCGACCAAGTACGCCCCCAGGCTGAAACCATCGGGGAGGTTGCCACGTCGATTCGATCCGCGGCCAGGTTCTCCAGGTGCTGTCGAATCTCATCATCGGTGATGAGTCCGCTGCGAATGAGTTGGTCGCCAATTTGCAGCGTAGTGAGACGCTCGAGTTCGCTGCACGCCGGCCCGCCCATTGGAAAGTAGGCATCGGACACCACCGAACTACAGCCCGCTTCACGCAGTCGACGTGCCAACGTACGCCCGAATGCGAGGTCGACACCACGTTCGCGCATCAACTCGCGAAACGCATGCTTGATCTTGTTCGCCAATTGCTCATCGTCGCCGTGGCGATCGGGACACGCCAACTCCTGCAGCTGCGGATCGGCCTCTTCCACCAAGAGCCAACCCCCCGGACGCAGCGCCCTCACCATTGTCTGGAGCGCCTCGACTCGCCGGGTTACGTGTACGAGCACGAGGCGCGCGTGCACGAGATCGAAGTCTGCCGCGGGTGGCTCGTCGACCCCGACGTCGTGTTGAGCAATCTCGTAGCGTCGAGTCAGGTCGCGTTCCAGTAACGTCGTGTCGATGTCAGTGGCCAACACCCGCCCGGTGTCGCCGACTCGCTGGCGCAGCCATTGCGGAACGCCGGGCCCCCCGGCCCCCACCTCCCACACGCGCCAGCCCGGAGCCAATCCGATGTCGTCCATGTGACGAAAGGTCGAAGGGTTGAACAGCGCACCGAGGGACTCGACGCGTTCGCCGGCGTGTGGTTGTTCATTACCGAGCAGGTACTGCCCGAAGTGCGACATACACAGACTCTATTGAATGGGTCCGAACCGTCGACGAACTGCTCGCGGGTTGCCGCTGGGTACTCGCAGGGTAAAGGCCCAATCACTGGCGCGTGGCTCGTCACGAGCATTCGGGGAGCGCCAAGATGGCGTGCCGGCACTTCAGAGATCAGCGGGGTGCAATCGTCCGATGCGTCGCGGTCGCCATCACTGGTAGATGATCGGGGCGCCCAGGACTGGAGTTTCCAATCTGAGAGACTTCGGAGACGTAACGGAGTCGAGGCCGGTGCGCAGGAGTCCACGGAGGTAGGCGAAATGGATCTGGAGGTTCGAGAGGAACCAGTTAGTTCGCTCAGGGAACATGCCGACATACCCATCGCGTTCCTCGTGGACAGGATTCTGGAGGTGTCCGTAGCGGACGGGGGCTTGGGCGGGATCATCCTGCAAGAAAGGACCGTCGATCCCGCATACGTGAAGGATTACGACGCTATAAAAGGGGAGGGCCCGACTCGGTGGCCTAAGCGATTTGACGTCACGAACTGGGGACTTATCGCCGCTCTTCAAGGCGGTATGCGGGTTGGTGGTGCCGTCGTCGCTTTCAAGACCCCGAACCTTGAAATGTTGCGCGGCCGCAGTGACGTCGCGGCGCTCTGGGATATTCGCGTTCGACCGAATCTACGGAACTCGGGCATTGGCTCATCCCTGTTTCGAGCAGTCCTGGAATGGGCGCGGGCGCGCGGGTGCACCCAGATCAAGATCGAGACGCAAAATGTCAATCTTCCCGCCTGCCACTTCTACGCAAGAATGGGTTGCTCGTTGGGGAGCATCGATCGTTTCGCGTACCCAGAGCTACCCGAAGAAGTACAACTTCTCTGGCATATGGACCTGCGAGCGGACCCCATACGTCGATTCACTTGATCAATACATCCGGCTGAAATCGGAAGTACCGGCGTACTGGCCCGGCGAGGCAGGCATTCAATAGCGCGACGCGCCTAGGCGCGACACCGCGACTCGGACTCTGGCGGGAATCGAGCGAGCGGCAGCCACACGAGATCATGGCCGAACTCCTCTCGCGACGCTCGGGCGGTCATTTAAGAGCCCCCGCACGGTCCTGGCTAGATAGGCCCGAACGCGAAAGCACCCGTCCCAAGCAATATGGGAACCGGGTGCTCTGCTTACTTTGTACTCCCAGAACAGACCGCCAAGAGAATGGCACCCGGAGAAGCATACGTGCTTCTCGTCCGTTGCAACGTTCGACTTCGAACCGCTTGCCCTGTGACATCGGGACCTTCCGGGATCTCTCCCGTACAACCCTTCGCGTCCGTCCTTAGGACACTGTGTAGTTCGGTTTCACTTCTCGAAACCTCCCTTATGAGCCCTCCCAGACTCACGCATTCATTGTACCAAAGGTACTGCCAGTGCACTAGGGCACTTCCTCCCTAGTAACCCCGATACGCCGACACGCACCCTGCGAGCACCGTCCTGATTTTGGCTGGTCCGAACCGGTGCGCAACTTATCGAGCGGCCCCGGCGATGGCACCTCTTCGCTGCTCACTCCGATCCCGCGTAGCGTCCCGCGGTCTCGGGAAACATCGAACGAACAATCTTGAAGTTCGAGACATCGGTGGTGCCGTCTGAGTGAAGATTGATCAAGGCGTCACGCATGTACTTCTCAATGCCAACCTCCAGCATTGCGCCGTAGCCGCCGTGCAGTTCCATCGCGTGCTCGCACACGCGCACAATCTCGTGAGACGCGAAGACCTTGACCATGTTGCACAGGGTGTCGGCATCACGGGAGTTCTCGTCCACGGCCAGCGCGGCGTGACGTAACAGAGCGCCGACAGCCTCGAGACTCGTTGCCATCTGTGCGATGCGTGACGCCACCGCCTGGTGCTTTATCAACACTTTGCCACCCTGCACACGCTCGTGAACGAAGGACACCGTCTCCTCGTACGCGCCCACGCCAATGCCAAGACTCTTCGCACCAACCAGGATCTTGCCGGGTCGGAAATAGACGCCCGCCTTGCCTAGGGCGTCGTTGTGCACCAAGAGATGATCAGCGGGTACGCGACAGTCATCGAAGACAATTTCGCCATTGTTCATGAACCGCCCACCGATGGTCTCGTTGCATCGTGCAACGTGCACGCCACGGGTCTCGCGGGGAACCAGAAAACTCGACGTGCCCTGTTGCATGCCGACCGAGTCGTCAGTATTGGCGTATACAACATAGAGCGACGCGTCAAATCCATTGCTGATGAACTGCTTGGAACCGTTAATTACCCACTCATCGCCCTCCAGCACCGCGGTCGTATCCATGTTCACTTCGGGAACGTTGTAGGGGAGCCACCGGTCCGAGGCGCCGTGGGGCTCGGTGAGACAGTGCGCCATTAAGAACTGAGGTTCGGCCATGTACCGTGTGAACCAGTACTCCTGCAGGTGTTCGGGCGCGAAATGCGACAAGAGCACCGAGATTTTCCAGTTCTGCACCAACTTGTCCGCGAGTCCCGAGTCACCGCGTGCAAGCTCAGTGGCGATAAGTGCCAGGGTCTGCGATTGGGTCGAAGGATCCAAGCCGATCCCGCCGAAGCGAACCGGAACGCCCAGCGCCCGAAGGCCCACTGCGTCGGCCTGTGCAAGAATGTGAGGGGCGAGTCGAGCTGTGGGGTCCATCTCCCACTCGCGCGTGCGATCACCTCGAATGAACGGCACCACTACGTCGTCGACGTACTGTCGGCACGTCTCACGCATCATGCGTTGCTCATCGGTCAGGTAATGGTCCTGAAAGTACATCTGCCCCCCATCGATTAGCGGAGCCGTGCCGAGTGGTCGCCCCGCGGACCGCCTCGCTGCGAATCTACCGACACCGTTGACGAGGGCCGAGGGTAGCGATCTGAATTCTTTTCACGGCAAGGTCCGACGAACCGGTTCCCGACCCCGCACTACCGAGACACACCCATCGAGCCAGAATGAATCGAACCCCCACACGTCCGTGCGCTCCTGCTTTGGTCAGGACGAAACACACCTGGCCCGATAGCATGAAATATTCAACCACGGGGGGTGCTGGTGCGAATTCGTATGGGTCGAGCCCTGATCGTATTGGCTGCGGTCGTGCTGGCGGTGGGCGCATTCGTGCTGGTCTTCTCACCCGCCAACGGCCACAACTCGGGGCTCTCTGCGAGCAACGCGACGCTCAGCATCGCCAAGCACTTCGCCTTACACCTGGAACAAATCGGCGGCTGTCCCGAAGCGCAGTTGGACGGCGGCCATGATGTCGATCCATCGGGACATCGAGACGTCGAGGACGATGAGTGCATACCAGGGCAGCATCGTGCTCGCGCTCCCGACGGCACTCCGCTGAAGTCGAACAACCCCTAACGGCGCTGCCGAGCGACGTGGTAGCGCCACGCATGTCGTGGACTGCATCTTTCGCAAAGCCCACCGCGACCTGTTGCTTTCGAGCTGCGCACCGGGCGGCGACGCCATCTTGAACTGCGCAACGGTGCCCATTGCCGCACGCATCCGAACCACTCCTGGCCGCGACCTCTATGGACAAACGTCCAGACCATGATGGCCAATTGAACCACTCTCGGAGCGAGGTGCCGCTCGTGCCATGATGATGACGGAGGGGACTGGCGCTGGAATCCGGTTTCATAGTGAGGGAGGTCTCGCGTGAAACACACTCGCAAAGTCGACTTCGTTGTGACGACACTCGCCCTGGTGGTATCGGTTGGCCTCGTTCCCTCGCAAGCCCAAGCGCAGTCATCACTCGCTGGCACCCACCTCGTCACGTGCACCTCACGGGATCTGCGCGCCGCCATCAGTGCGACCACCACCTTGCCAGGCGGAACAATGTACGCGGTCAGTCTGACCAACTCGAATGTGAAGAGCAAAGGATGCACCGTGAGTGGAGGTCTCACCGCCCAATTCCTGGCATCCACCTCGACCACCGTCGCAACGCCGGCGTCGTCACCTTCCCTAACCGATACCCGCGTACTTCGGCCCACCTTCGCAGCCCACGCGTCGGTCGCAACAATGCAAGGAGTCCTCTGCACGACCCAGCAGGCGACCTCGCTGCGCCTATCGTTGGCGGACGCGACGCGGGTCGTCCAACTTCCGGAGCCAATCGAGGTGTGTGTCGATGCCGGCACCGAGTGGACCAGCGTGTCGGGCCTTACACTTCCCTACCCCGCGCCATGCGCCATAGCGTCCCTGCGGACCACACTTCGAAGAGACGCCACCAACGCAGGGGTGAGGTACTTTCGGATTGTCTTCACCAACGTCACGCGAAATGCATGCACTCTGCAGGGCACACCTCGGGTGCAAGCGGTGATCGGCGCCAGCCATCGCGCTGTCGGTCCACCGGCCGCCGCGACGCGACGTTTGGGATGGTCGGGCGGTCCAGTGAACCTGGCGGCGCGCACCGGCCGTGCACACTCCGTCTTTGGTGCAACAATGCCCTCCCACTACGCCCCACTACCGTGCACTGCAGCACGCGCCACCGGGCTGGTGGTGACACTTCGTCGCACTCAACGTGTCCTCATCCCCGCCTCGCTCATCGTCTGCACGAAGATGGTCAGCACCAAGATTGGCCCAATTTCTCCTTGATTCGATGTCCTGGTCGCGGCGAACGTCTACCCTCGGCGTATCACGTGCCTCAGCCTCGCGACAACGTGCCTGCTCACGCCCGCGGTGTCCCCGCGCATCAAGCGACGCGATTCCGTCGAGTGGGAGCGGCACACTCGCGACACAGCACAACCGAAGTCTCACGTCCGGAGTCCTTGGATGGAGCGCGCAGGATTCGCACGATTCCAGTCGAACGGCACGTCTTTTGGTGCCAGCAAGTACGACGTGCACAGCCGCACGGCCCAGATGCGGGCTTGCGCCGCGCAACCGTCGGTTCGGCAGTCTCTTCCGTCAAGGCCAATGGCGACATAACCCCCCTCTGCCCCCAGACTATGACTTCGCGCAGCCATGGTGTCACACCCCGTGTTCACCCCGCGTCCGCCCGTCGGCCGTGCCGGGCGATCCCCACTTCAGTCCGGGCGTGCACCTTCCAAGCGCCCACGGCAAGCACCAGCGCCCGCTGGCAGCACCGCCTGGCGAGAGCGGAGTGGTCGGTTCCACCGGACTCGCAATCGGTGCCACGATGGGACCACCATGTACAGGTATTTCGTCGGCGTAGATCTGCCCGCGGAACACCGTTCGCGCATTGCCAACGTCATGCGCCGCCTGGGCGACCCACTTCCCGTCCCTCACATCACAGTGAAAGACCCAACCGGGCTGACACCGGACCTGCACTGGCTGGCTCCGGTTCGAGCGGCCGTGGCACAGTCGCCACCCTTCACCGTCACAATCGGACCACCGGGGCACTTCGGCGTGCGCGTCCTGTACCTATCAGTCAGTTGTCCTGACCTGGAAGTGGTTCGCGACATGATCCAACGGGCCATGCAGCGCGACCACGTTGAAGCGTCGCCGAACACACTCGACCAGGAGTTCACACCCCACCTGACGTTGTGGGTCGCTCGTCACGGGCGGCGCGCACCTCCATTGGAGGAGTACGCGTCAAGCCTGAGCGGCCTTGAACCGTTCCAGGTTGACGAACTCACCGTGTTCAGACGCGACGAGGCACGCCCGCCCTATCACGCTTGGCTCAGATTGCCCCTTAAAGGGTGACGTTCGCTCGCATTAGCGTCAATGCGACAAAGAATCACTCAATCGCGTCAAGCGCCTCAGGCGAGATTCGCTCGGCTCCCACGCACCACGGGCCGACCCGCACTCAACCAGCCGCTCACGCCACCGACCACCGTTCTCGCATCGCGTCCGATATGGCTGAGGTGCTGGGCGGCCAACCTGCTCCGGCTTCCACTCTGACAAATGACGTAGATCGGCTCTCCACTGGGGAGTTCGTGCACAACGTCGGGAACTGTTGCCAGGGGCACGAGTCGAGCACCCGGCACGTGACCTTGCACATACTCATGAGGCTCGCGCACGTCGAGGACAAGCGCTCCATCGGCGTGAGCGGCACTGAAACTGTGGACATCTACTTCAGAAACCACGAATGACTCCTTTGGGTTGGGTGTGCCCAGTATACCCCCTGGGGTATAACAACACACCCCCTCAGTCGCCTCGCTGCACTCGTACGTCCGTGGGTGCCCGGAACGTGGCACGCCGTTCGATTGAACGTCATGGCGGTGGCGCTCTAAAAGCAGCAAGCTCGCTGACTTGGGCCGTTGCGAGTGTCGCGCTGAAGTCACCTCAACGCGTATCGAGAGAGCCACGGCGCCGAGCGAAATCAGTCGCCCGCGATCCAATGTTCCGTCCCCCCAACTTGGCGCTGCCTCCGCGCGAGCGAGTGCCGCGTTACCGTCACGTGCGACGAGGACAGCCGAGCCCCGCGACAACGCGCTCACCAGGTCAAGTACCCAGGTCGACCGTGAGGTTCACGCGAACGCGGTCACCCACGTCGAGTCCCTCAACGTCGCGGACGGCCGCCTTCACCGGTAGAAGGTAGGTCCCATCCTTGGGAATCAGGGACGTCGCCCAGTTCGTTTCGCCAATCTCGGCGGTGACCGGGATCACACCCCATCCGTAACTCACGATCACCGATACGGTGTGCAACTCCTCACCCTCCTCGTCGGGAACAATAACGAAGTGAAAGGGAGCCGGTCCGCGCCAGTACCAGATCTCGCCGTCAAAACTTAGGCGCATGCGGGCAGAGTACCAGTCAGCCAACGGTGGCGCGCGGAGATGCCGCGCCGCTGGACAGGTGCGTGCCCATCGCGAACAAACCGCGTGTCCTGACCAGCGCGCGTTCGTGCCGCAAATTCCGCTCAGTCTCAGTTCGAGACGAAGCACGGATGCCGCATTCGCCCTGAAGACGATTGACGAGGTTGAACGTAATCTGGTCTCGTGCATGACAAGGCAGTGTTGCTCGCGACCGGGCGGGATGCGGACATCTTTGATCTTGGCGACGGTACTGTGCTGCGACGCTCACGGCGTGGCAACTCTCTCGAGCACGAGGCGCACGTCATGTCGTTTGCGCGAGCACGGGGCTTTCCCGTGCCAGAAGTACTCGGACTTCGCGACGATTCGAGATCGCTGATCATGGAGAAGGTCGATGGCCCCTCGATGCTGGCCGCAATGTTGATGGACTCGGACGTTACTTCGCACGCGGCCGTCCTTGCAGATCTACACCTTCGGCTCCACGACCTACCCTCTCCGGCGTGGGTACGAAGGGGTCCGGGTCCCGACAACGATCGCCTGGTTCACCTGGACCTTCATCCCTTGAACGTGATCCAGAGCGAACGAGGCCCCGTCGTGATCGACTGGGCCAATGCCGCCCGGGGCACCGGTGCAAGCGACGTAGCGCTGACTTGGACAATCCTGGCCACCGCGCAGCCGTCACTCGACGCACAACTCAAGCAAGACTTCGATGCCTTGCGATCGTCTTTCATCGAGGAGTTCCTCGCGCACTTCGAGCGCTCCGCCCTAACTTCCGTCCTTGGCGATGTCATCGAATGGAGATTGGCGGACCTCAATGTGTCCACCCAGGAGCGAGTGGCACTCGTGGCTCTCCTTGACTGACCACTTGCGCCCGACTCCCGCGACTGATCCGGCCCTAGCCACATAACGGGCGCCCACTCCATAAGCACGGCCACCGGTCGGGTCGATAACGACCTCTCAAGTGCGTCTCTGACATTGTGGCCGTTCGCCATCTCCGATGGTTAACACCCGAACACGATTCCGGACTAGTTCATGACGCCCACTTGACTCACGCGACGTCGGCCTTGAACAGTGCTGGCAATCGGCGTGTTGGTGGGTGTTGAGCGTCGAGGACTGACCCTTCACCCAACCGGCTCGGGCCGCCGGCGCGCGAGTCCTCCACCCGCAAGAAGTGATACCGCCACGCGCCGAGAACCTATTGTCGAACGATGGACCCCTTTGACCTCATAATCTTTGACTGCGACGGAGTGCTAGCAGACAGCGAACGCCTTGCGGTGCGAACCGAGGCCGAGATCTTGGCCGAACTCGGTTGGCCCCTGAGCGAAGCTGACATCGTCACCAGATTTGTCGGTCGTTCAGCTCATTACATGCACGAGACACTCGAAGCACACCTTGGACGCACTGTGGACTGGGACCTCGTCTTTGAGACTCGCTACCACGACATCTTCGCGAAGGAACTGGTCGAAGTCCCAGGAGTCTCGGAACTTCTTTCTCGCGTCGCGGTGCAGACGTGTGTCGCATCCAGCGGAAGCCACGCCGGTATCCGATACAAACTCCAGCTCACCGGACTTCTCCCCCACTTCGAGGGACACATCTTCAGCGCCGAGGACGTCGAACAATCCAAACCTGCCCCCGACATCTTCTTGCACGCCGCCCGAGTCATGGGCGTGGATCCGCAACGCTGCGCCGTCGTGGAAGACAGCGTCGCGGGCGTACTGGCGGGCGTTAGCGCGGGCATGGTCGTCTTTGGGTTTTCTGGCAGTGTCACACCCGCCCGAGACCTACGGAGCGCGGGTGCTCGCGTGTTTGATCGAATGTCGGACCTGGCTGCGCTCATTGCCCGTGAGTAGACTCATCGGCGACGTTCCGTTCCCTCTCCGTAGCTCATTGACGCCGGGATCAGTGCATCCGTGCCGACCCGGATTGCCGGGTCTCGAACAACTACACTTGGGCTTCAGTCTGATCGGCTGCATCACCTAGTGTGCCGGTGTCGAGTAGTCGGCCTCACATCAGCGCCTCCCCTAACGGCTATTCGTGTAAGCGTGGAAACCCTGTGAAGAGAATCATTGCTGTGCTCATCTTGCTGGGTGTCGGGATCGTTGGAGTCGCTATGCACCTCACCCGGTCGCTCCCGCGCATTGAGCACGTCGGACTGCTGTCGCGACAAATCAGCCCTTGGTGTTCCCAGTATGGGCTGGGCCGTGTTACGACCGTGTACAACCACGTCGTCAGCACGAACCTGGGATCGGGCGTCCCCGCTTGGGCCACCTCGGGAGTGACAGCGGCGGCGTCTTGCTCACGCGGAGCGGGGACGGGCCTCACCCTCGACGTTCTAACCTTCTCAAGCGCGGGTGATGAGAATCTTTGGCTCCTCAATGACTCGACTACTCCGTTAGTGATCGCCGGCTCCACTGCTCCCAATGCAGTCTTCGTGGGCGACGGATGGATCGCCAACCTGGGCTGGAACGAGAGTCGAACGGATGTCTCTGAAAACCAGGCGCTGACTTCGCTCGCCTCGGTCCTGCACGCCAGGGCTGAGTTCGGCAATTTCGGATCAGTGAGTTGGTGATCCCTCCCTTCTCTGCGCGACCAGGCGTCCTTTGACTTCTTCACCACCTGGGAGCCGCACCAGACATGTGGACTTGACCACACACCAGTGACCTGCGCGGAACCAATTACGAGTGACGGAACCCAGCAATCGGCTGGCGCGCGCGCACACGGAGAGCGATGACGCCGCTCACCATTGCGGCGTAGAGACACCATAGTGAGGCAAAGCTCCGCGAGTACAAGACGGCAATGGGAATGACCGCAATCAGGTTTGCGACACCAAACTGGATCAGCAGGCGACGACCCGATCTCAACAGCGGACCGCACGTCGCCGTTGCGTAGAGACCCGTGAGGACCACACCGTGTTGCAGGCCGATCGAGTAGGCGAGGTAGTGCGAACCGAGTTCTGCCGTGGGACTCCCGACCAGCAGTGTCTCGAGCATCACCCCGGCCACGAATATCCCCAAACCCGCGAACGGTACGTAACGGCGACGAAGACGTGGCGAAGATTCGCTGGCGCCCAGTGCGACGGGCACGAAGACCGGTAAGACAACCAACGCGACGAGCAGGTAGATCCACACGGCGACATGACCGACCTGTGCGGACACGCGCCCCTGAAGGCTCCACCAAACGAGCGCTTCGTCAATCTGATGGGCGCCCAAGAGGAGTGGCAGGGTCGCGAGTGGCAGATCCTGTGTTCTCCCTCCCAAGTTGCGGCACGCATCGACGCCGATGGCAACGACGACGGTGCCCACCACGAGGTCTCCGATCGGCGAGAAGCACATCAGGGTTACCTTCGGCGCTCCGTTGACGGACCGACACCCACAGGGGACCGACGTTCCCCACCGCGTCCATGGGGTCTACGACCACCCTATTTCGTTCATCGGGACCCATCGCCACACCCGAGGATCGAACCGTCCAATAGGACGATGGCGGCACTTCCCCTTGAGACATCAAGGATGTGTCGATGAAGTCAACTACTCCCCACCTGCGGCGATCCGACGATCTGAATGGAGGACAACTAAACTTGCGGCCCTCACGGTCCCGAGACGGCCCGTGAGCACTAGATTCGTCAACTCGCCGACCAACGGTGCGGCGATCCTCACAGGCTCCGGCGCATCCAGATCGAGTCCTCAATCTCGAAGTCGTGTCGCACGTAGAAGTCTCGCGCCCGAGCATTGTGCGTCTCGGTCTCCAAGAAGGCAACGCGCACGCCCTCTTCCCGTGCCGCGTTGATTCCCGCAGTCAGTAGCTCTGTTCCGATCCCCGCGGACTTGGTCGTCACGTAGATCTCGTCCACGATGCATTCACGCCCACCAGACTCCAGCGAGTAACTCCACGTCACCGCGCAGTAGCCAATCAGTCCACCGGGCCCCTCAACTACCCACACTTGGCCATACGTGTTATCGACGAGCAGCGGCTCCAGCGCGCGCCGCACCCGAAGTTCGTCATACGGGTGTCGGTCCTCCTCATTGAAGCGTTGCATCAAATTGACCAGTGCGTCGAGATCCGTCATGTCTGCTCGTCTCGCCACGGAGACGAATCTACCGGAGCAGATGACGAGACGGCTGAGTCCGTGCACCACACCACCAACTTTGCGTACTCTCCCTCCACACTCGTTCGAGCCTGACCAGCGCGCCGCGCCTCGAAAGCAGAGCGTCCCAGGCAGATCAGTTTGGATTGGCAACCATCGAGATGGCGATAACACGTTGAACTCGCCCGATCAAGCAGGGAAATGAGTTCCCTCGCAGACTTACCGAGAAGTTCCGCTTGCGCTCATGGTTGAGCAACCATACGTTCATACGGTGTTGCACGATGCCCCGATCGAAACGTCGCGCCTCCACCTCGTCCTCTTGTTGCGCGAGGCGCTGGAGTTGCTACGCGATGGCAACGTGAATGGTGCCGAAGCAGCACAGGGTCTCGACTTCACCAGTGACTTCCTCGCGTCGGTGAACGAGTCCTTTCTCACCCGCCAATTAGAGGGCCTCCGTCAGAGGCCCTCATCGCCTGGCTGGTTTGTTCGAGGCATCCTTCGCAAGGACGACAACCTTCTCATTGGACACTGCGGGTTCCACGGGGCGCCGGATCTAGTCGGGCGAGCCGAGATCGGTTACACCATCTTCGCGCGTTACCGAAGGCTCGGCTACGGCGTTGAATCCGCCCGAGGACTCGTGGAATGGGCCAGAGCACAGGGCACGCCAGTGGTGTACGCGGCCGTGTCGCCGGACAATATCTCGTCCATGGGGCTCCTCACGAAGATTGGCTTTCAGCGCTCCTCTGTTCGAGCCGACGGAAATGACGGGGAACTTGTCTTTGAACTGAACCTCTGATCCTCGGGTTAAAGTCAAGCTCGGTTGTTGAGACCGGTACCTGAACCAGCACTTCGGCGCTCGCATCTCAACACTGCTTGGAGTATCGGCCGTAGTCCAATTGAACCACGGCCCCTTGACTCGAGAAAGGGTCGGTCGAATGGACAAGCAACGCACAGATCGAATTTAGTTAGCGTCGGAAGTCTGAGCGGTAGATCTACTGCACATCAACATCGCACTCAATCTTCGGGCATCGAGACCACAGTTGCGAGTTGACAGTTTGGACCTACGCTGGTGTCTCGTGATTCACGATCCCAACGAAGGCGCGCCCCTTGCGGGTAATACGACCATCGGGGTCTTTCGCATTGGCGGCACGGTTCACCGTCCAGCGGTGCCGTGGGCGTCCAGCGTGGATGCCCTCTTGGCTCACTTTCGCGAAGTTGGGTTTGAAGGAGCACCACAAGCACTGGGGCGCGACGAGACCGGACGCCAGGTGCTCTCCTTTGTGGAAGGCTATATCGATTCGGATCCCTCGGATCTCGACATCACTCGAATCACCGAAGTGGGACGCGTCATCCGCCGCCTCCACGACGCTTCGAGCACATTCATCCCTCCCGTCGGTGCGATTTGGAACGTCGCCATCACTCCGGACAGGGCGGACCTCATCTGCCACCACGACTTAGCGCCGTGGAATCTCGTGCGGACGCCCACCGATCTGACGTTCATCGATTGGGACGGCGCGGGGCCTGGATCGAGATTGTGGGACCTGGCTTACGCCGCCCATGGGTTCGTTCCGCTCTCCCCCGATGCCTCAATTAGCGACGAGGTTGCGGGCGAGCGACTTGCCGCACTGGTCGAGGGATACGGTCTCGACCCGAAAGAGCGCACCCGATTGGTCGATCTACTGGGCCCACGTGTCCGATCAATGTACAGACTCTTGCGAGACGGACACGAGACTGGCGTCCAGCCGTGGAGCCGCCTCTGGAACGAAGGCCACGGAAGGGTCTGGCTCGCCGACGCCGTCTACACCGAAGACCGGCACAGCATCTGGGCACGATCTCTTGGCACAACCACGGACGCGACTGCTTGAGCATCGCCAAGGCGCTGCGCACCACTGTTAGCCCGACCCATGTCGAAGACGCGACAAGGCAGCCAAGCCATTACGGACTGGCGAGTCGGGCCGCCGCAGGGCGCGACGCGGCTTACGAATCTTCCAAGACTGAACAGCGAAGGGCGAGACCGATTCAGTCCTGTCCCCAATTCCCGGGTGTCAATGGCCACGCGGCCACTAAAACTTTCCAAGTAGGCAGTCTCTTCAAACCCGCCCAACATGGCTGGCAAGGTGGATCGCTTCGATTTCCCCGCACATCACTGCGAGCGCGGTGTGACCTTCAAGCGATCCGCCTTTGGATGGACATCTGAACAATGGGGACCAATGGCGAACTAGACCGCGTCCGCGGACGAAGGCGAGAGCATCGGCGAAGCGTCGACGAGTCGATCTGAAGTCCCAGCCGGGTTCACCTTCTCCATCGAAGTTGGTGACGTCGATGAATTCGTCGATACGGTCACGTCAGCTAATGGCACCCGTCTGAGCATACGAATGCCCATCACGACGATAGGCCGCTCCGCGTCCCTCATCGACACTGAACGGAACCGGGTGGTGATCTTGAAAACTGGTTTCAATGCCCCCGATGCCGAATCAAGTGTGAAGGCACCAGGACCGAGAGGTAGGTACGTTCCGACGCTTGACCGGACCAGGACTTCGAAGGAGCGGACTACCGAGTCGTCGCTCGACGAGTACGGGTTGACCAACGGCGCCTCAGCCGACCACGCCGTTGAGAGCGATACCAAGTATGCCAGTTAGGAAGGATTCGCCGTAGAGGACCGCACGGGGCGGCCCATTGCACGGAGATGGCGAAAGTGCGAGGCAACGGCGGCGTGAAAGGACGGTTGCACGCGGCGGGGAATGTCGTAGTCCGCGCAAACTGCGCTGACCACCGGGGCGATGATGGGGTAGGCGGTATGGGGTACGCGTGGGAAGAGGTGGTGCTCGGTCTGGTGATCGAGACCGCCGGCGTACCAGCGAAAGAGTCGGCTCAAGGGGCCGGAGCCGTGGGAGAAATCGAGGCTCGAGCGTACCTGCCACTCGTGCCACTGATATCGCGGGCGCGAACCGGCTGCGACAAACTCGGCGCCCTCGACGACGTGGGCTGATTGAAAAACGACACCGAGCAAGAAGCCGACCGCGAACATGACGCCGAGCGCGCCAGCGGCAACAACCCAGAACGGGTGGGTAAGCAACGGCAAGCCCAACATCACGGCACCGAAGGCGAGTTTGGTGAGGACGGCAACAGCGGCGTCAGAGAGGCGCGAGCGCGAAGCGCGAACATGGCGTGAAGCACCGACCAAACTGGCGAGGTCATTGAACATGATCTCCAGGACAGTGAAACAGTAGAGGGGCCAGAGATAGATGTGCTGGTAGCGGTGCCAAAAATACCGTCGCTGGAATGGCGCGAGGCGGGCCAGGGGTCCCAAGTTGATGTCGGAGTCAATACCCACGACATTGGGCGAACTGTGGTGCAACGTGTTGTGACGATAGATCCAGCGGTTGGCATCTGCGCCGACGACAAACATGCTCCAGCCAACTACTCGGTTGGCCCGCGAAAGTCGCTTGGTGGAAGCCGCAAAGAAGGCATTGTGGTTGGCGTCGTGTTGAATGTTGAAGCCCACCGCGGCGAAAGCCAAGGCAAGTGAGGCCGCAGCTACCAGGCCCTCGAGCCAGCCCGACGCGAGCACGACACCGGCGAAGCTGGCGAGATACCACACCGCGATAATGACGGCCTTCACATGAAGGCGACGGTGAGCGGCGCGCAGCGTGGCGGGATCGAGTCGCTGGGCGACCGCTCGCGACAACGCGCCGGCAAAACCCCCAGTCATTACCGGCGAGTGACCGGTGGTAATGCTCACAAGCGTTACTTTCCTTAGCGAAGTACCAACAGCCATCATATGGCGCTGCCCTTACTTGCTTACGCTCACTCGACTCATGGGACGGCGCGGAGGATGCAACGACAGAGATGTGCATGGTGCTCAGACCACTCCGCGCTGTTCGAGAAGGCGGGTTAAGCCTGATCAGCACTACGTGATCGTGACCGGCGGCGCAGCCCACGGACTTCTGAGTGCGACTCAGATTGGATCGACCTGAAATGTCAAGATCCTGTCGGAGAATCCGAGTAGTGGGTCGAGACCCACTGAAACCAACCGGAACCAACTGTGATCCGGCCCAAAACTGAGCGTTCAACAAGTAGTCCACGCATCATGCGCTTGGATCTCACTGGTGTCAAGGGTCCGACTGAACTGGAATGCAACATCGCACTCGGCTCGGGCAGCTGTCATCGACTAGCGCTCATGCCCCTATCGTTCACGGCGACGCACTTGCCCCCTTTGGAACACGAGATTGCCACTCCCGCCGAATAGCCACCGGGGAACACACTCGACGGACTTGACCAATGTCCGGCCGTCCACGTAGCCGCTTTTCCACCGAGGCCGATGACCGAGCACTCCGTTGCGGATGAGCAGGAGATCGAGTAAGTGCCCGCGCTCTCATAGGCGGTGATTGGTCTGAGAGACGTCCACCTCCCATTGTGGAACATCACTGACTCGCCAGTGATCGTCACCGCCATACAGAGTCTCGAAACGGTGCACGAAACGGAGGTCAAGTCTTGCGGACCCGAAGCCAGGCTCGACGACCATTTTGATCCATTGAAACGCAATATCTGACCATCAAAGTTCGCGGCCATGCAGAACTGCGATGACGCGCACGAAACACTCAACAGGCGATCTTTGAGCGCCCCAGATGACGAAGTGCTGTGGGTCCTCCAGGAGTGACCGTCGAAGATCGCCAGCACGCTTCTCCTTCCCGGTACTCCACTGGCTCCCACCGCCGCACAGAACGTCCGCGCGGGACACGACACGTGGTACGTGTCACCCGACGGTCCCATCGGAGTGGGATCAGACCATTTGCGACCGTTATATACCGACGCCACGCCCGCGGCGACAGCGACGCAGAATACTTGACTCGAACAGGAGACCGCATCGATGGATCCGCCCATCGGAAGTGAGCGTGGTGACGACCACACTCCACGTCGGCGAACGACGACCCCACCATCGCCATTCACCGATACGCAAAAGGCGGTGGACGGGCACGAGATCGAGTAGTTCACCTGCGATGATGACGATCCCTTCGCACCAATGAAGATTGGGGGCGACCACCGGTGCGAAGCAGTGGTCGCCGAAGCTCCACTTGGAGACACAGACAATGCCGCCATCAGAGCAACTGCCGTCGTGAGTCCACACTTCGCAGCCGCATCTGCGCCTCGATTGAAGTATCGCCAACCTGGAAGCGTGCCCACAACTCCTCCAATCTGCTCGCTCTGACCATTCGTGGCCGGGATGTATCACTCAACCTAACGTCGTCGAAGTCCTGTCGGCGTTCGACGACTTGGTGCCGCTGGTTACTGAACACCTCTCGCCATCAGAACGGCAGGCCAATCCCGACTGCTGCACCCGAGGGCCGCTGGTACAAGGGTGTCCCGTGCACGAGCGCTTGATATGGGGGCGCTGATCAGTGTCAAAGGTCCGACGAGACAGTCCTGCTCCCTTGCATTGGAGATCAGTGGCCGCCGACGTCACCTCGCTGCGCCAATCTCCATCGTTAGTCAGAATCATGTGACCCTCTGTGAGTCACTCGATCCAGAACGTCTCAATGAGCCCAACGATGACGAGTAACACCGGGAACACTAGGAGCGGTAGCCACAGCGACGCCGACCTATCGTGCTTCACCCTGGCAGTAATCGCCAACGCGAACGAAAGTAGCGACGCCGACAACCCGCCGATCACCGCAAAGCCCGCCAGGTACCCGACGAACGTATCCGAGATGGCGGCGGAACCTCCGAACCCATACGCCGCGCCGAATATCGCATACGACACGGCGAGCACCACGAGGACGGCAGTCGCGAGACCGACTGCCCACCGGGCCAATCGTCCCCTGCCACGAGTCGGACCTGCAGGAGAAGAACGAACTGGATCAGAACTTGATGTCACTCTCTGTACACCTCTCTCACACCGTATACCGGCCTCCGCACCCCTCTGGGATCGGCTCCACCGAAGACTGGACTCGCCTCCGACGTCTTCATCTTCGATCTCGTGGGCAGCGAGTGATAGAGGATAAGTGCTCCAGTTTCACCTTGATCGAATCGGCCCGCGTGAAGGCGTCCGCGAACACATGTCACCGAGAGTGGCTTAAATCATTATCTTGCACGAGCCACAAGGATCCTGCATGACCTCGGCGTCGAGGCGAGCAAATCCAGTCGGGCAGTTAGAACTTCTTCACACCTAACCGTGACCTTGGGTGCTACGGGCAGGCCCTCCAGCCCACGGCGTTGTTACCGGGCTTTGGAACCAACTTCGACCAGGACGCTCCATCTTGGCAGTGATCCACAGAGCTCAGATGTCTGGGGTCCCCGCTGTCACGTTTGTAACGATCGAAGTTATGACGATGCAATTTGGCAAATGAGTCTTCTTCGCTGGGCATCCAGGCGTGACTTGAGCGATGTCACACCAGCCCGACTCAACAAGACCGCAACCCTTCACTGGCACTTGACCTAAACCGCGGATTCTACTTCACGGCCCGACGTGACACGTCTACTACCAACCACTGGCGAATGGGCGAGGACGGTAGGTGCTTATCCCCCGAGCCATAGTTCGGTCCGTTGCCAGGGTTGTCACCAATCTTGAATTGCGCGGCCCAGAGTCTCGCTCACCTGAGTTCTTAGTAGCAGGGCCAGCGAGGCTGCCGTGACCCCGCCGAGGCTGGAGCGATCGGTCGCGTGAAAGTAGTCCCAAAAGCGGACTAGTGCGTCCTCGCCGTCGACGTTGAACATCGTTGCCGCGAGACGCTGCCATCGGTACTGATACCAGACGTAGTTCAGGGGGCTCATCGCGTCTTCACCACCCGTGTAGTGGGCTTCGAGATCTTCCAGCGTGGTGTAACCCTCCGCGCGCATTCGAGCATCAAGGAGGGGACTCTGCGCTCCCACGATGGAGAGCACTTCGAGCGTATCCAGATTCTCGGGCTGCCTCGTGGCAATGAACGCATGGAGGCACAGGTTGGCGAAGATCTCTCCCAACCAGAAGGTCGGAAGTCTGAGATCACCGAGAACTTCGAATGCGTGACCGAGCTCGTGGATCGTGACGAGGTCGAAGAATGGCTGCAGATCCAAGCCACCTGCGCCGTCGGGGTATGTCGCGAGCAATCTCTTGTAACCGTGCGGTGACGCTTCGCGAAGATCCTGTCCCATTGCGACCCAGAAGTCCCCCCTTCCGGCGGGCATCACCACGATGCCGGGACAGATCTGGCCCTCGCCATCGTCAAAGAACGGTAGCCCATAAGGCTGCCTGCTCTCCCAGTCCGACTTGTCGGCCACGATGACGGCAATGTTGGGTTCTACCCCTAGAAAAAGGCGACTGAAGTAGTCGTAGGCGTCCGCGGCAACATCGGCCGCGGCCCGCGCACGTTCCAGGGATCCGTCACTGTAACGCACCTCAAATGGGTAGCCATCGAGGTTCGCGAGTCCTGATCCAATCGTCATGAGACAGAACCTAGTGGCCCCAAGAAACGCGACGGACCTCGGCTTGGAGTTGCCACGGTTTGATGGACACCTAGATTTTGAGGACAACAAGCCCCAAGAGGAAGGAACCCGGCGCTGCTGTCGGTTTCGTTGACACCTAGTTTCCAGAGACTGCGCGGTTTCAACTGGTGAGCGCAACGAGTTCTGAGAACTTCTTCAATGGTGCCATATAGCTGAGGAGGGTCTTGCGAGGTCGCCCGTTGAGGCTCCGCTGGAATCTCCGAAGGTCAGCGGCCGAGTGCTTGGCTAGGTCAGTTCCCTTGGGTATGTATTGACGCAGGGGTCCGTTCTTGCTCTCGTTCGATCCGCGCTGCCAGGGTGAGGGAGGGTCACAGAAGTAGATCGGGATTCCCGTCTTGACACTGAAGTCCAGGTGCCTGCACATTTCGACACCTTGATCCCACGTGATCGAACGGATGAGCTCTGCCGGCAGGCTCCTAACGGCTTTGCGCATGGCCCTCTCAAAGTCGATGCTCGTTCGTCCATCGGGTAGGTGCAGCAGGAGCGTGAGACGTGTCGAGCGTTCAACCAGCGTGCCGACCGCGCTGCGACCTCCGGCGCCGAGGTTGAGATCACCCTCCCAGTTCCCGGGGATGGCGCGATCCACCACCTCAGCTGGTCGGTCACTAATCATCGCCATGTCGGTGACCCGGCCACCCCGGGGGTCCGGCCAAACCCTTTCGACGAGTGTGTCCTGAGCGCAGGCAACGAGCCAACTCACGCCGTACTTCTCCCCGGCCCTGGACGTAAAGGGATTGGTAGATTGAGTAGGTTGGATTGATGGGAGCAAGAACAGCCACCGTGCTTTACCTGCTCGCGATGTTGGCCGTCGTGGTCAGCGTGGACGTCCTGTTTTTCAAGCACCACTTCTTAGGGCGGCTCTTGGTCAACGTCGGAATTGTCCTCGTGTTCATTGCGTTTTACATTGCGTTTCTCAAACGTCCATGAGTGTGGTGGCCGAAATTCCACTCACTCAGTTCTGCGGCGAACCTATATTGACGCTCGTTAGGTGCAACAGCGCCTTCATCCCAGAGGATTTCCAAAACTCATAGACGCTTACCACCATCCAGACCACAGCGGCAACAGCGAATCGGCAACAAATCCGAGATCCCCCGCCAATGGTGTGTGGATAGACGTTTGTGGTCAATGATACGTGTCGGAGGGCCGACGTGTACGTTCTCCGACTGGCGGTTAGGGCTCTGGGCAGGTCACTAAGTCGGCGGTTCGACGTGAGCGATGTGCAATAAGGCACTGGCGTTTTGCCGACCGGCAGGATCGAGTCTGAGGTCGTACGCCAAGACAATCCTTCTGTCCGTCTTGAGTGAATGGTGTTCGAAGTCCGTGCACTTTGTTCTGTATCCACCCCATTATCCTGGTCAGAGGTATTGTGCTTACTATCCCACATAGACGACATCGAAAGACACTTTGTTGGCCTTGCATTGTGATGCCGTTGTACATACAGTGAGAGTCAGCAAGGGCGACGAAATAGGAAATGCTTCGTCATGTTAATTGAAGTGATGTCGCAACTCCACGTATTGAAAGGTCATAAGACTAATGAAACTCCATATGCGCAAGGAGGGAATATGAGAATATTTCCTAAATTAGCGGCGGCTGCCGTCATGGTCGCAAGCATCACACCGGTTCTCGTCGGTGCGTCGACTGCTTCTGCCAGCACGGTGACGAATTGTGGCACTTATACAACGTGGCTTTCGGCCCCTACTCATGGTTTCAATGCCTGCGGGTATAACTACGGTGCTCGCGTGTTTTCGGGAATTGCCGACGGTGTCGACAACAACCTGGATGGCGCGGTCTACGGTGATCCGACGTACGCCAACGACTACCTAGTCATGAAGTGGAATGCCCAATGGGATAACTGCAATGCCAATGGTTACGACAACCCCACGTACTGCCTCGGGGCGTGGACTACGAATGAATGGAATGGGATGTTGCCGAACGGGAGTTCGACCACCGAGCACATCAAGATCATTTGGGTTGGCAGCCTCGGCGAGGCAAGCTCCTACTGGGTTCCGGGTGGCTACTCGGTATGGGGAAACTACGAAGTGGTGATGGATCAAGGCATGGTAGGCGGAGTGCATAATTGGTGGACGTTAGCGACACCGAACGGACTCCGCTAGGAAATTAGATGGATCAGTTGTAGATCCAACCTGAGAGTTGACTCCTCTACCTCCTTAGCCATTAAATGGAAGTAAGACAATCCATGTGACACGGCCAAGGAGGTAGAGGAGTCTCTGGTTCCAGGAACGGATGTCAGTAAGCATCAGTCCACGAAGACTCTTTTGTTAGCGGACAAACGGAACGATTTCGGCTCCACTAACTGGCGACTTGACGCTGGCCGGATCAAACCTGACTGGCGTCGGGGACAATGATGAGAACAAGAGTGGTGGGTCCTAGGAGAGCCAGGGAAGATCGCCTTCGAAGTATGTCGGCAACGTCTCGACCTATCCGAGGCTCCCAGGTCGTGTGGAAACGCTCGTTAGCCAAGTTGAGCCACCCTCACTTCCCTGAGATTGTGTCCAAGTAATCGCCATCAGAGTAGATGACTTAGGTTCCGGGTGCGTTCTGTGATGCTCCTATGTTTGTCAAGCGGCTTTTTGTTGTTCAAGCCGCGCCCGATATTGCTCAGCAAACTCCCGATCGTGATCGATGCCGCGCTCTAGCCGCGAGATCCGAAGTGGGTAGGTTCCGAGCTCTGTCGATGCAGTAGTCAAACTGATCTTCGCCGCGTTTCGCTCGGCTCGAAGTTCCGTGCCCACGGGCACGACGGCCGGGTTGGTGAGATGGATGAAGATCTCGCGCGCGATGTGTCGCTTGAGACAGCGAATGATCTCGCGTTTGGACTTGCCTTCGGTAAGTCGACGAGCGACGTAGGCTCTCGTTTCTTCGTCGTGGGTCGCCCGGACAACCGCAATGCGCCAGAGCGCGTTATTGGCCTGTCGATTCCCCGAGCGGTTGAGTCGATGACGGGTGGTCATCCCCGACGAGGCCTGAACGGGTGACACGCCACACAACGCGGCGAAGGCCGATTCGTTGCGCAGTCGTTCGGGGTTGTCGCCGGCTGTCACCAACAAAATGGCCGCGACGTCCGGGCCAACGCCTCGAGCGGATCGAAGTGCTGGGTTGACGTTGTAGGTGAGTTCATCAAGGACTCGACCGAGTTCACCCATCTCCTCAGTCAGAGCCTCGTAGCGACGCGACAAACTGCGCAACGCTAACTTCGTCGCCTCACGTGGATCGCTCGGGTCACCGGGTCGAAAGCGCGCGCAGCGCGCCACACGTTGAGCGGTAGTAAGTCCTTCGATCTCCGCCCGCAGCGGTGCGGGCGCCGTCACAATCAGGTCTCTGATCTGCAGCGCCACGCGGGTTCTCGAGTTGCGCGCCGACGTGAAGGCGACCCGCAACGCCCTGATGGACTCGACGACGCTGTCGTGGGTCTTCGGGACGACCGTCGCTTCGCCGTTGAGAACCGACCTCGCTGCTGACTCGGCGTCGACGGTGTCGGACTTGCCACGCCGGCGGCGCAGTTGACGGTTCGGTCGGTTCACTTCCACGACCGCAACGCCTTCAGCGAAGAGGTGGCGAAAGAGTCCTGCGCCGTAGGAACCGGTTCCCTCGACGCCGACCTTTTGAAGTTCGCCAAAGCTTCGCAACCATTTGAGGAGGTTGCGATATCCAGCGGCGGTCGTTTCAAACGACGACGTGTCGAGGACCTTGCCCCGATCGTCGATCACCGCCGCGACGTGGACGTCGCGATGGGTATCCACCCCGCCGATGACGGCGCGTTCATTGTTTGCCATGATGTAGTTGCCTTCCTTCTAGGTGATGGGAGTGCACCACCAGTCGGGACGGCGGACAGGACACACACGGTGTTGTCAAAGCTCCTATCAGGTCACGTCCGTCCGACCGGCTGGTGCGTATCCCCCAGGAGTTGGGTCGACAGATCAAGATCAAGGCACGAAGCCAGTATCACATTGAGTCAGGCCCAACCCCTTAAGGGGACACTGACATCATGTGTGTATCACAGCACCCGCAAACTGCATCAGCATCAAACTACAGAAAACGAACAGGAACGCCGTTCGTGATCGCCTCATCAAATGGTACGGCTGTCATTTCGAACCTATAGCCAAGTGCCAGGGCTACTCGCTCAAGAGTTACAACGTCGGGTTTGACGTGGCCGTTCTCAAGTCGAGCAATCGCGGGTTGTTGACTACCAAGGCGTTCGGCGAGTTCGCGCTGTGTGATGCCCACAGCCTCACGAAGTTCTCTTAGCTTGAGACCCATCGCTATGGTTGCGGGGGTTACTGGTGCTTCGCTACTCATAACACCTACGTTATCACGCTCAGGGACTTGAGTTGGCATATCGAGACGCTCATGACTACTCGCTAGACTGCGAGTATGCCAGCAGACTTCCGTTCTGATCCAATGAGCTCACCCGAGGGTGCAGGCCGAGCCAAGAAGGCCTGGGAGGCGTATGCGAAGGTTGTGAATCGCCACGTCACGCCATTTATCGCCCCCGCGCTGAGGCCCGCGGTCGATCCCCTGGCGCGTCAGGTGGTCGAGGACATGGTGGGTTTCTGGGTCATGTGGCATCTATACGGCGGATTCGAGGGCCTAGAAGAGTTCGGCATGCACAAGTCCACTATCTGGCGCAAAATTGCTCGGTTTCGCAAGATGACGGGCGAGCATCCCGACGTGTTCGAGATGCCGGGCATATCCATTGACCCCGAGGCCTACTGGGCGTCAGCCGGACTCAAGATGGGGCCTCCCCCGAGGAGGGCGTAACGCAAGTTACACCGTTGTCGTTATACTTGCAGATATGCGAGTAGCAACCCTGACAGAACTGGCTTCGGGAGTAGACGCGCTGTACCTCTCCGGTCGCGCCGCCCCGCCCGCCTCGCTGCTCGAACGACTCGAATCTGCCCGCACCGAGGCCGTCGCGCTCGACGCCCGCCCCCCCTTCCAATTTGGGGCACTGGAGATGCGCATCGCTCCCCACTCGTTCGGCAAGTACCGCTACTGCCTCGATCACCCCTACGGGCGAATCGGACTCACCCCAAGTTCGAAACTCCCCGCCCTTCGCATCCAGCCGCGCGCGGAGTTTCTCCACGGCATCGGTGCCGAGGCCACCGTTGACGCGTTTCGTGACCTCATCGAGGCCGAAGTGGGTCCGGTGCGACTCTCGGTTAGTCGTCTCGATCTCTTCGCCGACTTTCAGGGCTGGGCACTCAGCGGCGACGACCGTGGCCACTTCCTCTGTCGCGCCAGGGACACCGCGACCTACGAGGCCGACGAAGACCTTCGTGGGCTCCAGTTCGGCAAGCGAAGCTCTGGCACCGTGAGCGCGCGCCTTTACGACAAGACCGAAGAGATGACCAGTTCGGGCTCGAACTATTGGCTTGACATCTGGGGCGAGCGTTGCGACCGGGACCGGCCAGTGCTGCGCGTCGAGTTCGAGCTGGGGCGCGTCGCGCTTCGCGAGTTCGGGCTGGATACTCCCGAGGACGTTCTCGCCGCCACTGGTTCACTCTGGACGTATCTCACGTCAAAGTGGCTGACCTATCGGACTCCCACCATTGACGCTACGAAGTCGCGCTGGCCCCTCGCGCCCGAATGGGAGTCCGTCACGCGCGCGAGCGTTGCGGACTCCAGCCACGGCATCGAGCGCATGTACGCGGGCAAGCGCCGCGGTCAGCTCATCAACCTCATGCCTGGACTCGTCGGTTACCTCGCGAGTTTTGGCGCGCTCACCGACTCCCCCGACTTTGCCCGGATGATTCCCGTACTCGCCGAGTTCCTCAATCGCTACGCCCGGGACTCGGGTAAGACACTGGACTGGCGTATCTTCTTGAAGCAGCAGGCGTTGGGTGCGTGATGAGCGACGGACCCGACTACGGGCGGCTCGCGAGTGTGCTCATTCGCGTCGCGCTTCGCATGGTGATGAACGACGACGAGAAGAAGGGAGGGCTCGGTGCTAACACTGGCGTACTGTCGCGTGTCAACGGACGAACAAGCGGAGGAGGGATTCTCCATCGAGGGCCAAGCGGACAAGTTGCGGGCCTACGCGGCGCTACGTGACCTCGGTGAGATAACACTCATCACCGACCCGGGCCGCTCGGGCAAGGACATGCACCGCCCAGGCCTCCAGCAAGTCCTCGCCGCCGTCGAGGCGGGCCACGCCACGCACGTGCTCGTCTGGCGGCTCGATCGGCTCTCGCGCAACCTCGGCGATCTCATCCTCATGGCCGACAAGTTCGGTGAAGCGGGAGTCGCGCTGCACTCGGTCTCAGAGAACCTCGACCTCTCGTCGGCGTCGGGTCGAATGTTCTACAACATCCTTGGCACCTTCGCCCAGTTCTTTCGCGAACAACTCTCCGAGAACGTCCGCATGGGCAACGAGCGCGCCGTGCGCGAAGGGAAGTGGATCAATCGGCCCAAAACCGGCTACGACCTCATTGATGGGGAACTCATCCCAAACGCTGACGCACCTCGCGTCCAGGAGTGTTTTCGTCTTCGCGGTAAGAGCTACAGCTACCGGTCCATTGAGGAGCACACCGGACTTAAGTACTCAACCGTCGCGGCCATCTTGAAGTCACGCATCTACCTGGGTGAGATCCTTCACAACGGCGCATGGTCCCAGGGTCACCACACGGCGATCGTCTCGCCAGAGGAGTGGCACGCGGCGCAGCGCGGGCTCGGCAAGGGCGTGCAACCCTCAAAGGACGTACTTACGGGTCGCGTCGTCTGTGGGCTCTGTCATCGGCGCATGGTGGTGGCCCAAAACGGAAAGGGCTCAGTCACCTACAGGTGTCGCCACCGCGGACAGGGGTGCGCTCAGTCCGCTCGTAGCACCAAAGGACTCACTCGGGCCGCCGTGCTCGGCATGTCGCTTCTCGGGCAGGACGAAGGTCTCCAGGAGGCGATCCGCGCCCAGTTGGCCGGGGGGACCCGGAGGGGGTCCGCGAGGACCCGCCGGGGCCGCCGGCCGAGTGCCGCGGAGACCCAGGGAACGCTCGCCTCGCAACGCCAGAAGTTACTCCAGCTCTTCTACGAGGGCGCCATCTCAATGGAGGGATTCAAGGACGAAGAGCAACGGCTCATGGCTTCGATCGAAGCCGCGCGCGAACTCGCCGCCGATGAACAGCGCGAGACCGAGGCTGTCAACGAACTCGAACTGCGTTTTGAGCAAGTCGTCGCGCTACTTCGGGACCTCGACATCAACGCCGTGTGGGATGCGGCAACTGACGAGGAGCGCCGAATACTCGTGCACGAACTGCTCGAAGCAGTGACCGTGTTCCCCGATCACCTGGAAGTGAAACTCTACGGTGCACCGGTCCTGAACGTGCTGCTCGGTGAAGTTGGGCTCAAGGTACCGGAGATTGTTGGTGTCGGAGGCGGGACTTGAACCCGCACGCCCCTGAGGGCACCAGCCCCTCAAGCTGGCGCGTCTGCCTATTCCGCCACTCCGACGCGGAGTCCTACTTTAGCCGCTCTCGCAGACCACCACTTGCCGATCAGTGCGACGAGGGTGCGACGCTGTTCCACCCCGTGATCTCGTCCACGAACCCAGGGATGGAGAGGCTACCCGTAACACCACTAACGTTGCTCGACCACTCTACGAGCGATGGCGACGTAAACAATGGACGGACCCAGAACGAGGTCAGTAGTACCTGGTCAAGTTGCAGCCAGGTCGAACTCGCCGCAACGGGGTTGAAGTTGGAGATTGCCTTCGCGTAGAGCGAGTCGGCAACTGGCAATGACACCCGACTGGGAAAGGCGTCAATGTACGGCGGCCCGCTCCAGGAGCGGGCCGTATACGAAGGAGTGGTCGAGGTCGGGCGTGTGAAGACCGCCACGTCGTCCAGATTCCGCGCGGCCATTGCGGCGGCAGCCTCGTCACTCGCTGCCAGATCGATTGAGACTTGCACGCCCGCGGCCCGCCACTGGGCCACCACCCGGTTCGCGGTGGCACGATCGACGCCCGAAGGACCGATAGCCACCCGAATCGCCAGATTGGCCCCGCGAGCGTTCATCCATCCCGAGGTGGTGTGGTGATAGCCCAACGACTGCAACGCACTCACCGCGCAACTCGCGCAGTCACTCAGTACGGGTGTGCTCGATGGTGTGGTGGTGCTGGTCACCTTGGCCGAGGACTGACCGCTCGGCCCGGTACCGCTGGATCCCGGATACGCGTTCTGTCCCTGAGAGAACAGCGCGGACGCACCGATGGAGGGTGAGAACGTCACCGCACCCCACTCCTTGTTGATGAGCGTCTGGCGGTTCAACAGCCAACTGAGTGCCTCGCGCATGGCGAGCGTCTGTGTGGCAGGCCGCCCCGGCGCGTACGTGATCTCTTCGATGTTGTTCGACGTGCCGAGGTGGCTCAACACCCAGGGGTGAGCGCTGAGCGCCTGCTCCTGGGCCCGGTTGACGTTCAAGGTGTAGCCCGCGTACGACACCGACGAACTCGTCGGCATTGGACCGTTGCTCACGAAGACGAGACGCCCGTAACGCAGAGTGTCGGCGGGCCACTGCGCGTTCATGGTCAACACGATGCGCGTCGGCGTAGCGCTGTGCACAACGTAGGGACCTAGTGACGGACGTCGAAGGAGGTTGGCGACCGCACAACTGCCGGGCGATCCCTGAGCCTCGACGTCACGAAAGAGTAGGTTCCAGTCGGAGTACGGGTGGCTGAACACCGCGGTGGCCTTCAGGCCGTCGGCGGAGACGTGCAGGGATCCGATGGCCCGATATCCGTCGCTCTGAACGCTGGCGAGCGCGCGGGCGTGGCGCCACCAGGCGACCAGGTCCACCCCCGTGAAGTTCTGGCCGTTGCTCCACTGTTGGTGGGGGGCGATGGAGTAGACCACCGTTTCGGGTGCGAGCGAAGTCAACTCGGCCGACGCGATCGGTCCCCCCGCACCGTAGAGGATGCCGTTGGTGTTGGTGAGGAAGGCCGAGGGCAACAACAGGTCTCCAATGGCGTCCGAGCTAGCCGTGGCGCCCGAATCGAGGTAAGTGCAGCCGTTGAACGGCCCGGGCAACGAGATCGTGAGTGTCCTGGCGTTGTCACCTTTGGGCGTCTGGGTCGAGGCCTGGGCCGGGTTGAGCCCGAAGATGCCCGCGAGGAGCACGCCGCCCGCCAGCATCCGCACCAGCACATCGCGGGTGCGTACCACGACTACTGCAGGCGCAGGTCGAGAGTCAAGGTCGCGAACGTGAACACAAGCGCCGCCGCGACCGTGATGCGGTCAAGGTTGCGCTCCACCACCGTCGAGCCCGAGGCCGCGGCCCCGATCGACCCGCCCATGAGGTCCGAGATACCCCCGCCGCGTCCCGAGTGCAACAGGACGAGAAACACCAGTCCCACGGCCGAAACGGCCTCTATGACAATGAACGCCCAGGTGAACACAACGACCTCCGATTAGCGATTTCCAGCGTAGCAGTCGTCACAGGCCCGGATTATGGCGCCAAAGGACTCCGCCTTCAGACTGGCGCCGCCCACCAAGAAGCCGTCAACGGTGGTCTCGCGCATGATCGCCCCCGCGTTCTCCTCGTTGACCGACCCCCCGTAGAGGATGCGTGCCGCGCCCGGCGACAGCTCCTCGAGCTGGGCGCGGATCGCGCCGGTCATTTCCTCGACTTGGTCACGGGAGGCCGTGGCGCCGGCACCAATGGCCCAGATCGGCTCGTAGGCGACGCTCACCTGCTCGTGGTAGCGCTCGTCCAGGCCGGTCAGCGCGCTGCGCAGTTGCCCGGCGACGAACGATTCGTACTCGCCCGCCTCGCGCCGCACGACATCTTCACCCACGCACAGCACCGCGCGCAGCCCGGCGCGCACCACCGCCGCCAACGTGCGAGCGACGGTCGCGTCATCCATTGCGTACATAGAACGTCGCTCGGAGTGGCCCACGATGACCCAGCCCACACCCAGACGCTGAAGCATGGCGACGCTGATCTCACCCGTGTGAGCCCCGTTGTCGTGGGAATTCACGTGCTGGGCGCCCACGCCGAGGTCGATTCTCTCCGAGGCGATCACCGAAGTGACACTGCGCAGATCCACGAACGGCGGCACCACAACGACGTCGGTGTGCTCGGCGGGCTTGTTCTTCAAGAGCACGGTCAGTTGTTGGGTTAGGTGCACCGCCTCGACGAAGTCGAGATTCATCTTCCAATTGCCCAGGACCAGTGGCCGCACGCCTCGTTTCATCGCCGTACGCCCTCTCTCAGTGCTTTGAGCCCCGGCAGGTCGCCGAGCTCAACGAACTCCAGGGAGGCCCCACCGCCGGTGGAGACGAAGCTCACCGCGTTCTCCAGGTCCAACATCTTGAGCGCGGACACCGAATCACCACCACCCACGATGGAAAACGCATCCGAATGGGCGATCGCGCGCGCCACCGCCTCGGTACCCGCCATGAACCTCGGGTCCTCGAAAACGCCCATCGGACCGTTCCACAGAATCGTGGCGGCCGAGTCGATCACCTTGCAGAACTGCTCCGCGGCGTGGGGGCCGATATCGAAGCCCTCGTGCTCGTCGGGGATATTCGCCCCGAACTCGATGATCGGATCCGTGCCGCCCGCGCCGCCAACGGGCGAGCCGTCGCGCAGGCCACGCGAATCCGCCGGAATCATGACGTTGCCCTGGTCGAGCAGGACGCGACACTCCTCAACGTAGGCGGCGTCGAACAACGAGGAGCCGATGGTGCGGCCCTGGGCCACCTCGAAGGTGTACGCCATGCCACCGCCCACCAACACCGTGTCCGCCTTGTGCGAGAGCACCTTGACGATGCCGAGCTTGTCGGCGACCTTGGCGCCGCCCAGAATGGCGACGAAGGGCCGCGCCGGACCGTCGAGCAGCGTCTGGAGCGTGGCGACCTCGTGAGCGAGGTTGGGGCCGGCGGCGCTGGGCACCAGCGTGGGCGGCACCATGATCGAAGCGTGGGCTCGATGCGAGACACCGAACGCCTCGTTGATGTAGTAATCGAATCCGGCGATCAACCGCTCGCCAAAGGCCCGATCGTTCGTCTCCTCGCCCGGATCGAATCGCAAGTTCTCGAGCAACTCCACGCTCGGGCAGAACTCGTGCAGGCGCCGGGCCAGCGGCTCGACCCGATACTCCTCGACGACGTGGCCCTTGGGTCTGCCGAAGTGAGTGCACGCCACAACCGTCGCACCGCGCGCGATCAGCTCCTCGAAGAGTGGCACGGCCGCGCGTATGCGGAAGTCGTCGGTGATCTCAACTCGACCGTGGACCACCTCGACCGGCACATTGAAGTCCACGCGCACCAGCACTCGCGCGCCGTTGAGATCGCCCCAGCGCTCGTAGGACGGCAGTCGCGACACGAGATCAACGGCCGACGAGTCGGGTCAGATCCACGAGACGGTTCGAGTAGCCCCACTCGTTGTCGTACCAACCAAAGATCTTGACCATGCTCTTGTACTCGTCAATTGGCTGAACCATGGTCATCTTGGAGTCGAAGGTGCACGAATAGGAGGTGCCCACGATGTCCGAGGACACGATCGGCTCGTCGGTGTAGGCCAGCACGCCGACAAGCGGCCCTTCGGCTGCTGCGGCGCGAAACGCGGCGTTGACCTCGTCGACGCTCGTGGAACGAACGATGGCGGTGAAGTCGGTGATACTGCCGTCGGGCACCGGCACACGAAGCGACGTACCGTCCAGACGGCCCTTCATAGACGCCAGTACCAAACTCGTGGCCCGGGCCGCCCCGGTCGACGAGGGCACGATGTTGACCGCGGCCGCGCGTGCGCGGCGCAGATCGCTGTGGGCCAGATCGAGCAGGTTCTGATCGTTGGTGTAGGCGTGCACCGTGGTCATGAGACCGGTCTCGACCCCCAAGGCATCGTCCAGCACCTTCACCATCGGCACGAAGCAGTTGGTGGTGCACGACGCGTTGGACACGACGTGGTGAATGGCGGGGTCGTACGTGTGCTCATTGACGCCGATCACGAAGGTCGCGTCCGCGTCGCTCGCCGGCGCCGAGATGATCACCTTTCGAGCGCCCGCCGCCAGGTGCACGCTGGCGGCCTCGCGTGAGGTGAAGCGGCCCGTGGACTCGATCACGACGTCGACGCCGAGCTCACCCCAGGGCAACGCCGACGGCTCACGCTCGGCCAGCACCTTGATGGCTCGCTCGCCCACGATCATCACGTCATCGTGCACGCTCACCTCAAGCCCCAGTCGGCCCTGGGTGGAGTCGTACTTCAAGAGGTGCGCGTTGGTACTCGGTGAGGCGAGATCATTCACCGCGACGATCTCCACGGCCTCGTTATCAAGCGATGCGCGCAGGTAGCCCCGGCCGATTCGTCCAAATCCGTTGACTGCTACTCGTATCGGCACTCGCGTCTCCCTCTATTCGTCGTCGGTCATCTTCACACGCCATCAAGAATGGCGCGGGCCAATTTTTGCACATCGTGCACCAGACCATTGTCCCCCGCTAAATCAGCGACCACCGTCGCCAATGAGCAGGGTTGACGGCCGTACTCGCTGCCCTCGTCCACGAGCACCACGTCGGGCGTCACGCCGTGTACGCGAAGCGCCTCGACGTGGTCTTCGAGGGTGAAACCGGCGGTTTCGGGTTGCTGGGGGCGCAGGTTCGCAACGTAGACCTTGCGCGCCGACGTACCGGCGAGCGCCTGGGTGATCCCCGGCACGACGCAGGCGGCGAGCACACTGGTGAAGAGCGAACCTGGCCCGATCAGCACCAATTCGGCTCGTTCGATCGCCTCTACGGCCGCGATCGGCGCCGCCGGGTTCGTCGGTTCTAGGCTGATGCGCCGGATGCTCGAGGACCGGGCCACTTCGCTCTGACCCCTCGTAGGACCCTCCTCGGTGCTCGCGAGTAGCACCACGCCCTCGCAACTGGCGGGCACGATGGTGCCGGTCACGCCCATCACCTGAGCCAGCGCGCGCACCGACTCCTCGAGGTCGCCGGTCGCGTCCAAGAGGCCCACCAGGAGCAAATTGCCCACGGCGTGGCCGTCCAACTCGCCGACACGAAAGCGATGCTCGAAGGACCTGGTCAGGGGATTGTCAGGGTCGGCGAGCGCCCCGAGGCACTTGCGCAGGTCTCCCACCGCCGCCACGTTGAGCAGCGCCCGCAGTCGGCCGCTCGACCCCCCGTCGTCGGCCACCGATACCACGCCGGTGACCTCCTCGCTGACCCAGCGCAAGGCCCGCAAGGACACCGCGGTCCCGTGACCGCCCCCGACGGCCACCACCCTCATCGAGCGATGTCGCGGTGAAACACGGCGTTGTCGATGTCGAGACGGCGGCGCAACTCCTCGGCGATGGCCACCGAACGGTGGCGACCGCCGGTGCAGCCAATGGCCACCGAGAGGTAGGACTTGCCCTCCTTCACGAAGGCGGGAATCTGCCACTCCAGGAGTTGGACCACGTCGCGCAGGAAGTGCTCGGCCGGCTCCTGGGCCAGGACGTAGTTCGAGACGGCTTCGTCCAGGCCCGTCAGCGGCCGCAGCTCATCGACCCAGTGCGGATTCGGCAGGAAACGACAGTCAAAGACCAGATCCACGTCGCGCGGAATGCCGTTGGAGTAGCCGAAGGACACCAGCGACACGCGCATGGTGGCCGACGAATTTGCCTCAGTGAAGGTCTCGACAATTCTCGAGCGAAGCTGGTTCGTGTTGATCGAACCGGTGTCGATCACCAGGTCCGCCGCGTCGCGAATCGAGTGCAGCAACTGGCGCTCGCCCGCAATCGAGTCAGCCAGCGTCGGTGCCGGAAAGGGGTGACGTCGCCGGTTGCCCTCGAAGCGACGGATGAGCACGTCATCGGGGGCGTCGAGAAACAGGATCTTGGCCGAGTCGTGCATCATCTGCAGTTCTCGCTCCACGGCCAAGAGAGCGTCGGGCTGTACCCGGCCGGAGCGTCCCACGACGAAGGCCACACCGGCGTAGTCGAGCGTGCCGGCCGCTGCGAGTTCGCTCACGCGCGCAATGAGTTCCAGTGGCAGATTGTCGATGACGAACCATCCCAGGTCTTCCAGCGCCGCCGAGACCGTCGAGCGGCCCGCGCCGGACATGCCGGTGACCAGCAACACCTCACTCATCGCGCGCTTCCCTTCGTGGGTCGTGGTGGACCCGGTGCCCGTAAGTGATCGTAGAGCCTCCGTGCCACGTCGCCCGGCAGCCACGCGAGCGACGTCAATTCTTCGAGACTTGCCTGGCGTAGCGCGTCGAGCGAACCCATCTCCACTATCAGGCGCTCGCGACGGGCCGGACCGAGTCCCGCCACCCCCGCCAGGCTCGAGGCGACCATGGAGCGACCCCGCTTCGAGCGGTGAAACGAGATCGCGAACCGGTGCGCCTCGTCGCGGATGCGCTGGACCAGATAGAGGCTTTCGCTGCCGCGTTCCAGCGCGATCGGTTGGGATCGGCCCGGGCGGTACAGCAGTTCCTCGCGCTTGGCGAGAGCGGCAAACTCAACGAGGCCGTCGATCCCGGCCGCGCGCGCCGCGCTCTGGGCGGCGTGCAGTTGGGGCAGCCCGCCGTCGATGATGATCAACTCGGCGCGGCGAAACTTGGTTGAGCCCTGCTCGTCGTTCCAATACGCGAGTCGTCGGCGCACCACTTCAGCCATGGCGCCTACGTCGTCGTTGCCCAGCACCTCTTTGACGTTGAAGTGTCGGTATTCGCTCTTCTTGGCGATGCCGTCTTCGAAGACCACCATGGAACCGACGTAGTTAGTTCCCTGCAGGTGGCTCATATCGAAACACTCAATCCGATACGGCGGCAGTTCAAGTCCGAGCGCACCGGCCAATTCCTGGAGGGCGCGCGAGCGCACGTTGTGGTCACTTTGGCGGCGCAGCGAATCGCGCGCGATGACCGCGAGCGCGTCGTTGTTCGCCAATTCCAGTACGCGACGTCGCCGTCCTCGCAGGGGCGCCACAACCTCGACGCTCTTGTCGCGCAGCGCTTCGAGGTACTCACGCGTCAAGTTCGTCGAGGACCCCTCACTCGCGACCACCACGACCGGGGGGACGTCGTGCGCCTCCAGATAGAGTTCGGGCGCCACTGCCTCGAGAATCTCCGCTTCGCTCTCGTCCATCGACCGATCCACCAGGTGCACGCTGCGCCCGATGATGCGACCGTGGCGCACGCGAAAGCGCACCACCGCAGCACGTCCCCCCGACAGGGCAACCGCGAGCACATCAAGGTTGGAGTGGTCGTCGAGCACGACGCTCTGGTCGCTAGCCGCACGTTCGAGGGCGGCTAGACCGTCGCGCGCTCGCGCCGCTGCCTCGTAGTGGAGTTCACGTGACGCGGCCTGCATCTGGTTGCTGAGCAAGCGACGCAGGTGACGCACGTCGCCCTCAAAGAATCGCACCCACGCCGCTATGAGCTCGCCGTAGGCGTCGGCGTCGATCGCTCCAACGCACGGTCCCGCGCACTTCTTGATGTCGTAGAGCAGGCAGGGGCGGCCGATGCGCGTCTGATAGTCGAACTTGTGCTTGGAGCACGAACGCAGCGGGAACACCTGCAGCAACTCGTCAATGGTCACGCGCAGCGCACCCACGTTAGCGAAAGGTCCGAAATAGCGCACACCCTTCACGTGGCGCGCGCGGGTGATATAGGGCGCCGGGAAGTCAACGCGGGTGTCGAGCGCGACAAAGGGAAAGCTCTTGTCGTCCTTCAGACGCATGTTGTAGCGCGGCTGATTCTGCTTGATCAGCTCGTTCTCCAGTATCAACGCATCGAGCTCATTGGGAGTGATGATCCACTCGAGCGTCGCCGCCTCAGCCATGAGCGCGCGGGTCTTCTGGCTGAGGGCCTCGGGTCGTTGGAAGTAGTTCGAGAGGCGTTGGGCCAGCGACCGCGCCTTGCCGACGTAGATAACGTCGGCACGTTGATTCTTGAAGAGGTAACAGCCACTCTGGCGCGGAATCCCCGAGGGCTTGGTCAGCACGCCGCACCACGGGCAACCGCGAGCACGTCGCGCAGCACCGTGCCCGTGGCGCTATCCATCGCCGCAATCTGTTCGGGCGTGCCCTCGCCTACCACGAGACCGCCGCGTCGTCCGCCCTCGGGTCCGAGGTCGATGATCCAGTCCGCCGTCTTAATGACGTCCAGATTGTGCTCGATGACGAGCACGGTGTTGCCCTGGTCCACCAGTCGGTGCAATACCGAGAGGAGTCGCTGGACGTCTTCGAAATGCAGGCCCGTCGTCGGCTCGTCGAGCACGTACAGGGTGTGACCGGTCGGGCGACGAGCGAGTTCGGTGGCGAGTTTCACCCGCTGGGCCTCCCCGCCCGAGAGCGTCGGCGCCGGCTGACCCAGGCGAACGTAGCCCAGTCCGACATCCGAGAGGCTCTGCACGTGGCGCACGATGGCGGGCTGGCGCTCGAAGAACTCCAGCGCCTCGGCGATCGGCATGTTCAACACGTCGCTGATCGACTTGCCCCGGTACTTGATCTCGAGCGTCTCGCGGTTGTAGCGCGCCCCGTCGCACGCCTCGCAGTTCACGTACACGTCGGGCAGGAAGTGCATCTCAATCTTGATCGTGCCGTCACCCGCGCACGTCTCGCAGCGTCCGCCCTTGACGTTGAACGAGAACCGCCCTTGCTGGTAGCCGCGAACCTTGGCCTCCTGGGTCTCGGCGAAGAGCTTGCGAATCTTGTCGAACACGCCGGTGTAGGTCGCCGGATTCGATCGGGGCGTGCGCCCGATCGGCTGTTGGTTGACGGCCACCACCTTGTCCAGATGCTCGACGCCCACGATGGTGTCGTGCTCGGCGACCACCGTCTTCGCGCCGTTGATCTGGCGCTCAAGCGAACTGAGCAGGATGGAGTTGATCAGGGTGGACTTACCCGAACCCGAGACGCCCGTGACGGCCACGAAAGTGCCCAACGGCACTCCGACGGTGATGTTGCGCAGGTTGTTCGCGCGGGCTCCCTTGACCACGACCCGCCTGCCCTCGCCGACACGCCGCGAGGTGGGCACCTCGATTCTGCGGCGCCCCGACAGGTACTGGCCGGTCAGGCTCTCCCGATTCTTCAATAGATCCTCGTAGGTGCCCGCGTGCACCACCCGCCCGCCGAACTCGCCCGCGCCCGGTCCGATGTCCACGATGTAGTCGGCCATGCGGATCGTCTCCTCGTCGTGCTCGACGACGATGACCGAGTTGCCCAGGTCGCGCAGGCGCTCCAGGGTTGCAATAAGACGCCGATTGTCACGCTGGTGCAGACCGATCGACGGTTCGTCCAGCACGTAGAGCACCCCCACGAGGTAGCTCCCGATCTGGCTGGCCAGGCGAATGCGCTGGGCCTCACCGCCCGACAGCGACGCCGACGCCCGGCTCAGCGTCAGATAGTCGAGCCCTACGTCCATCAAGAAGTTGAGGCGCTCGACGATCTCCTTGTTGACCTGTCGCGCGATGGTCAACTCACGTTCGCTCAGGGTCAACTGCTTGAAAAAGTCAATCGCCTCGTCGATGGTCATGGCGCTGACCTCGGCGATGTTGCGGCCGTCGATGGTCACTGCGAGCACTTCGGGCTTGAGCCGTTGACCCCGGCACGCGGTGCACTCAACTTCGCGCATGTACTGCTCTGCCTGCTCACGCGACCAGTCACCGTCGGCCTCATTGCGTTTGCGCTCCAGCCAGTCCACGAGGCCGTTGTAGCTGGTGTCGTAGGTGCGAACCTTTCCGTAGCGGTTGCGATAGCGCACCGGTACCGATTTCTTGTCGACGCCGTAGAGGACGAGCTTGCGATCCTTCGCCCGCAGTTTCTTCCAGGAGGTGTGCACGTCGAAGCCACCCGTCGTGGCGATCCCCTCGATCAGCCGCTCGAAGTACTTGAAGCGCTGGCCCGACCACGGAGCGAGCGCCCCCTCAGCGAGCGAGAGTGAGTCGTCGGGAACCACCAGCGCCGGATCTACTTCGAAGCGCGTACCCAGACCCGTGCACACCGCACACGCGCCGTAGGGCGAGTTGAACGAGAAGTCGCGCGGGGCCATCTCAGTGAAACTGATGCCGCAGTGACTGCAGGCCAACTTCTCGGAGAACTGCACCAACTCGTCATCGTCGGTGAACAGGAATGACACCAGGCCCTTGGTCAGCTTCAGGGCTGATTCCACTGATTCGGTGAGGCGCTGGCGGTTGGACGTCTTTACCGTCAGACGGTCGAGCACCACGTCGATGGTGTGCTGCTCGTAGCGCGCCAGACTGAGGTCGTCGCGCTCGGCGAGCTCGACCACCACCCCGTCGACGCGAACCCGCGAGAACCCCTGGGAGGCCAACTCACTCAAGAGCGTGCTGTACTCGCCCTTTCGTCCTTCGACCACGGTGGCGAGCACCAGGAATCGGGCCCCACTGGGACGTTCGAGCACCTGGTCGACGATCTGCTGGGGACTCTGCCGCGACACCACGCGGCCGCACGTGGGGCAGTGGGGAACGCCAATACGCGCGTAGAGGAGGCGCAGGTAGTCGTGGATCTCAGTGATCGTGCCTACCGTCGAGCGCGGATTCCTTGAGGCGGTCTTCTGGTCGATGGAGATTGCCGGTGAGAGACCCTCGATGAAGTCCACGTCGGGCTTGTCCATCTGACCGAGGAACTGGCGAGCGTAGGCCGAAAGGCTCTCGACGTAGCGTCGCTGGCCCTCGGCGTAGATCGTGTCAAAGGCCAGCGAGGACTTGCCCGATCCGGAGAGGCCCGTGAAGACCACCAACTGGTCGCGGGGAATCTCGACCGAGAGGTTCTTCAGATTGTGGACGCGGGCGCCCTGGACGCGGATGCTCTGGGACATAGCGAGAATCTACCGGTCAGACGTCGCTCATCAGGTCGTCGAGCAGGGGCGCGAGACCTTGGCGCTGCAGCGTGTGCAGCACGTCACGTAGGGCCGCCGCCTCCTCGAAGCGCAGGTCGCGAGCGGCATCGAGCATGGCCGCCTCGACCCTGGCCATCTCCAGCGAGAGATCGTCGGGGAGCTCTTCGAGCGATGTGATGCCGTGCACTTTGTTACGCGGCTCGGGCGCACTCTCACTTCGCAGTCGGCCGAGGATGTCAGCCACACTCTTGGTCACCGTCTGGGGCGTGATGCCGTGTTCTTCGTTATAGGCGATCTGGGCCATGCGGCGCCGCTCGGTCAGCGACATGGCCACTCGCATCGACTCGGTCACACTGTCGGCGTAGAGGACCGCCTCACCATTGGCGTTGCGCGCGGCACGCCCGATTGTTTGAATCAGTGCACTTCGCGAGCGCAGGAATCCCTCCTTGTCCGCGTCGAGCATGGCCACGAGGGACACCTCGGGCAGGTCCAGCCCCTCGCGCAGCAGGTTGATGCCCACCAGCACGTCAAACTCACCCAGACGCAAGGAGCGCAGGATCTCAATGCGCTGGATGGTGTCGATGTCACTGTGCAGGTACTGCACGCGGTACCCGGCCTTCACGAGGAAGTTCGTGAGATCCTCCGCCATGCGCTTGGTGAGGGTGGTGATCAGGGCCCGCTCGCCACGTGCGACCACCCGGTCGAGGCGCGCGCGCAGGTCATCGATCTGATTCTTGGTGGGCACTACGGACACGATCGGGTCCACCAGGCCGGTCGGTCGGATGATCTGTTCGACGACCTGATCGGAGTGTTCGATCTCGTAGGGACCCGGCGTGGCCGACACGAAGATCATCTGGGGTACCAATTCCATGAACTCGTCGAAGTTGAGCGGGCGGTTGTCCATCGCGCTCGGCAGGCGAAAGCCGTGTTGGACCAACGTCTCCTTGCGCGATCGGTCGCCCGCGTACTGCCCTCGGACCTGAGGTACGGCCACGTGCGACTCGTCGACGACGACCAGGAGGTCCTCGGGGAAGTAGTCCAGCAGCGTGAAGGGCCGCTCGCCCGGCGAGCGACCGTCGAGGTGCGCGGAGTAGTTCTCCACTCCTGCACAGACGCCGGTCTGTTCGAGCATCTCGAGGTCGTGCTCAGTGCGCGAACGCAGGCGCTGGGCCTCGAGCAACTTGCCCTCGGACTCGAAGGTCGCCAACTGGCGTTGGAGCTCCTCCTCGATGCCCCGGCACGCCCGGTGCAGTGTTGTGGCGCTGGTGGCGTAGTGCGACGCCGCGAAGAGCGTGAACTCGTTCACCTGGCCACGGTGCTCTTGGGTGACGGGATTGAAGAACGAGATCTCCTCGACCTCGTCGCCAAAGAACGAGACGCGCACGGCCTCATTGGAGTAGGCCGGCTGAATCTCGAGCGTGTCGCCCTTCATTCGAAACATGCCTCGTTCGAGGACCAGTTCGTTGCGGCTGTACTGCATTTCCACCAGGCGGCGTAGCAACGCTCGCTGGTCGTAGGACTCACCCACCGACAACGCCAACATGCGGTCGCGGTACTCGAGCGGCGAACCGAGTCCGTAGATGCACGACACCGACGCCACGACAATGGTGTCGCGATGGGTCAGTAGCGACGAGGTCGCCGCGTGGCGCAGCCGGTCGATCTCCTCGTTCACCGAACTGTCCTTTTCGATGAAGGTGTCGGTGCGCGGAATATAGGCCTCGGGCTGGTAGTAGTCGTAATAGGAGACGAAGAACTCCACCCGGTTCTGGGGAAGCATCTCCTTGAGTTCGGACGCCAGTTGCGCGGCGAGCGACTTGTTGGGCTCGAGGATCAACGTCGGGCGCTGTACCTGCTCGATCAGCCAAGCAATCGTGGCGGTCTTGCCGCTGCCGGTGATACCTTCCAGCGTTTGATAGCGCAGACCGTCGCGCACCCCCTGGGTCAGCGCGGCAATCGCCCCGGGCTGGTCACCCGAGGGCTGGAAGGGCGACTCGACGAGAAACCTATCCACGGCGACGACCCTCGAGCAGCACATCGACCTGAGTGCGCAACTCAGCGAGCGTGCCCTCGTTCCAGATGATTTGATCGACGATGGCCGCGCGCTCTTCGTTGCTCATCTGGTTCGCAATGCGGGCCCGGGCTTCGTCGTCGCGAAAGCCGCGGTACTGCATCAGCCGCGCCACGGCGATTTCGGGGTCGGCCTGCACCGACCACACCTCGGCGAATTCGAAGATCTCACGATGCTCGGGGCGAAACAACGGCAGGGCCACGAAAACCGTCGGGTGCTCCAGGGTTGCGAGCTGGCGATGAATCTCCGCGCCGATGTGACCGTGGGTCACGTGGTTGAGCCGACGCAGTGCCGAACGATCGTGAAAGACCAGTTCGGCGACGAACGCGCGATCAAGGCGGCCCTCGGGGTCCAAGACCGCGTCACCGAAGGCGTCGCGCAGCGCCTGCCACGCGGGCCGACCCGGCTCGACGACCTCACGCGCGACTTGATCGGCATCCACGACCGGCCAGCCCAGTTCCGCGAGATAGTCCGTGACCGCGCTCTTGCCGGCGCCGATGCCACCCGCAACACCTATTCGCTCCACCCGACCACGCTAGCGACCGGGTGTCACACGAGGATCAAGTCAATGGCAGCACCGACGAGGCGGCGTTGGCTAATGTCCTAACAAGTCTCGGGGGGAGAAGAGTGTTCAAGTACGTCGTTCGACGTTTGGTGATGCTCATCGGCATCATCTTCGTGATCTCCGTGGGCAGTTTCTACTTGATTCACCTGCTCCCGGGCGACCCCGCGGCCGTGATCCTGGGCACCGGCGACAGCCCGGCGAACCGTGCCGTCCTCTATAAGCAATTGGGTCTGGACCGGCCCCTCGTGGTGCAGTACTTCATCTGGATCCGCAACGTCCTGCACGGACAGCTCGGCCTCTCGTTCATCTCTCAGACCTCGGTGGCCAGCACCATCCGCTCGGCGCTGCCCATCGACGTGGAGATGATCGTACTGAGCCAGGTCCTCGCGTTTGCCGCGGCAATACCCCTCGCCATGCGGTCCGCGCGCAAACCCGACGGGATTCTCGATCGGATCCTCAGCGCGGGAAGTTTCACCCTCCTGTCCATTCCCCCGTTTATCGTGATCGTCCTGCTGGTGCTGATCATCTCGATCAAGCTCGGTATTCCCAACACGGGACCGTCGTCGTACGTGTCGTTCTCGACGAACTGGATCGCAAATCTCGAGAGCCTGACCCTGCCCGCCTTCACCCTGGCGGTGGGCAGCTTCGTTATCTATTTCCGGGTGCTGCGCAGCGATCTCGTCGCGACCTTGCAGGAGGAGTTCATCACCATGGCCCGCTCCAAGGGGATCAGCCGACGGCGCATCATGTGGCGCCACGCCTTTCGCCCCTCCTCGGTAGCCTTGCTCGGCGCCGCCGGCGTGAACATCGGCGGGCTGTTGGCGAGCGGCTTCGTGGTCGAGTACCTGCTGGCGATTCCCGGCCTGGGCTACACCCTGATCGCCGCCATCAACTCGAGTGACTACCTGCTGGTCCAGGGCATCGTGCTCGTCGTCTCGGTCGGCGTGGTGCTGATCAACTTCGCCTTTGACTTCATTGTCAACATGGTGGATCCGAGGATCAGCCGTGAGTGACCTCATCGAAGAGACCCTGCTGGTCGAACGGCCCGAGAAGAGCGAACCGCTCGGCGCGCTGTTCTGGTTCTGCGTGGGCTGGCTCGCGCTCAACGTGCTGGGAGCGATCTTCGCCAATGTCCTGCCCCTCCAGGACCCGCTCTATCAGAATTACAGCTTCATCAACGCCGGCCCCTCCCTGCACCACTGGCTTGGCACCGATGATCTGGGTCGCGACATCTTCTCGCGCATCGTCTTTGGTTCGCGGGTGTCCATTGCGGTGGGCGTGGGCGCCATGATCATCGGTTTCGGCATCGGCGCGCCGTTGGGCATGTTGGCCGCCTACCGGCGTGGTCGATTCGACCTCATACTCACCACGTTGATGTACGTCTTCCTCGCGTTCCCCGCAATCATTGCCGTCATCGCCGTCTTGTCGTTTTGGACCCCGCGAGCACTCCTCAAGATCATCCTGGTGATCGGACTGGCCTCGGTGCCCATTGTGTACCGCGTCATCCGTACCGCCACGATGGCCATCGCCACCAAGGACTACATCGTGGCGGCCAAGGTCCAGGGCGCCACTGATCGGCGGATCCTCGTGAAGGAATTGCTGCCCAACATCGCGCCGATTGCGGTGTCGTTCCTGCTCATCGGCATCGCGACCGTGGTGACCCTCGAGGGTGCGCTCGCGTTCCTCGGGCTCTCGGTTAATCCCCCCACGCCTTCGTGGGGCAACATGATCAACGAAAGCCGCACGGTCATGTCTCAGAATCCCTGGCTCGTCCTCTTTCCCTCCCTAGCTCTGTGCCTGTTCCTCTTGTGCCTCAACTTCATCGGTGACCGGCTGCGCAGTCACTTCGACGTGACCGAGGTGAAGTTATGAGCGGCGCACTGCTCGTGGTTCGAGACCTGGCCACCACGTTCAACACCTCCGCGGGCCCCTTGCCCGCAGTCGGCGGTGTCTCCTTCGACCTCAACAAGAACGAGACGCTCGGCATCGTCGGTGAGTCCGGGTCGGGTAAGACAGTGCTGGCGCGCACCATCATGGGGCTGCAGTCACGAACCAACGCCACCATCACCGGCTCGGTTCAGTTGAACGGCGTCGAGACCGTGGGCGCCACCGAGGACGAGATGCGCCGGCTCTGGAGCACCGAGGTGGCCATGATCTTCCAGGATCCTATGACCTCGCTCAATCCGGTGATGCGCATCGGCAAACAGATCGACGAGACACTGCGAGTTCGTCTCGCCATGAGTAGGTCCGACGCCCGAGCCCGAGCCATCGAGTTGCTGGAGATGGTCGGCATCCCCTCGCCCGCCCAGCGCTACAACGCCTACCCCGGTCAACTCTCGGGTGGCATGCGACAGCGCGTCGTCATCGCGACCGCGCTCGCGTGCTCACCCAAACTCTTGATGGCCGACGAACCGACAACGGGCCTGGATGTCACCATTCAGGCGCAGATCCTGAACCTGCTCGACGGGCTGAAGGAACGCCTGCACATGTCGGTCGTCCTCATCACCCACGACCTGGGCGTCGTAGCGACGCGGACCTCGCGGATCATCGTCATGTACGCCGGTCGGGTGGTCGAGATGGGCAACACCCGCGACGTCTTCACCAACCACCGAATGCCCTACACCCGTGCGCTGCTCGAGAGTTCGCCCAAGGTTGCGAGCCCCTCGCACACTCGCCTCACCGCCATTGCGGGACGCCCCCCGAATCTCCTGCGACTGAGCGACGGCTGCGCCTTCGCGCCGCGGTGCGCCTTCGCGAGCGACCGGTGCCACCAGGAGCGTCCCGAACTACAGCCGAGCGCTGAGTCCGGCCACTCCTTCGCGTGCTGGAATCCACTCGATCCAACGGAGGGACTATCTCGTGGTTGAGCCGACAACGCCGCTGCTCAAGGTCGACAACCTGACCGTCACCTTTGGCAAGGGTCGGCACGCCGTGAGCGCGGTCGCCGACGTGAGCTTCGAGATTTACGAGGGTGAGACGCTGGGCCTGGTCGGCGAGTCCGGCTGCGGCAAGTCCACCACGGGCAAGGCATTGATGAAGATCATCGAACCGAGCGGTGGTTCCATTGAGCTCGAAGGCGTCGACATCACCCAACAGCGCGGGCGCACACTGCGCAACTCGCGCACCCGCATGCAGATGATCTTCCAGGACCCCATCAGTTCGCTCAACCCGCGGCGCCGGGTCAAGGACATCGTCGCCGAGCCCCTGGACTGCTGGAAGAGCGTCACCGGCGTCGAGCGCGACGTGCTCATAAGCGACCTGTTGACCAAGGTTGGCATCGACCCGGCCGTCTACGGCAACCGCTACGCCCGCCAGTTCTCCGGCGGTCAGTGTCAGCGCATCTCGATCGCCCGTTCACTCGCCATGCGGCCCAAGATGCTCATTTGCGATGAGATGGTCTCGGCGCTGGACGTGTCCGTGCAAGCACAGATCCTGAACCTGCTCGAGGACCTCAAGCAGGAGTACGGGCTCACCTTGTTGTTCATTGCCCACGATCTGGCAGTCGTGAAGAACGTCAGCGACCGCGTTGCGGTCATGTACCTGGGCCGGATCTGTGAGATCGGGCCAGCCGACAGCCTCTACGACGCGCCGGCGCACCCGTATACCAAATTCCTGCTCGGCGCAGCGCTGGAGGCGGACCCCGACTCGCCGATGCACGCCGACGTCCTCGAAGGCGAACCCCCGAGCCCGATGAACCCGCCTAGCGGTTGCCGTTTTCGAACCCGCTGCCCGTTCGCGAGCGAACGCTGCGCATCCGAGGAACCGCAACTACGCGAGGTCGCTGCGGACCACCGGGTGGCCTGTCACTTCCCTCTCAACGTTGACCAGGACGAACACTAACGGCGTGTGTCCTGGTTGGACTCACGCCGTAAGCAACTACTCGCTCTGGACTTCGGCCTCGGGTCCCGCCTCGGGTCCCGCCTCGGGTCCCGCCTCGGACATTGGCTCCTCGCCCTCGCCATCAGATGACTTGGTCGCGACCCCGGTGGCGTATTCGGCCCACGCGGCCTGAGCCTCGGTCTCGGGGGTGAACTCGCCGTATTCCAGACCACCGATGTAGTTACCCTCGGTGTCATAGGCGTGCGAGCCGAAGGCCTCGCGGTATTCCTCGGACACCTCACCGCCCTCAGCGGCCTGCTTGATCGACAGGCTGATGCGCCGACGCGCGGTGTCGAGCTCGATGATCTTCACCCACAACTCCTCACCCGCAGTGACGACCTGATCGGGCGACTCTACGTGATGCGCCGCCATTTCCGAGATGTGCACCAGACCCTCGATGCCCTCGCCCACTTGCACGAAGGCGCCGAAGGGCACCAACTTGGTGACCCGGCCGTAGACGAGCTGGTCGACCGCGTGCGAGTCGGCGAAGACCTGCCACGGATCGGACTGGGTTGCCTTGAGTGAGAGCGAGATTCGCTCCTTGGAGAAGTCAACGTCGAGCACTTCAACATCGACTTCGTCACCCACGGCCACGACCTGGCTCGGGTGGTCGATGTGCTTCCAACTGAGCTCGGAGACGTGAATGAGTCCGTCCATGCCGCCCAGATCCACGAAGGCACCGAAATTCACCACCGAGGAAATAACGCCATGGCGGCGCTCGCCGGGCTTGAGATTGTTGAGGAAGTCGCCGCGCTGTTCCTTCTGGGTCTCTTCGAGCCACGCGCGACGCGAGAGCACGACGTTGTTGCGGTTGCGGTCGAGTTCGATGATCTTGGCTTCGACGGTCTTGCCGATGTAGGGCTGCAGTTCACGCACTCGACGCAACTCGACCAACGACGCCGGCAGGAAGCCACGAAGGCCGATGTCGACGATCAGTCCTCCCTTGACGACCTCGATGACCACGCCCTTGACGACCTCGTCACGGTTCTTCAGTTCTTCGATGTTGCTCCAAGCCTTCTCGTACTGGGCGCGCTTCTTGGAGAGGATGAGGCGGCCTTCCTTGTCCTCTTTCTGGAGGACCAGGCACTCGACGCGCTCACCGAGCGACACGATGTCGGCGGGATCGGCGTCGTTACGAATGGAGAGCTCGCGCGCGGGGATGACGCCCTCGGACTTGAAGCCGATGTCGAGCAGGACCTCGTCATGGTCGATCTTGACAACGGTGCCGCTGACCAGGTCACCATCTTCGAATTCGAGCACACTGTTGCCGACCAGTGTGGCCAGATCCGTGCCGACCATGTTGTCCTCGGTGATGACGCGCGGAACGTAGTTCCCGTCTTCGTCAAAGGATCCCATTTGCTGGGGGGAAAGGAGGCTGGAGCCTTCCGACATGCGTACTACCTTTGTGGCGACCACACCGGGGTCAACTAGACAATGGGGCTGGGCCTTCCGGTGCAAACCCAGGGAACGATCCTAGCATCCGGGCTCAGCCCTTGGCCGCGGCCCAGTTTTCGCCCCAGTGCACGGTCGTCACGAGCGGCACACTCAATGTGGCCGCGTTGGTGAGCGCGTCAAGGATGATGCCCTCCACCGCCGGCTTCTCTCCGGGCGGGGCTTCCACCAGGACCTCATCGTGCACCTGGAGGATCAGACGCGCGGCCAGGTGCCGGTCCTCGAGTTGACGGTCCAACCGCACTAGCGCCGACTTGAAGATGTCGGCGGCCAGGCCCTGAATGCCGGCGTTGACCGCCTGGCGTTCCGCCGCCTGTCGCTGGGGGCCCACCGCGGTCGCCAAGTCCGGAAAGGGTCGAATCCGACCAAACTCGGTACGCGAGTAGCCACGGGCACGAATCTCGCGGATGGTGGAGTCGCGAAAGGACTGCAGACTGGGAAAGCTCGCGAAGTACTTCTCCATGACCTCGCGCGCCGCGCTCACGGTGATACCCAGGCGCTGGCTCAGCCCGAAGGACTCCATGCCGTAGGCGAGACCGTACGAGACGGCCTTGGCCTGCTCGCGCTGCTCGTGGGTGACGTCCTCGGGTGCGACGCCAAATACCGTGGCGGCGATGGTACGGTGCACGTCCTCGTGTGAGGCGAACGCCGCGAGCAGTCCGCTGTCCTGGGTGAGGTGCGCCAGGATGCGCAGTTCGATCTGGTTGTAGTCCGCCACCGCCAGCTCCCAGCCGGGTGTGGGCACGAACGCGTAGCGAAGCCGGCGACCCTCGAGCGATCGAACCGGGATGTTGTGCAGGTTGGGGCTGTCCGAGGAGAGTCGTCCGGTGCGAGCCACCGTCTGTTGGAAGGTCGCATGGATTCGCCCGTCGGAACCCACCGCCCCGATCAGCGGCGCACCGTACGTGCTGCGTAGCTTCTCGACCTCGCGATAGCGCAGGATGAGCGGAATGATCGCGTGCTCGTCCATAATGGCCTCAAGGCTGGTGGCGTCGGTGGAGTAACCGGACTTGATCTTCTTCACCGCGGTGAGCCCGAGTTCTTCAAATAGCACGCTCTGGAGCTGCTGGGGCGAGTTCACCTTGAACTCGTGACCGGCCATGACCTGGATCTGGCCGTCGAGGTCCGCCGCCTCCTTCGCGAATTCATCCGAGATTGTTCTCAGCATCGCGACGTCGACGCAGATACCGCGCGCCTCCATTCGTCCAAGCACCTTCACCAGCGGCAACTCGACCTGCTCGTAGACGTACTCCAACTCCCAGCGCGCGATCTCACCGCGCAGACGCTCGCGCAAGCGGGCGATGAGCTGCACCTGTTGGGCCAACTCCTCGTCGCCCGAGGGAGCCTCGAACAACGACGGAGCCGCGGACCTGGGCGCCTCACCGAGGAACCGGTGCGCGACGTCGGCCAACTCGTACTGGCCGCTCGTGGCGTCGACCAAGAACGCCATGATCGAGGTGTCGTCAGTGGGCTCGCGAACAGCGACGTCGTTCTCGCTGGCGCGACGATAGAGCGCCTTCAAGGAGTGGCCCGAGAGTCCGTGCTCACCAACCAGCGCCAAGAAGTCACCCATCGTCCCGACCGCCAGGGTGGCGTCGGGCTGGTTCAATACGGCGATGCGCTCGCCCTCGTAGGCAACGTCGAGCACCGCGCGGCCCTTCATCGCTTCGTCCAGCGCCACGCGGCGCCACGCGGGCGACGCCGCTCCCGCGCGAACCTCGCCCGGATCGGGCGCGTCAGCCGACTCGCCGAGCAGCCCCTCGGCCATGAGGCGCTCGAATCGAGAATGCATGGTCGTCATCTCGAAGCGGTCAAAGAATGTCAGCACGTCGGCGCGATGCCAGCCCCCGAGGGTGACGTGCTCGAGCGAGAACTCGAGGGGCACGTCGCGCACCAGTCGCATCACCGCCGCGTTGTTGCGGGCGCGCTCCTCGTAGTCGGCAAGATTCTCTCGCAACTTCGGCGTCAGCTTGTCCAGGTGCCGGTACAGGTCGTCTAAGTCGCGGTACTGGGCAAATAGTTTGGCCGCGGTCTTCTCGCCCACTCCCGGCACGCCGGGCAAGTTGTCCGACGCGTCACCGCGCAGCGCCGCCAGTAGCGGATAGCGGGCCGGTTCGATCCCACAGCGCTCAATGATCCCCGCCTCGTCGTAGAGCGAGTAGTCCGAAACTCCGCGGCGGTTGTAGAGCACCTTGACGTAGGGGTCCTCGACAAGTTGGAAGGTGTCGCGGTCGCCGGTCACCACGACCACCGGAATCTGCTCGTCGCGACCCCAGGTGGCGAGGGTCGCCAAGACGTCGTCCGCCTCGTAGCCGGTGACCCCGAGTACCGGGATGTTCAACACCTCACAGAGGTGTCGGATCAGATCGAACTGGGGTTCGAGGTCCGGCGGTGTCGCCGCGCGTCCACCCTTGTAGTCCTCGCTCATCGCATCGCGAAAGGTGCCCCCGGGCAGGTCGAACGCGACGGCTAGGGCGCGCGGCTTCTGGGAGCGGATGATCGAGTTCAACATCGCAGCGAACCCGTGCAGGGCGTTGGTCACCAAGCCCTCGCTCGTCGAAATATCACTCGACAGGGCAAAGTAGGCCCGGAAGGCCAGTGACATCCCGTCCAACAGCAGGAAGGGCCGCTGGTCGTCCGGCTCAGCCAAGAAACTCACCCTTCAGTATCTGCTGGGCCACGTCACGCATGCGCGTGCGTGCACGCATCGCCGACTGCTGGATGACCTCAAAGGCCGCCGGCTCGTCGAGGCCGCGCTCTTTCATGAGCAGCTCTTTGGCGCGCTGGACCAGTTCACGCGTCTCAATCTTGTCGTCGACGTGGTGCGCCTCCTTGGCGACCGTCGGCTCCAGTTCGCTCGGATTGAGCAGAGCGGCCAACTTGGGCAGGATCTCACTCGAGCGAAACGGCTTGACGAGATAGGCCACCACACCAGCGTCGCGCGCGCTCTCGATCAGCGAGCGTTGGCTGAAGGCGGTCAGCAGCACCACGATGGTGCCCGAGTTCTTCACCTCGCGGGCCACCTCGATGCCGTCGAGGCCGGGCATCTTCACATCCAGGAGCGCGAGGTCGGGCTTATGCTCATTGATCATCGCAAGCGCATCATCACCGCGCGCGGCCTCGCCCACCACCAGGTAGCCGTCGGCCTCGAGGATCTCCTTCAGGTCCAAGCGGATGATCGACTCGTCATCAGCAATTACCACTCGTCTATCCATGCTCGTCCTTTGGCGTCCATTCGCGTAGCAGTTCGTCTCGTTCGGCTACCAGGCTACGAACTTCCGACGAACGACGCTGCAGTTCGGCGTTGGCGGCAAGAACGTGGCGAGACAACTCGTCATATTCTTGCGCCTGCAGGGGCGTCTCGGAGACCAATGCCCGGATTCGGGCGTCGTCGAGTGCATCGTTCCACACCGCCACCTGCTCTTCGAGCACGTGCTGGCTCTCGCGCGCGGTCGCCAACCGTCGCTGCAGGTCCTCCAGCCGTCGTCGCTGCGCGCGTCCTCCCATGGCACTGAGTGTAAGACTGCTCAACCCCACCGGCCGATCACCTCCGAGCGTGCCAGCACGCCCGCTGCGGGCGCCACGGTGAAGCCCCCGCGCACCACATCGAGTTCGATCGACTCGTCGCGGCCCGCCACGGCGACCGGTCCCACGTCGCTTGGCTCGCTCACGCAGTGCTCGGCGAGCGCACGGTGCACGAAGCGCGCGTAGGGCGATTCGAAGAAGCCGCCGATATAGACCCTGAGTCCGAACTCGCGTGCGCGAACGATAATCGTGCGCGCGTTGGCGAGCCCACCAACGCGCGCGGGTTTGACACATATCATCGCCGCCGCCTGGTAGCGCACGATCTGGTGAATGTCGGCGAACGAGCGCACACCCTCATCCATGCTGACCGGCACCCCGAGGTTACGAGCGAGCGCGGCGTGCTCGACCAGATTGCCGACGCTGAAGGGCTGTTCGACGGCGTCCAGGGTGGCCACGGCGCCCACGCGCTCGGCCTGCGAGCGCACCTCCTGCGCACTCGCGCCCGAGCAGTTGTAGTCCAACAACAACGCGACTCCGAGTGCGCCCAGCCGCTCGAGCGCCTGCTCAGTGAGCGCACCCGGCGCGGTTTTGACGCGCACCCGGCCGACATCTGGGGGCACGAACCAGGAATCGAGCGGGTCGAGCAGCGACAGTGTTGACTGGACGGGCGTCTCGTAGAGCGCTGGCCAGAGCGTTCGAATCTCGGAGTGCGCAGCGCGCAACTCGCGATCCAACAGCGCCATCTCCACGAGCAGCACCGCGGCGTTGGAGGACGAGCGCGGGCCCGCAAAGCGGTTGAACCTCGCCCACGCGGGAGCGCGTTGCTCGCGCGCGACCACGTCGAGCAACTGAGGCACGGTGACGTGCTCGAGCTCGTCGCACACCTCGTCCAGCGAGGGGTCACCGTGCAGCCGCTCGGGTTGGGGCGAGATCTCCCCGTAGCCGACGCAGTCGTCATGCTCGATTGCCACGTAGAGTCGGGCACGCCGCTCGTGGCGTTGCCGGGCCGCGGTCACGGGCCGGGCCAGCACCGCGTCATCGCGCCATAGGGTCACCCTCACCCCCGCAACCTTACGGTTACTGCTACCGTTGTCGCCGCAGCCCGGATGGCGGAATCGGCAGACGCGGAGGCCTCAAAAGTCTTTACTCGAGAGGGTGTGTGGGTTCGAGTCCCACTCCGGGCACGCTGTTACCGTAGAGAACATGTCTGACGCCCCCCTCGCACCATTTCGCGATGACATCGTCGCTCTGTTTCCCGGACAGGGTTCAATTTCCGGCGCCGCTGGCGCCGCGTGGAGCTCATCACGACACTGGAACGTGCTCGAACGGATAAGTGCCGCATCGGGCCTGGACGTCGAATACCTTCTCACTAGGGCCGACAACGATGAGGTCGTGCGCACTGATCGAGCCCAGATCGCCACCTTCGCACTCTCGATCGTCTCGTATCTCGAACTGGTGGACCGCGGAGTACGTCCGCGCTACCTGCTCGGCCACAGCCTTGGGGAATTCTCCGCCCTCGTAGCTTCGGGCCTGCTTAGCGTGGACGACGGCGCTCGGCTCATCGGCGTTCGCGGCGCCGCGATGGCGCGGGCCGCCCGCGAGCATCCCGGCTCGATGGTGGCGCTCATGGGCGGCGACGACGAGGCACGGCGAGCCCTCGACACGTTTGACGGCATCTGGGTCGCGAACATCAATGGCAGCGGCCAGATCGTGGTGAGCGGCACCAGCGAGGGCCTCGACCGCTTGCTCGCCGCGCACCGCGAGCTCGGATGGCGCCGTGCCACCCCCCTCAATGTCGGCGGCGCATTCCACTCGCCCCTGATGGCGTCGGCCCAGGGTGAGCTCGACGCCGCACTCGACGCCGTCCAGTGGGGCACGACCGACGCGACGCTCATTGCCAACGTCGACGCGAGGGTGCACACCTCACCCATCGAATGGCGCACGTTGCTCTCGCGCCAGTTGACCTCGCCCGTGGAGTTCCTCGAAGCCACGCTCGCCCTACCCGACACGGTAACCACGTCGATCGAGATGGCACCGGCCGGAGTGCTCACCGGACTTACCAAGCGGATCAGGCCCTTTGCGACCCAGTACGCCCCCTCCACGCTTGTCGAACTACAGGAGCTCACACTATGAGTCGCCACGTCATCGTCACCGGAGCCAGCCGAGGAATCGGTGCGGCGATCGTCGAACACTTCATCGGCCAAGGCGACACCGTGGTCGGATTTTCACGTTCGGGCGAAGCCCCGAAGGGATGCGCGCACACGTACCAGGTCGACGTGGCTGACTCGGCGGCGGTGAACGCAGCCGTCAAGGACTCCATCGGCCGCTTCGGCCCCGTCGACACTGCGGTGCTCAATGCTGGAATCACACGCGATGGTCTGGCGCTGCGCATGTCCGACGAGCAGTGGCGCGAGGTGCTCGCCACCGACCTCGATGGCGCGTTCTACTGCGCGCGCGCCGTGCTCGGCTCGATGGTGCGCGCCCGTCAGGGTTCGATCATCTTCATCGGCTCGGTGAGTCCCTTCATGGGTGTGCCTGGCCAGGCGAATTACGCCGCGGCCAAAGCGGGCCTCGTCGGCCTCGCGAGGGCCCTGGCCAAGGAGGTCGCCACGCGCGGTATCACGGTCAACGTCGTCGCACCGGGGCTCATCGACACCGATATGACGACCGAACTGGGCGACGCGAAAGACCACCTATCAAGTCTGATCCCGATGGGTCGCATCGGTCAACCGTCCGAGATCGCTGGCGTTGTCGGGTTTCTCGCCGGTAACCACTCGCGCTACATGACCGGTTCGGTCCTCGTAGTTGACGGAGGCCTCGCGCTGGGGCACTAATGTGTCGAGGTTCGTACGACGTTTAGTACCATAGAACGACACAATCAACAAGGGGCTTAACCATGGACCGTACTGAAGCATTTGCGAAGTTCACCGACAACGCAGTCGAGGTGCTCGCTGTGGAACCTTCGCAGGTGACACCGGAAGCTTCGTTCGCCGACGACCTCGGTGCCGACAGCCTCGACCTCGTCGAGTTGGTCATGGCGCTCGAAGAGACGTTCAACATCGAAGTCGCCGAGGACGAGCTGAAGGACATCAGCACCGTGGGCCAGGCCTTCGAACTGATCTACGCCAAGCTGTAGTGCAGGTAGCTCGCACTCCTTCGGGTCCCGTACAGGGTCGCCGAGTCGCGGTCACCGGGCTCGGGGCTATCACCTGCGCGGGCGTCGGAGTCGACGCACTGTGGGAGGCGCTGGGAAAGCCCACGGCGCCGCCGAGCAAGCGCATCAGTGCGTTCGACGCGTCGGCCATCGGGGGCCCCAAGGAGTTGCGCCGCCTAGACCCGTTCTCCCTCTACGCACTGATGGCCGCCGATGAGGCGTGGCGTCAGAGCGGCCTCGCCGGACCGATCGAGGACGCGGGCAGCATCGTCACCACGGGGATCGGTGGTCTCCAGACGGTCCTGGAACAGGTCAAGGTCCTCGCTGAGCGCGGAGCGAACCGCGTGTCACCGTTCATGGTGCCCATGATGATGCCCAATGCCGCGACCGCGGCGGTCTCGATGCGCTTCGGACTCGGCGGACCCTGCGAGACCGTGACGACCGCGTGTGCCGCGGGAACCCACGCCATTGGCAACGCGGCACGTCTCGTCGCCACCGGTCGATCCAGCGTCGCCGTCGCGGGTGGCGCCGAGGCCGTCATGGTCGAGATCGCGGAAGCGGGCTTTCGCAACATGACGGCACTATCCAACGAAGACTTCTCGCGGCCCTTTGACGTAGGCCGCGACGGATTCGTCATGGGCGAAGGCGCGGGCATCTTGATCCTCGAGGAGTGGGAGCACGCACTCGCACGAGGCGCCACCATCTTCGCCGAGATCATCGGCGCAGCCTCCACGGCTGACGCACACCACATCACCGCGCCTGATCCCAGCGGCGCCGGCGCGATTCGCTGCATGGAGTTGGCACTCGCCGACGCCGACATCAGCGCCGAACAGGTATCGCACATCAACGCGCACGGCACGTCCACACCGCTCAACGATCTGGCCGAATCCATTGCCGTGCGTCACGTGTTTGGTGAGCACGTGCCCCCGGTCACCTCCATCAAGGGCCACCTGGGCCACTCGCTCGCCGCCGCGGGCGCCCTCGAGGGCGTGGCCTCGGTGCTCACCTTGTTGCACCAGTGCATTCCGCCGACTGCCGGCACGACGGTCGTTGACCCCGAGGTGGGCCTGGACGTGGTCATCGGCGCGCCGCGAAGCGCCGACGTGGAAGTCGTGTTGTCCAATTCATTCGGCTTCGGCGGTCACAACGGCAGCGTGGTGCTTCGTCGCTATCACGGCTAGGCGTCAGAACCACTCCTCGTAGCGTCGCGCAACGTAGGCGTTGTCGTACGCCCAGCGCGCGTTGGCAATGAACTCGCCCAACAACACTGGATCCTTCTCACCCGGTGCGGTCTCGACGCCCGAGCGCACGTCCACCCCCCAGACCGGGTAGTTCTGCACGACGTCGACGACATTGGAGGCCGTGAGCCCACCCGAGGCGATCAGGGGTACCCCCAACGTCTCGTCGGAAAAGACCTCCAGGCAGTCCACCAGGGAGTGGTGGTCGTCCGCTTCGGGCAACACGATGTAGTCGATCCCCGCCTCCAGCGGCCACGCCGCCACGTTGGCGGTACTCGAGACGCTGCGCAACACGGTGTTGACCCGATCGGCGACGTAGCGCAATTCCTCCACGGAGATGGGCCCGTCGATCTGTACCCCCGACAGACCGATCGTGTTGGCGATCTCGACGACCCGCTGGGGCATCTCGTGGCGAAACACCCCGATGGACAGCGCGCCCTGAGGAAGGCGGCGAACGATGTCGTGCGCCTGCGCGGGCGATATCTGGCGGGGCGTTGGTCCGAACTCAAAGCCAACGGCGTTGGCGCCCAGACCGATAGAGAAGAGGGCGTCCTCCTCGGTCGTGACCCCTGACACCTTGATGAACAGTCCCTCAACAATGAACCGCATGGATGCCTCCCTGCCCAGTACGCTAACCAGCCACGCGCCTCAGGGCGTTGACGTGATGATTCGCACGTCGGCGAACTCGTCGAGCGCGCCAGGATCCATCAGGGTGCGGTGCACGATGGCCAACGCCTCCACCACGCCTGAGCGTTGTACCGCGGTGGTCACGGTCTGGGGCCCCGGTGGACCCTTCAGGTGAGCCACCTCCTGGAGACGCCCCAGACTCGGCCCTTCCAGGTGCACCAGACGCCACGGCACGCTCGCGCTTCGTGCGTCCAGGCGCGCCACCAGTTCCTGGCCGGTGAAACAGCCCTTGGTGAACGACACCGCGGCGGCGACAACGTGCGCGCCGAAACTCTGAGGCGACAACTGCGCACGAAACTCGCGCCCCCCCGGCCAGGAGGCCTCCACCATCTGCGCGACGCGCTCGAAGGGCCCCTCAACGCTCTCGCGCAATTCGAGCGTGCACTCCGAGCGCAGATGGAACCGCCGCAGTCGAGCCAGTGTCGCCTCGCCCGTCTCGCGTTCGACCACCAGTTCGTAGTCCGGTCCGCTCACGCGCACCACGCACAACGTGAGGACCGCACCGTCGGGTTCCAAGAGCAGCGACCATCGACCCTTGGCGTCAAGTCCCTCAAGATCTTGACTGAGTTGACTCTGCAGATAGTCAAAGGCGTCGGGTCCGCTCACGCGCACCACGGACCACTCAAGGGCCTGATCAGGTGCCATCACGGATGTGTCCATAGAACCATTACAGTATGCGCCAACGTGCACTCCGCGCCCTCCGAGCAAAGGCCAGTGGTCAATGTCAACGCGCAATGAACTCAACACCATCACCTCGACCATGACCGAACTGGCCGAGCGCATCAGCGCGCTCGTCGAAACTCAGGGATCGAGCATGCCCAACGAGATGTACAGCGAGCTGGTGGCGGCCGAGCGGACCGTAGGCGCGCTACTGCGACGCCTGAACCGCCTGGCCAGTCGTACGTCGTAGCCTCGACCATTAGCCTTCAACCATGACTTCACCGTGGCAGTGCACCCCAACACTCACGCCACGCCAACGTCTCGATGTCCTGAATCTGTGCAATCACACCGAGGTGCACCTGGGGCGCGAGGCCATCGACGAGGGACGCCGACGCGCCGTCGTGCACGGGTGGACCGCCGAACACTGGCTCGCCTACCAGGACGACAAGTTGGTGAACTACGCCATGGTCACCGGAACCGAGCATCCATCTATTGAGATGTGCGGCGGCGGTCTTGACCGGGGACTGCTCGAAGAACTCCTCGCGCGCCGGTCAAGTATCGACTGGTGGACCCGCGGTACTCAGCCGGTCGACGGCGGCGAGACCGTGCGCACGCTCCAGTTGTTGCGAGTGAGGCTGCCCGTGACGGTGCGCGACGTGCCCACGAGCGCGACCATGCGTAACTTCGATCCTCACCACGACGAGGAAGCGTGGCTCGATCAGAACAACACGGCCTTCGCCGACCACCCCGAACAGGGTGCCTGGCTACTGAGCGATCTTGACCAGCGGACCCACGAACCGTGGTTCGACCCGTCGGGCTTCTTGCTGTTGGAGATCGACGGTCGCCTGGCGGCATCGTGCTGGACCAAAGTGCACGAGTTGCACCCGGACCGATTCGGCGAGATCTACGTGGTCTCGGTCCACCCTGACTTTCAGGGTCGCGACCTCGGTCGGGTCATGGTCACTCAGGGCTTGGCCTCGCTGCGCCGCAAGGGTGTGGCCAGCGCCGTACTGTTCGTCGACGAATCAAACGTCGCCGCCCGGTCCCTCTACCAGTCCCTCGGGTTCGAACTCGAACGCGAGGACCACCTCATCCGCTTCTCGCGTCCCTAGCTGCCGACGAGGCGACCCACGACGAAGGTGACGGCGGCCGCGATGGCCCCGATGAAGGTCTGGCGAAGCGCCCAACGCACGACACCGCGGTGGGTAAACCATCCGATACCTCCTCCGACGAGCGAGGAACCAACAACGGCGAAGATAATCGACCAGATGACGTCGTTGCCCGCGCTCGACCACAACCACGGCAACAGGGGCACGAGCGCGCCAATTGCAAAGGCGAGGAATGACGACAACGAGGCAGCCCAGGGAGATCCGGTTGCCGAAGGATCGACACCCAACTCCTCGCGCGCGTGAGTACGAAGGGCAAGGTCCGGATCGCGCATCAGGTCGATCGAGAGGCGTTCGGCCAACTCGACGTCGATGCCTCGCGACACGAAGAGGTCGCGAAGTTCCTTCTGCTCGTCCTCGGGTGCCGCGGCGATTGAGCGACGCTCGACGTCGATCTCGTACTCGAGCAGTTCCTTTTGCGCGCGCATCGACAGGTACTCGCCGGTGGCCATCGAGAATCCTCCCGCGACCAGACCCGCGAGACCGGCGAGGCGAACCACGTTGTGGCCCGGGTTCGCGCCGGCGAAGCCCACGATGAGCGAGATGTTAGTGACTAGCCCATCGCTCACTCCGAAGATGCCCGCTCGGATCCACCCCCCCGAGATCGATCGATGTGCTTCTTCGTGCACTGCAGCGGCCATGGCAACATCCTACGAGGCCGGTACGAACGCGTCGCTCACAACGTGGCGAAAGATAGAGTCTGAAGGGAGGTTGTTATGACCACACACGTGAACAGCATCGAGGACTTGAGTGCACTGGTGGGCGCGCACCTCGGCTACTCCGGCTATCACACCGTCACCCAGCAAGAGGTGAACCTGTTCGCCGACGCTACGGGCGACCACCAGTGGATCCACGTCGATCCCGAGCGCGCCGCTGCGGGACCCTTCGCCGGCACGATCGCGCACGGCTACTTCACCCTGTCCAAGATTCCCGTGCTGCTCGGCGAAGTCCTCAAGGTGAACGGCGTCGCGATGGGCATCAACTACGGCACGAACAAGGTTCGTTTCACGAGCCCGGTGCCGGTGGGCTCCGAAATCCGTGCGGGTGCCACGTTGGCGTCCATTGATCAGGTGCCCGGCGGCGTGCAGGTGGCGCTGGATGTGGTCATCGAGGTTCGAGACGCCCCCAAGCCCTCGTGCGTCGCCCAGGTCCTCTTTCGCTACTACCTCTGAGTCATGGGCACCATCAAACTGCCCCAGGGAGAGGAGAAGACGCGCCAGGTTCGCGCCATGTTCGACGCGATCGCTCCGCGCTATGAGTTGGTCAACAAGCTCATGACCTTCGGACTGGACGCACGGTGGCGTCGACGAGCCGTGGGCGACCTGCGTCTGGCACCCAACAGCCTGGTGCTCGACATCGCCGCGGGAACCGGGGATTTCACGCGCGAGTTGATCCGTCAGGGACATCGAGCCGTGGCCACCGACATCAGCTTCGGCATGCTCGAGGCGGGTCGCGACGTGCCCGAACGAGTTCAGGCCGACGCCTCCGCACTGCCCTTTTGCACCGCGAGCTTCGACGGAATCACGTGCGGGTACGCGCTTCGCAACTTCACCGATCTCGCCGCGACCTTCGACGAGATGGCCCGGGTCACTCGACCGGGTGGACGCATCTCGTTGCTCGAGGTCGCCGAACCCGCTGGCGGACTACTGCGCGCGGGCTTTCGACTCTGGTTTCGACGAATTGTGCCGTTCATCGGTTCGTTGGTGTCGGACCGAGCCGCCTACCACTATCTTCCCCAGTCAACGGCCTACCTGCCTGAGGCCGAGGAGATCGTGCGGATGCTGAATCGGGCGGGCTTCAGCGCGGTAAATCATCGCCGTGTCATGGGGGGACTCAGCCAGCAGTTTCTAGGAACGAGGTCCCAGTGAGATTCGAACGAACACCGATCGCCCCGATCCCCGAGCCGGTGTTGCGCGCCCACGGCGCGCGCAACGGCTGGCTGATCGAGAGCACGGACATGATCCGCTGCGGCTTTGGCGAGTCCGTGGCCTCCTGCGAGATGCCCATGGGGCTCGAGGGTGGCGACGAGGTGCTCAGCGCGCTTCGCGGGCACGAATTGTTCGGATCCGATGGGCCTTCTGGCAGCGGCGTGGTCGCCTTCGGTTCACTTCCCTTCGACCGATCCGCGCCGGCCCGTCTAGAGGTGGCACGCTACCTGATCACCCAGAACCGTGCGGGCGAAGCCTGGCTGAGCATGCTGGAGGGTTCGCCTGATCCCTCAATCCTCATCGCCGAGGTGAGAACACCGAGCCAAGAGGCCCAGAGCCTTCGCTCGCTGCGCTACCAGCCCACGCCCGAGGAGTACGCCCACCAGGTGGCGCGCGCCGTCGAGATCCTTCGACGCAAGGAACTCGACAAGGTGGTGCTGGCGCGCTGCGTGAGCGGCTCGGTGCCCGAGTCGCTAGACGCCGCCGCCATCGCGGCCCGACTCAGGGTGCGCGAGCCCATCTGCACGATCTACAGCCTTCCCACCACCGACGGGCGCCGCTACGTGGGCGCCAGTCCCGAACTTCTCGCGCGTCGAAGCGGCCCCGTGGTCCAGTGCCACCCCCTGGCGGGCACGATCGCCCTACCGAGCAACGTCGCTCCCGACGACTACGAGACCTGGCTGCTCGGCAGCACGAAGAACCTGCACGAGCACGGTGTGCTGGTCGACGATCTCGTGCGCACCCTCGCCGATCGCTACGACGACATCAGTGTTGACCCCGCCCCGTCGATCGTCACGTTGCGCACGGTGGCGCACTTGGGCACCTGGATCACCGGCGTGCACCACGAGCCCGCCAACGCGCCCGACGCCCTGGAGGTACTCGCGATGCTGCACCCCACGGCCGCCGTCGGCGGTATCCCGCGGCGCGCCGCCTACGAACTAATTCGCCAGATCGAGCAGCGCGATCGCGGCCACTACGCCGGTCCGCTCGGCTGGCTGGACGCCAACGGCGACGGCGAGTGGTGGATTGGCCTACGCGGGGTGCTCATCGCGGGCAGCGAGTTCGAAGCGTGGGCCGGGGCGGGCATCGTGAGCGAGTCCGATCCCACCGCTGAGCGTGAAGAGACCAAGGACAAGCTCGCGAGCGTGCTTTCGTCGGTGCTGGTCGAGCGGGTCTAACGCGTCGGTCGCGCCATGCCCAGCAATCGCTGGCACCCCCACAAGGTCACGAGCAGCAGTGCCTCGAGCACAATGGCGCTGGACATCTTGGAGACGCCGCGGGTCCGGTCGCTGAACGAGATCGGCACCTCGATGAGCGTCGCGCCCGAGCGGCGGGCGCGGTAGGTCATCTCGATCTGGAAGCCGTAGCCGTCGGCGCGCACGCTCTGGTAGTCGATCATGGCCAGCGCCTCGGCCGAGTACACCCGGAACCCCGCCGTCGAGTCGGCCACCCCCAGTCCCAGAACGAGGGACGCGTACTGGTTCCCGCCACGTGAGATGAGTCGGCGCAGGAATGACCACTTGGGAATCGAGCCCCCGCGCACGTAACGTGAGCCAATGACCACGTCGTAGCGTTCGCCCTGTGCGAGCAGGCGCGGTAGGTCGTGAGGGTCGTGGGAAAAATCGCAGTCGATCTCAACGAAGTGGTCGTAGCCGCGTTCGAGTCCCCACGAGAAACCGGCACGGTACGCGCCACCCAGTCCGCTCTTGGCCGGTCGGCTCAAGATGTCGATGTGGCCCAGCTCGCTCGCCACCTCGCGCGCCTTCGCCGCGGTGCCATCGGGACTGGCGTCGTCGACCACCAAGAGGTCGGCTTCGGGCACCAGTTCGCGCAGCGACCGCAACATCAGTTCGATGTTGAGAATCTCATTGTACGTAGGGAGTACCACGAGCGCACGCATCCAGCAATTCTACCGAAGCAACCTAGACTGGCTCTTCGAAGCGAGCTTGAGGACTGCCCAGGCGCCACAGAGAAGGATCATGTCCGAACCGAAGCCCAAGAAGCGATTCGCCATGCCGCGAGAGATCCGCATCATCTTGAGCGTCGGCCTCTTGGTCTTTGTCACCGAGTACCTGGTCCTACCCCAGTTCACCTCGGCACGCGCGTCGCTGCATCTCTTGTCCTCACTCAATCCCTTCGTTGTCGCGCTCGCCGTGCTCTTCGAGATGGCGGCCATCTACTCCTACGTGGAACTCACCCGCACTGTCCTGCACCCCTATTCGCCAGACCGGTTCAACACGTTGCGCGTTAACCTGGCCGGCCTCGCCATCAGTCACGTAGTGCCGGGGGGCACGGCGCCCGCCGGAGCGCTCTCGTATCGAATCTTCAATGAGCTCGGCGTGCCCAAAGAGACCAACGCCTTCGGCCTCGCCACCCAGGGCACGGGCTCGGCCGTGGTGTTGAACATCATCTTCTGGGTGGCGCTCGTGATCTCGATCCCGCTACGCGGTTTCAACCCCTCCTACGGCTTCGCCGCCCTGGCGGGCGTCTTTCTCCTGCTCGCCTTCTTCGGTACGATTCTCCTGCTCACGAGGGGTCAGCGCCACGCCGACAACTGGATGCGCGCCATCGCGGGCCACATCCCGGCCATGGACCCCGACGTGGTCTCGCGCCTGCTCACCAAGGTGGCCGAGCGCATCACCGTGCTCATCAACAACCGGCGCACGCTGTGGTGGGCCTTCACTTGGGCCGGACTCAACTGGCTCTTCGACGCCACGTGCCTCTGGGTCTTCGTGATGGCCTTCGGCCACGTGATGTCGCCAGTCGACCTGCTCGTGGCCTACGGTCTCGCCAACGTGCTCGCGGCCATCCCAATCACGCCGGCCGGGTTGGGCGTGGTCGAGGGCGTGCTCATCCCGACGCTCGTCGGCTTCGGCGTTCCCCACAGCCAGGCGATCCTCGCGGTCCTGTCGTACCGTCTCGTGAACTTCTGGATCCCGATTCCCCTGGGCGGTGCGGCCTACGCGAGCCTGCAGTGGCGCCGCAACGCTACATCGTCGCGAGCGAGCGAGAGCGGCTCAACGCCCGACGCTTGAACTCCTCCTGCGCGGAGAACTCATTCACCGACTGCAGACGGCGCCAGCGGCGATCGGTGCCGAGCACCCAGGTGAAGCGATCGTCACGCCACGTGATCTCGAAGGCCTCGTGAATCTCGGCCTGCAGGTGCGGGTTCTCAATCGGCACCATGACCTCGACGCGCCGGTCAAGGTTGCGCTCCATCAGGTCGGCCGAACCGATGAACACGCAGTACTCGGCACTCGTAGGCTCGCCGAAGATGAAGACGCGAGAGTGCTCCAAGAACTCGCCAACCAGGCTGTGCACCGTAATGTTGTCCGACAGGCCCGCCACGCCCGGGCGTAGGCAACACAGCGTACGCACCTCGAGGCGAATCTGCACGCCCGCAAAGCTCGCCTCGTAGAGCGCATCGATGATGCTCGGATCAGTGAGACCGTTCACCTTGATGGCGATGCGCCCCATCGGACCGAGGTCGCGTTGGACGTTGATCAACTCGATGATGCGCGTGCGCGAGAGGTTGGGGCTCACGATGATCTTTCGGTACGCCGCATTGCGCGCGAAGCCCGTGAGGAAGTTGAAGAGTTCGCCTATGTCATGAGTGATGTCCGGGTCACAGGTCAACAGACCGAAGTCCTCATAGTTGCGCGCGGTCTTGGAGTTGTAGTTGCCCGTCGCCACGTGCGCGTAGCGCGTGGTCGTCTCGCCCTCGCCGCGCACCACTAGGGCCGTCTTGGAGTGTGTCTTGAGTCCCACAACGCCGTAGACGACGTGCACGCCCGCATCTTCGAGGGCCTTGGCCCACTCGATGTTGGCCGCCTCGTCGAATCGAGCCTTCAACTCCACCAGGGCGACGACTTGCTTGCCTCGCTCGGCGGCACGGATCAGCGAGCCGACCACCGGCGAATCGCCAGAGGTTCGATAGAGCGTTTGCTTGATGCCCACCACCTTGGGGTCGTCAGCTGCCTGGGCGATGAACATCTCCACCGAGTCAGTGAAGGACTCGTAGGGATGGTGCAACAAGACGTCCTCTTCGCGCATGGCGGCGAAGATGTCGCCCACGTGGTCCCCTTCGAGTAGTCGCGGCGGCGTGAGTGGCGACCACCCCTCCCCCTTGAGGTCCGGTCGGTCGACCCCGTAGAGGCTCCACAGGTCGGTGAGCCCCAACGGCGCATCGGTCACGTAGACGTTCGAGGGATCCAGCTCCAACTGGTGCACCAGCAGATCCAAGAAGTCCTGGGACATGCCGCTTTGGATCTCCACGCGCAGCGCCTCGCCGAATCGGCGTCGGCGCAGCTCGACCTCGAGCGCGACCAGCAGGTCGTCCGCCTCGTCCTCTTCGAGGGTGAGGTCCGCGTTGCGCGTCACGCGAAACAAATCGGCGCGCCCCACGTGCATTCCCGGGAACAACCGGTGCAGGTTCGCCGTGATGAGGTCTTCGATCAGGCACCACCGACCCGTGCTCGCGTGCAGGAAGCGCGGCAACGAGTTTGGCACCTTCACGCGCGCGCTACGCTCCTCGCCCGACAACTCATCGCGCACGGTGACCGCGATGTTGAGCGAAAGGTTCGAGATCATGGGGAACGGATGTCCCGGGTCCACGGCGAGGGGCGTGAGTACCGGGTAGATGTTCTCATCGAAGTACGCGGTCAGCTCGGACTGCTCCTGTTCGTCCAAGTCGGCGTAGGCCACCAGGGCGATGCCGGCCGAAGCGAGTTCGGGCAGCAGCGAGTCGAGTACGAGCCGGTCCTGACGTTCGACGAGCGAGAGCACCCGCTCACGAATCGCGGCCAACTGCTGACGCGGGCGAACGCCGTCCACCGAGGGCGTCTGCACACCCGCGGCGACCTTGTCCTCGAGGCTGACGACGCGCACCTGGAAGAACTCATCAATCATCTCGGCGAAGATGGCGACGAACTTGAAGCGCTCCAGGATCGGCAGCCGCAGATCTTCGGCCAGATCCAACAAACGCGCACCGAACTCGAGACGCGAGAGTTCGCGACTGGAGAACCGCTCGGGTCCGAACGAGGCGAGATCAATCGGCACGGTTCATCTGCACTTTCCCACGTAAGAAGTTAATTCCTACCATCGTACGACTACTGTAAAAGGGGTGGCGAAACACGCAAGCGTCAAAGTGCCGCGAGCCGACTCGCCCCCGCGCGACGAGCCCCCCCGCTCGCGTTCCACCGAACTGGGCCTTATGGCGCTGGCGTGGATCATCGTCACCTCGTTCTACATCCTCGCCTCCCTCGGCGCCCAGGGCCACATGCCGCCTCGCCTCTGGCTCTTCCTCAGTGCCATCGTGGCGATCTCGCTGACCCTGCACGTGGCAGTGCGCATCCTCGCGCCACACTCCTCCCAGGTGCTCCTACCCGTCGCCACGTTCCTCAACGGCATTGGCTACGTCGAGATCGCACGCTGGAATCCCAGTGCCGCCGCGTACCAGGCCGTCTGGTTTCTCGTGAGTGGCGTCGGAGTCATCGTCACGCTCGTGGTGGTCAAGCACGCTCGCGACCTGGACCGATACCGCTATCTCACCCTCACCGGGGCCATCGCACTGTTGCTGGCCCCCCTCGTTCCCGGTATCGGCCTCTCGGTCAACGGCGCTCGCCTGTGGGTGTCACTCGGACCCATCTCCTTTCAACCCGTGGAGATCGCCAAGATCCTCCTGGCCTTCTTCTTCGCCTCGTACTTCGCAGCCAACCGGGACTTGCTGTCGACCCCCACCCAGCGCATCGGACGGCACCTGATCGTGCCACCCAGAACCCTGATGCCGATCCTGGGCGCATGGGCGTTCGCCGTGGCGATCCTGGGCGCCGAGAACGACGTGGGCTTCGCCATTCTCATCTTCGCGCTGTTCATCTCATTGCTGTGGGTCTCGACGGGGCTGAAGACCTACGTGCTGCTCGGCTTGGGGTTGTTCGCTGGTGGAGCCCTGATCGCCGCCAACTTCTTCTCCCAGGTACAGTCGCGCGTCAGCTTCTGGCTCGACCCGTGGTCGGCGCACAACTTCGCGATCTCCAACCAGCTCGCCTACGGATGGTTCTCCCTCGCCGCCGGTGGGGTCACCGGCACGGGGCTGGGGCTCGGTCAGTCCGGCAACATCCCCTTTCTGACCTCGGATATGATCTTCGCCGCGGTGGGCGAGGAGTTGGGCCTGCTCGGGGTCCTGCTCATCCTCGGTCTCTTTGCCGTGTTCGTCGGCGAGGGATTTCGCATCGCGCAACAGGCCCACTCGGACTACGTGCGACTCGCCGCCACTGCGCTCACCGCCACCGTCGGCATCCAGGCCTTCGTCATCATGGCCGGCGTCCTGCGGGTCCTACCCTTCACGGGGATCACACTCCCCTTCGTCGCCTACGGCGGCAGCTCGCTGTTCGCCAACTACATCATCGTGGCGCTGTTACTGCGGATCTCACACGAGAACAACATCGAAGTCCGAGGTGGCGAGGTGCGTGTCGTGCCGATGGACGAACTCTAGTTCCTAGGCGCCCTCGAGCACGTCCTCGGCGCACAGCACCGGCGCGGGCACGCCCTGGCGCAGAGCCAGGATCAACGCGTCGCTGGTGCGGCAATCAAAGCGCTCGCGTCCGCGCGGCGTCATCAGGTCGAGCTCGCCGTAGTACACGCCGTCCTCGTAACGCACGATGCGCGCGGCGATGATGTCGCTCGCCAGACGCGCCAGAATGTTGCTCGCAAGCTCGTGGGTGCCCGGGCGACGTCCCGCGGTGGCGAAAAGCGCGTTGTGCAGGGCCTGCGCCTCGGGCAGCGCAATGGGAATCGACAGATAGCGGTACGGCATCTCGGCTTCCATCAGGTGCGCCTGGGGCGAGGCGTCGCCCAGGTCGAAGGTGACCGATTCCACCGTCATCACCCGGTAGGTGACGTCGTACTCGCTCGGTGTGGGAACGTCAGCGTCGCTCATGGGGCAAGGCTAATTGCTGACCCGTCGCGATACCGAGAGCACCAGGCCCCCCGCGGCGTAGAACACCAGCACCGCCGAACCGCCGTAGCTGAGAAACGGCAACGGAATACCGGTCACCGGCATGATGCCCATGGTCATCCCGATGTTCTCGAAGCAACTGAAGGCGAAGAAGATGAACACCCCTAGACACAGCACCCGACCCATGGTGTCCTTGGCCATGCGACCGATCATAAACATCCGCCAGGCCACGAACGCCAGCAACAAGACGATAAGGACGGACCCGATGAAGCCGAGCTGTTCGCCGATGGCGGTGAAGATGAAGTCGGTGCGCTGCTCGGGTACGTAGCCGAGCACGGTCTGCAGACCCTTGAACAGGCCCGCGCCCGTTAATCCGCCAGAGCCGATCGCACTCTTGGCGTTGCTGACTTCATAGATGAGCGGCGCCAGCGCCGGGTTGGTCGAGTTCTGGTTCAGGAACGAGACGAAACGGTCCACCTGGTACTTGTGCAACAAGTCGAAGTAGATCGAGCCGGCCACGCCGATCGAGCCGACAACCGCCAAGAAGGACATGAAGCGCGGTGGCACCCCGGCGATCACCATCATGGCCGAGATCACCAGAACGATGATAATCGCGGTGCCCAGGTCGGGCTGGAGCACGATCATCGCCAGGGGGGTGCCGCCCATCACCAAGATGCGCACCACGTCGTACATGGTCAGACCCTCGGGCCGTCGGTGGCAGTAGGTCGCCACCGCCAGGATCAAGATGAGCACGGTGAACTCACTCGGTTGGATCTGGATGATGCCTAAGTTGTACCAGCGCTGAGCGCCGAGCGAACTCTGACCCACGACGAACACGCCCGCCAGGGCCACCAACGAGATCACGTACAGCGGCGTCGCCAGGATCTCGAATCGCCGGTAGTCGAACATCGAGATCACGTACATGACAATGATGCCCAACACCACGAAGAGTCCCTGGCGTTCGAGGTAGTAGTGGGGGTTATAGCCGGCGTTCAACATCGGCTGGCGCGTGGCGCTGTAGATCATGAAGGCGCCGATGATCCCGAGTGCCATCAGCCCCCACAGGAGTCCGAGGTCGAGCCGGTCACGCGCGCGCAAGCGCGAGGTCAGCGCGCTCAAGGTGTCGGTCACGAGATCACCTCGAGCAGCCGCGCGCCGTCGACGCGAACGCCCCACCACCACCGCATCTGACGTGCCGCCTGGAAGGCGAGCATGCCCAGCCCGTTGGCGCTGCGGCACCCCTGGGTTTCATAGAGAGCGCGCCATGATGACATCCGTGGCTCATACGCTATATCGACGGCCAGCGTTGCCGACGTCGCCCCGGCGAGCGGCGGCTCATCCACGCGAGTGTGCGACGGCGTGGTGTTGACGACGAGATCCACGCCGCCATCAGGCTCCGCCGCACCAACGCGGTCGTAGCGCTCGAGGAACCAGTCCACGCGCGCACGAGTGCGCCCGAGGACTGCGACGTGTTCGGCGCCCGAGTTGACCAGGGCGTCTACGATCGCACGAGCCGCGCCGCCCGCGCCGAGCACGACACAACGCGCGCCCTTCACCGGCACGCCCATGTGGGCCAGCGCCTCCACCAGTCCCGCACCGTCGGTGTTGGCGCCCAGTATTCGTCCCTCGCGCCAGAGCAGGGAGTTGACCATGCCCGTACGTGCCGCGGCGTCGTCGAGCTCGTGACAGCACGCCGCCGCGGCGGCCTTGAGCGGCATCGTCACCGAAAGCGCGTCAAAGCGCGCGCCGAGCAGCGTGGCGAGCCGGTCGGAGTCGTCCTCGTCTAGGGGCACACGCTCGGAGGTTCCGGTGAGTCCCGCTAGACGCAGGCCCTCGAGGTGCAGCACGGGCGAGAGCGAGTGCTCGACGGGATAGCCCACCACCCCGAGGCGCCACATCACCCCACACCCCGCGAGGCGGCGATCTTCTCGTTGGCCAACTGCTGGGCGAAGGTGACCGCGAAGGCCTCGGTGCCGCTCTTGTCGATGACGGTGAAGTACAGCCACGGCCCCGGTGGCGCGTGCAGGACCGCGCGCAGCGCCGTGCTCGACACGCTGCAGATCGGCGTCGGTGTGAGCCCCGGACTCAGGTACGTGTTGTAGGGCGTCTTGGTCTCCAGCATGGCGTGGGTCACCGTGCCGCCGTCCAGGCCCAGGTAGTAGAGCACCGTCGCGTCCATCTGCAGCGGACCGCCACGGGCCAGGCGATTGAAGATCACCCGGGCCACGTTGGGCATGTTGCGCGCGTAGTAGCCCTCCTTCTCGACAATGGAGGCGGCCGTGACGATCTCGTAGGCGTTGAGCCCCTCCACCGTGGTGGTGGGGCTCAACCCGACCGAGGTCGCCTCTTTGTAGAAGGCGTTCTCCATGTGTTGGACCAGGGTGGCGGGTGTCTCGGAGGGGGTGACGACGTAGGTGCCCACGCCGATCAGCCCCTCGAGCGAGCCGTTGGGTTGGTAGGGGTTAACCGTGGCCGCGCGCTGCGCGTCGATGACGAAGGTGTTGGCGAAGGCGCTGCCACGGTCGTTGGCCACGAGCAGAGCCACCTCGTGCAAGGTGAGGCCCGGCGTCACCTGCACGGTGAGCACGTTGGGCCCCGCCCCGAACACTGACTTCACCACGGCGAACGAGGAGCCCTGGGCTATCTCGTAGGAGCCGGGCCGAATCGTCGGAGCCGAGAACAACAGGGTGTCGATGCGAAAGGCCAGCGGCGAGGCAATGACACCCTTGGCCGCCATCTCGTCGGCGATCGCCGACATCGAGTCGCCCGGGTGCACGACCACGATCACCTTGACCCCGGGGCTGCCCAGCGGGTGCACCTGCAGCACGAACCACCCCACCCCGATCAGGACCAGGGCGGCCAGAGTCACCAGGGCCCAGCGCAGGGGTCTAGGCAGTATGAAGCGCATCAAGATAGTTTTGCAGCATTATGACCGCGGCCGCGCTGTCGATGCGTCCGCGGTGCTCACGGGCCTTCACGCCCGCCCCCGACAGTGATCGCTGGGCCTGGGTGGTGGTGAGCCGCTCGTCCCACTGGACCACCACGGTGGGCGACAAGGCGTCGACCAGGGTGACGAACAGGTCGTCGGCCAACGCGGTGCTCTGGGTCTGGTTGCCCGACAACGCAACGGGCCGGCCCACGACCACCAGATCCACCAGTTCCTCATCAGTCATGCGGGCGATCGAGCCGATCAGACGCTCGTCGACCGCCAGAGACTCCCTCGGAAAGGCCATTGTCCGCTTCGAATCACTGATCGCGATGCCGCAACGGCGGGTGCCGGGGTCGATGCCGAGGATTCGTGCCACGGGCCCTAGAGTGCAACGGCGGCGGCGAGCACCGCGTCGATGCCACCCGCGTCGCGACCGCCCGCCAACGCGAGTCGCGCTGAGCCCCCGCCTCCGCCGCCCACCAGTGCCGCAAGTTCCTTGACGGCGCGCTGGGCGTCGAGCGACTCATCGCTCGCCACCACGATGGCGACCTTGTCGTCACTGGTCCCGGCGAGCACCACGAGGCGCCGACCGCGTCGCTGCAGGTCCTGGGCCAGCGTGCGCAGCTGGTCGCCGCTGTAGCCGTCCACGCGCGCCACCACCGCGTCGCCGGCGCTCGCGCCGTGTAACTCTTCGGCCAGGGTTGAGAGTTGCGCCTGGCGCAGCGCGCCGATCTGTTTGTCCATTTCGCGCTGGCGTTCGAAGAAACGCTCGAGGGCCGGCACGATGTCGTCGCTCGAGGTCTTGAGCAGCGCGGCCACGCTCGCCAGCACGCCCTCCATCTCATGGCTGCGCCGGTAGGCGCCCATTGCGCTCACCGCTTCGATGCGCCGGGTGTTGGCGCCGATGGAGGACTCGGACACCACCTGGATCTGACCGATGTCGCCGAGGCGTTCAACGTGCGTGCCTCCGCAGAACTCGAGGCTGTGGGTGCCCGCGCGCACCACGCGCACGCGATCGCCGTACTTGTCGCCGAAGAACGCCACGGCGCCCATCTTCTCGGCCTCCTGCTTGGAGGTCTGGATCGTCTCCACGTCCTCGTTGGCGACCACGTCACTGTTGACCATCGTGAGCACCGCGGTCAACTCCTCGCCCGCCAGTCCCGCGCCGTGGGCGAAGTCGAAACGCAACCGGTCCGGCCCTACGAACGAACCCTGCTGACGCACGTGGTCACCGAGTACCGCCCGCAGTCCCGCGTGCAGGAGATGGGTGGCCGTGTGGTTGCGCCGGATCGCCTCGCGGCGCTCCACGTCAATGGTGGCCACGGCCACCTGGCCCGGAACGATCTCGCCGGTGAGCCGACCCCGATGCGCGACCAGTCCGCCCACGACGCTCTGGGTGTCGAGCACCTCGAATCGTCCGGTCTCGGTGACGATCGCGCCGGTGTCGCCCACCTGTCCACCCGACTCGGCGTAGAACGGCGTGGCGTCGAGGAAGAGCTCGCTCACGCCCTCGTTGCTCAAGATCGCGAGCACACTCGTCTCGATGCTGTAGCGCGCCACATCACGGCCTACGAACTCGGTGAGTCCGTGACGCTCGATCAGATCGCGGTAATGGGCGTCGTCAGCGACGTTGAGCGACTTCGACGCCGCGCGAGCGCGCTCGCGCTGTTCACTCATCGCCGCGTCGAAAGCGACGCGCTCCACGCTCAGGCCCGACTCGGCGACGATTTCGCCGGTGAGCTCGATGGGAAAGCCGTGCGTGTCGTGCAACTTGAAGGCGACCGCGCCGGGAAAGATCGTGGAGCCGCTCGCCACCACCTCGTCGCGCGCCTCTTCGAGCAGCGACATGCCGGTGCGCAGCGTGCGCGCGAAGCCCGCCTCCTCGCGTTGAAGGATCTCGACGATCACGTCGCGGTCCTTCACGAGCACCGGGTAGGCGGTGCCCATCTTCTCGATCGTCGCGTCCACCAAGGCTTCGGTGAGGGGCGCGTCAGCGCCCGAGCGTCGCGCCGCCAGAATGGCACGACGTATGATGCGCCGCAACACGTACCCGCGTCCCTCGTTCGAGGGCAGCACGCCGTCCGAGACCAGCATCGTCATTGCCCGACCGTGCTCGGCGATGCGGCGGATCGCCACGTCACTCCCCTCGTCCGCCCCGTAGGCGACGCCAATGGCGCGCGAGGCGGTGTCGAGCAAGGGTGCGAAGAGGTCGGTGGCGAACACCGACTCGACCCCATTCAGGATCGACAGCACCCGTTCGAAGCCGGCGCCGGTGTCGATGTTCTTCTTGGGCAACTCGGTCATCGAGCCGTCCGGCTCGCGCTCGTACTGCATGAACACGAGGTTCCAGAACTCCACGAAGCGATCGTCGCCCCCAAAAGCCGGCCCCCCGTCGGCCCCAAAGGAGGGGCCCTTGTCATAGAAGATCTCCGAGCACGGTCCGCACGGACCCGAGTCGCCCATGCCCCAGAAGTTGTCCTCGTCAAGGCGCTGAATTCGTTCGGCTCGTACGCCGATCAGGTCACGCCACAACTCTTCGGCCTGGTCATCGGTGGTGTGCACGGTGACCCAGAGGCGTTCAGGGTCCAGGCCGAAGCCGTCAGTGATGAGTCCCCAGGCAAACTTGATGGCGTCTTCTTTGAAGTAGTCCCCGAAGGAGAAGTTGCCCATCATCTCGAAGAACGTGAGGTGGCGCTGGGTCGTGCCGATGATGTCAATGTCGGGTGCGCGAAAGCACTTCTGGATCGAGACGGCGCGCTTGAAGGGCGCAATCTCCTCTTCGAGGAAGTAGGGCTTGAAGGGCACCATGCCCGCGATGGTGAACAAGAGCGAAGGGTCGTGCGGAATCAGGCTCGCCGAGGGTACCACCGTGTGGCCATTGTCGGCGAAGTAGTTGAGAAATATCGAACGTAGTTCAGCGGCTTCCACAGGTTCACTCTACCGGGGGCGTCGCAGACCACGGGGGCTCGTCACGCGTGCGAGCGCGCCAGCGCTGCGCGGTCACCGCCTCCTCGCCCAGCTCGGTCGGTTCGTAGAACCGCGAGCCGACCAGGCTCTCGGGAAGGTAGTTCTGTTCGACCCAGCCCCGAACGTCGTCGTGCGGATACCGGTAGTCGGCGCCGAAGCCGAGTTCGCGCGCGCCGCCGTAGTGCGCGTCGCGCAGGTGCTGGGGCACGTCGTGGGCGCCGGACTCACCCACCGCGCGCGTCGCGTTGGCGAGCGCGCGGGTAACCGAATTGCTCTTGGGTGCCAGCGCCAGGGTCAAGGTGGCGTGTGCCAGCGTGAGTCGCGCTTCGGGCAGCCCGACGAACTCGACCGCGCGCGCCGCCGCCTCGGCGACCACGAGACCGGTCGGATAGGCCAGACCCACATCCTCACTGGCGAGGATGAGCAGACGCCGGGCCAGAAATCGCGCGCTTTCGCCGCTCTCGAGCAAGGTCACCAGCCAGAACAGCGAAGCGTCGGGATCGGACCCGCGCACCGATTTGATCAAGGCGCTCACCTGGTCGTAGTGGCTGTCGCGCGACTGATGGTGCAAGCGGCCGTCTCGGGCCTGGGCGACGTCAGCCAGCTCCACGACCAGCGCTTCGCGGTCCCGCGACCGTGCAAGCACGATCGCGGTGTCCAGGGTCGTCAACGCCGCGCGCGCGTCACCGTCGCTGGTCGCTACCAACGCCTCCAGGGCCTCGTCACTGAGCGCCGCCACGCGCAGCGCGGCGCCGCGCTGGCACAGCGTGACCACGTCGGACGCCGCCAACGGGTGCAGGCGCCACAGAGTGGTGCGGCTCATGAGGGCGGCGTTGACCTCAAAGTAGGGGTTCTCGGTGGTCGCCCCGATGAGTACGACCTCGCCCACCTCGGTAGCCGGCAGCAACAGGTCCTGCTGGGCCTTGTTGAAACGGTGCACCTCGTCGATGAACAACACGGTGCGTCGGTCGCGCTCACCCAGGCGCTGGCGGGCCCGCTCGAGCGCCTCGCGCACGTCCTTCACGCCGCTGCTGACCGCCGAGAGGCTCTCCATCTCGTAGCCCGCTGCACTCGTGACAATGCGCGCGAGGCTCGTCTTGCCGGTGCCGGCGGGACCCCACAGGATCATCGAGGAGAGTCGGCGCGCCTCGACGAAGCGTCGCAGCGCGCCACCGGGACCCGCCAGGTGTGACTGGCCCACGACCTCGTCGAGAGTTCGCGGGCGCAACAGCTCGGCCAGCGGTGCCGCCTCACGCAGGCGGTGTGCCACGGCGTCATCGAAGAGCGACGTAACTCACGAACCTTTCGGGGCCATCTTCAGGTGCAACTCGCGGACCTGACGGGCCGAGATCTGCTTGGGCGCACCGGTCATCAAATCGGTACCCGACTGGGTCTTGGGAAAAGCGATGACCTCACGAATGTTCTCCTCACCCGCGAAGATCGCCACGAGTCGGTCGATGCCGAAGGCGAAACCCGCGTGCGGCGGCGCGCCGTACTTGAAGGCACCGAGCAGGAAACCGAACCGGCTCTGGGCCTCCTCGTCGCTGATCCCCAGGGCCGTGAAGATTCGAGCCTGTACGTCAGCGCGGTGGATGCGCACCGAACCGCTGCCCAGCTCCCATCCATTCAGCACCAGGTCGTAGGCCTGGGAACGGACCTTGAGCGGATCGGTCTCGATCAGGGACAGATCGTCGGGGTGCGGCATCGTGAAGGGGTGGTGGGCGGCCATCAGGTTGCCATCCTCGTCCACTCCTTCGAACATCGGGAACTCGGTGACCCACACGTAGTGGTGCGGACCCTCGCTCACCGGTGGCGAGCCGATCGCCACTCGCAGCGTCCCCAGCACCTTGCAGGCGAGCGAATACTCGTCGGCCACCACGAGCACGAGGTCGCCCACCTGGGCACCGTCCACGCCGCGCAGCGCGGCGCTCTCCTCGTCGTTGAGAAAGCGCGCCAGGGGTGAGTCCAGCCCGTCGCTGGTGATGCGAAACCACGCCAGTCCCTTGGCGCCGAGTGATTTCGCCTGATCGGTGAGCTGGTCCAGTCGGCTGCGCGAGAATTCAGCACCGCCGGGAACTCGAAGGGCCTTGACGGTGCGCGCGCTGAAGGCCTTGACCTCGGTGGTGGCGAAGTCCTCGGAGAGGTCCTGGAGGGTCATGGCGAAACGAAGGTCCGGCTTGTCGGTGCCGTAGTGGTCGAGCGCCTCGGCCCAGGTCATCGAGCCGATTGGGCCCGGACGCTCACCGGTGGCGGCCTCGGCCGCGTCGAGCACGGCACGTGACACGAACGCCATCACGTCGTCTTGATTCACGAAGCTGGCCTCGAGGTCGAGTTGGGTGAACTCGAACTGGCGATCCGCGCGAAGGTCCTCGTCACGCAGGCACCGGGCGATCTGGTAGTAGCGGTCGAAGCCGCCCACCATGAGCAGCTGCTTGGCGATCTGGGGGCTCTGGGGCAGGACGTAGAACTCACCGGGGTGCAGACGCGAGGGCACGACGAACTCGCGTGCCCCCTCGGGCGTGGGCGCCCAGAGCAGCGGTGTCTCCACTTCGCAAAAACCCTGGACATCCATGGCGCTACGCAGTGCGCGGTTCACCGCGGCGCGCAGGCGCAGGTTGCGCTGCATGGCCTCGCGGCGAAGGTCCAAGAAGCGGTGACGCAAACGGACCTGTTCGTCGATCTCGATGCGGTCGTCGAGTTGGAATGGCGGCGGCTCGGCGACCGAGAGCACCTCCACCTCACACTCGGTGAGTTCGATGGCACCCGTGGCGAGCTTCTCGTTGACCGTCCCCTCGGGACGCCGCGCCACGGTGCCCGTGACGCGAATGACGTACTCGCTGCGCACGTCGAGGGAACCCTCGACCACCGCCTGGATGATTCCCGAACGATCGCGAAGGTCCACGAAGGCCAGGTGCTCGCCGTGTTCGCGACGCTTGGCCACCCAGCCACACACGCTGAGTCGCCGACCCACCTGGTCCGTTGAGACTGAGGCGCACAGCGTGTCGCGCAGACTGGTTGCTTCGATATTCTCCGACATGCTCACTTCTTCATAACTAGGTTGGACACGGTCGCCACGACGTCACCACGAGCCACGCTCTGTTGGGCTTGCTCGTGGTCCTGGCCACGCAGGTCCCTAATCGTAACCTCACCGGCCGAGAGCTCGCGTTGGCCGATGATCAGCGCTAGGCGCGCCCCGGAGCGGTCGGCCACTTTCATCTGGGCCTTCATCGAGCGAGCGTCGTAGGCTCGTGCGCTCGACAGGCCCGCGCGACGCAGCTCGTCAACCACCACGGTGGCCGCATCGGTGCCGGTGGTGTCGACTACGAACGCGTCGATCGGACGTGTCTCGCTCGCGTCGGACGAGCCCTCGGCGTCCAGAGCGAGCAGGAGCCGTTCGATGCCGCTGCCGAAGCCAATGCCGCTCGTGGGCTTGCCGCCGAGCTCTTCGGCCAACTTGTCGTAGCGTCCTCCGCCGCCGATGGCGTTCTGGGCGGCGTCGAGTGCGTCGGCGACGAACTCAAAGGTCGTGCGCGTGTAGTAGTCAAAACCCCGGACCAAGCGAGGATTCAGCGTGCTGGGGATGCCGATCGAGGCCAGGCCGTCGACCACGTGGGCAAAGTGCGCCCGACAGTCCTCGCACAGGTGCTCGGGCAGCATCGGGCCCGCACCGGTCACCTCGATGCACGAAGAGCGCTTGCAGTCGAGCACGCGCAACGGATTCGCCGACCAGACGGTGGCGTGCTCCTCGCACAACTCGTCGGCGTGCGCACCCAGGTGCTCGCGCAGCCGCTGCACGTACGCGCCGCGACAGACGTCGTGGCCCATTGAGTTGACCATGAGTCGAACCCGGGTCAGACCCAGGGCTTCGTAGAAACGTGCGGCCAGCGCGATCACCTCGATGTCGATGGCCGGATCATCGGTGCCCAGGGCTTCGACGCCCACTTGGTGGTGCTGGCGGTACCGACCGGCCTGGGGGCGCTCGTAGCGAAAGGCCGGTGTGATGTACCACGCCTTCCAGGGCGTGGGCGGCTGGTGCTGAACGAAGGCCCGCACCACCGACGCCGTTCCCTCGGGGCGCAGGGCCAGCGTCCGACCGCCGCGGTCCTCGAAGACGTACATCTCCTTGGAAGCGACCTCGCTGTGCTCGCCAATACCGCGGTTGAAGACGCCCACGTCCTCGAACATCGGGGTCAAGACCAGGGAGAATCCATAGCGGTGCGCGTAGTCGGCGAAGATCGCGACGAGCCGCTCCCAGCGCGCGGACTGTGGCGCCAGGACATCGTGGGTCCCCACGGGTGCCCGAAAGGGCGTGCTCGGTTCACTCATGACATCTTATTCTGTCCGGGCAATTGTCGAAATGCGTCGAAGACCCCGTCGACCGCCTTCAAGGCGGCGAGCAGGCTCGAGAGATGCGTCGGATCGGCGAGTTCCACGTCAAAGACCATACGCACAATCCGCGAGCCCGACGTCGTCGAACTGCTGGAGATGATATTGAGGTGATACTCGGCGACCACCTTGGACACGTCGAGCAGGAGCCGCGAACGATCAAAGGCCAGCACCTCCAAGATTGCGCGGTACTGGCCGCCCGTGGAACCGTCCCACTCGACGTCGATGATCCGCTCGCCCAGACGGTGTGCGAGGGCCACGGCGTTCGAGCAGTCGTCGCGGTGCACCGACACGCCCCGGCCCTGGGTGATGAATCCCATGATCGGATCGCCGGGCACCGGCGAGCAGCAACGTGCGAGGTGGATCATCACGTCGTCGAGTCCCTCGACGTAGACACCGGCCGAACGACGCGTCGATCGGTTGGTGCGCGGCATCTTGGTGACGGTGCTCGGCAGCTGCTCGGCCTCACCACCGTGCAGCTCGCGGTCCAGTCGTTGGGTCACGGCGAGGGCCGAGATCTGACCACTGTCGATCGCCATAAACAGGGCGTCGAGATCATCCAGGGACAGCGACGCGATCACCGCATCCAGCGCGCTCGATGACAACGAGGTCGCGATGGGCAACCCCTCTCGTCGAAGCGCCTTGGTCAACTCCTCGCGACCGGACTCGATTGCATCCTCGCGGCGCTCGCGCTGGAACCACTGTCGAATCTTGGACTTGGCGCGCGAGGACATCGCGATCTGTAACCAGTCCCGTGAGGGTCCGGCCGACGCGTTCTTGCTCGTGACGATCTCGACCACGTCGGCTGAATGCAGCGCGGTGTCGAGGGGCACCAGGCGTCCGTTCACCTTGGCGCCCACGCAGTGGTGACCGACCTCGGTGTGTACCGCGTAGGCGAAATCGATCGGCGTCGCCCCCTCCACCAGGGCAATCACGCGGCCCTTGGGGGTGAACACGTAGACCTCGTCCTGACCGAGGTCAAGTTTGAGGGCCTCGAGGAACGCAATGGGGTCGGTCTCTTCCTCCTCGACGTCCGCCAGGCGCTGCATCCAGGCGATCTCCTTGGTGGAGGCGCCCTCCTTGTAACCCCAGTGTGCGGCGATGCCGAACTCCGCGCGACGGTGCATCTCGTAGGTGCGCACCTGCACCTCGACCGACTTGCCACGCGGGCCGATCACCGTGGTGTGCAACGACTGGTAGAGGTTGAACTTAGGTGAGTTGATGTAGTCCTTGAAGCGACCCTGGACGGGCGACCACAACGCGTGGATTGCCCCGAGCACCGCCCAGCAGTCCCGCTCCTCGTCCACGATGACCCGTAGTCCCACCAGGTCGAAGATCTCGTCGAACTCCTTGCCGCCGATGACCATCTTCTCGTAGATGCTCCAGAGGTGCTTCGGACGCCCGCGAACCTCGGCCTTGATCGAGAAGTCCTCGAGCTTGCTGATGAGCGTGTCCATCACTTCGTGCAGATAGGCCTCGCGCTCGGGCTGGCGGGCGGCGACCATCTGTTCGATCTCGGCGTAGCGCTTAGGGTGCAGGGTCGCGAAACTAAGGTCTTCGAGTTGCCACTTGACCTGCTGGACACCGAGCCGGTGAGCGAGGGGCGCGTAGACGTCGAGGGTCTCTTGGGCGATGGCGCGCTGTCGGTGCATCGGCATCACCGAAATCGTGCGCATGTTGTGGAGACGGTCGGCGAGCTTGATCAACAGCACCCGCCAGTCGCGGGCCATGGCAATGAACATCTTGCGGATGGTGGCTGCCTGCTGGGCTTCTTTGGAGTCGAACTCCAGACGGTCGAGCTTGGTCACGCCGTCCACGACCGCCGCCACCTGCTCACCGAACTCAATCTCGAGCCATTCGGTGGTCATGCCGGTGTCTTCAACCGCATCGTGCAACAGCGCCGCGGCGATCGTGGGTGCGTCCAGCCCGAGGTCGGCGACGATGTCGGCTACGGCGATCGGGTGGGTCACGTAGGGCTCACCCGTGCGGCGCAGTTGGCCTTCGTGGGCGGTGATGGCCGCCGCACCGGCGCGGCGGATTATCTCGACGTCGCCAGTCTCGTGATGCTCGCGATAACGGGTGATTATGCGCTCAATCGAGCTGGTTAGCGCCGCGTCCGAAGATCTCGACGTGAGACTGCTCACCATGCGGTCAGCCTACCGGCGAACTACCGCCGCTTCTGCTTTCGCGCGCGTGCCTGCACCCCGGCCGTGGCCGCTGCCGACTTGGCGGGCATGGTGCGCTGAACGCCCTCACCACTCATCGCGGCTGCCGCGGCGGGGGTCAAACGCTCACGGTCGACACGCGAGGACACTCGCTCGGTCAGTTCGCGAAAACGCGGCTCACGCTCCTTCAGCATCGAAAGCAACGGGCTCGCGATGAAGATCGACGAGTACGCCCCGCTCAAGAGGCCCACGACCAAGGCGAGCCCGTAGTTCTGTAGCGTCGTCGCGCCCAGGATGTACGCACCCACGATCAGCACCGAGAACACGGGCATGATCGCCACCAGTGACGTGTTGATCGACCGGGCCAGCGTCTGGTTCATCGAGAGGTTGACCATGTCGGCGTAGGTGAGATCACCCGACTTCAATACCGTGGCGGTGTTGTCACGAACTCGGTCAAAGACCACGACGGTGTCGTAGAGCGAGTAACCGAGGATGGTGAGGATCGCGATCACCGTATCCGGGGTTATCTGGAACCCGAAGATCGAGTACACCCCCACGGTCACGAGCAGGTCGTGGACCATCGCCGCGAACGCGGCGAGCGCCATCTTGGGCTCGAAGCGCATCGAAATGTAGGCCACGACGGCGATGAAGAACACGATGAGGGCCTCGACCGCACGCTGGGTGATCTGGCCTCCCCAGGTGGGACCGACACTACTCATCGACACCTGGTTCTGACCTACGCCCGCGGTCTTCGCCATCGCCGCGATGACCGCCGTGTTGATGTCGTTCTGCCTTGTGCTCGACAGGTTGTTCAGGTCCGCGGTCACCTCGTAGGTGTCCCTACCGAGTTTTTGGACCGTCGGCTGCGGCAGACCAGCCTGTTCGACGGCGCTAGTCATCGCACTGATGCTCGAGTGCGGCGCGAGCACCTCCCAGGAACTTCCACCCTTGAAGTCGATGCCCAGGTTGAAGCCTCGAATCGCCAACGAGCCCAGACCGAGCACGATCACCACGATCGAGATCGTGAACCACACCTTCTTTCGCCCGACGAAGTCAACCGTCGTGAGGCCCTGGTACAGGCGGCCGAAGCGGCCGGGGGTCTTCGTCGTTGCGGGACTGGTCGTGTCGCTACTCATGGGCTGCTCCGCTCACCAGACCGGCGGCCATGGACAGTGCCGAGGTGCTCTGGGAGTTGCGACGCCCGAGCAGGATGACCAGGGGTCGAGTGAAGTACCAGGTAATGAAGACGTCCATCAACGTGGACAGGCCCAGGAAGAACGCGAAGCCGCGCACGTCGCCCACCGCGATGAGGTAGAGCAGCACGGCCGCGAGCAGGCTCACCGTGTCGGCGGCCAGCACCGTACGCCACGCCGAGCGGAACCCGCGGTCCACTGAGGTACGAATGGAGCGACCCGATCTCGCTTCGTCCTTTAGGCGTTCAAAATACACGATGTAACTGTCCACGGTGATACCGATGGACACGATGAGTCCCGTCACACCAGCCAAGTTGAAACTCGGCGCCAGCACGGTGTGACCGAGGGCCGAGATGATCGCCCAGAGCAGCGCCGCGGTCACGGCCAGTCCGAGCACGATCACGAGGCCGAGCGCGCGGTAGTACGCGATCGTATAGAGCAGCACCAGCAGAAGGCCCACGAGACCGGCACCTAGTCCCGCGACCAGTGCGCTGTGGCCGAGGGTCGGCGACACGGTGACAGTTGTCAGGGCGACCAGCCGCACCGGCAGGGCGCCGAACTGCATCGCCAGCGCCAGGTCCTTGGCTGAACTCTCGGTAAAGGAACCCGAGATCTGACCCGAACCTCCGAAGCTCGCCGGCGAGGCGTTCGTGGGCTGGATGATGGGTGCGGACTGGACAACACCGTCGAGTTCGATGGCCACCAACTGGTGGAAGTTGGCCTGGGCGACCTTGTCCCACAGCGGGCTGCCCTGGGAGGTGAGCGTGTAGTTGACAACCCAGGCACCGGCCTGGTCCTGCTGGGCGACCGCCTTGCCAATCGACTGGCCGGTCATCTGCGCCGGACCGAGCAGGTAGCGCACGTTGGGTTGACCGAGGACGGGCAAGATCACGTAGGACTTGGGATTGTCGTTCTGGGACTCGGTGGACTTGTAGTTCGCGTACTGGGGGTCGGCGGGAAGGTTGTTCATCGTAAAGCCCGACACGGTATTGGGGGCCACCTGCACGTTCAGATTCTGGGCGGAGAGGAGATACTGGCTGCCGCACGAGGGCAGTGTGCCCGTCGCTGGCTTGGTCGGGTGCTTGGACTCGGTCACCTGGCAGAGCACCGGACGAAACAGCAGTTGCGCCGTCTGACCCACGATCTTCAACACGTTGCGCGCGTCGGTGACTCCGGGCACGCTCACCACGATGTCCTTGCCCTGCAGGTTCACTTGGGCACCCGAAACACCGAGGCCGTTCACACGGTTGTTGAGAATCGTGACGGCCTCTTGCATCTTGGTCTGGGAGGTCGGTGTGGCCGGTTTGTAGACGACCGACAGTCCGCCGGCGAGGTCCAAGCCGAGCTTCGGTCCCCACCCAAACGACAGCGTCGTCGCCAGAGCCCCGAAGGAGATGGCGATCGTCAGCAGGAGGCTGATGATCAGTGACTTACGTGATCCAACCTGCGAGGCCATGCCTACTGTGCGCCTTCTTGGGGCTCGTCGTCACTGGACTCGGGAACCACGGGGTCAAAGCGCCGAGCGATAGCCGTGGGAACGAACTCCAATTCCACGCCACTGGCGCTGCGCAGGGTGATGAGATCGCTCTCACTCTTCACGACCGTACCCACGAAGCCACCAATCGTCTGGGCGCGCTGGCCGACCTCGACCTTGCGAGTCTCTTGCATCTGCGCCTTACGCTTCTTGTTGCGGGGACGGAGATAGAAGTAGTAGAGGCCACCGAAGACCACCACGTAAATAATCAAAATGGACGACGAGCTACCGCTCGAGGCTGCCAACATAGAAAGATCCTCCGTCAATAGACAAAGAAACCCTAGTCGCTGGAACGCGTCGCTTTAGACCAAGCCGCCGCCGCGGGGTGTCAAACCCAGGTGGCGGAACGCCAATTCCGTCGCCACCCGGCCCCGCGGCGTCCGAATTAGAAGCCCCGCGCGCAGTAGGAACGGTTCGTAGGCATCCTCGATAGTCGCCGGTTCCTCGCCCGAGGCGTGCGCCAGCGTGGTCAGGCCCACCGGCTGGGCGGCGAACTGGCCGCACAACAGCCCCAGGATGCGCCGGTCGATCTTGTCGAGGCCGAACTCGTCAACGCCAAACAACTCCAGGGCGCGCACCGCCACGGACTCGTCCACGACGCGTTCGTGGTGAACCGCCGCAAAGTCGCGCACCCGACGCAGCAGGCGATTGGCGATGCGTGGGGTACCGCGACTTCGCAAGGCAATGCGTGCGGCCGCCTCGCCGGCGAGGGCCACGTCGAGTAACGCCGCCGAGCGCTCAACGATGACGCGCAGTTCCTCGGGCTCATAAAGGTCGAGTTGACCGATGAAACCGAAGCGGTCGCGCAGTGGCGCCGCCACCAGACCCGTGCGGGTGGTGGCGCCCACGAGTGTGAAGTTCGAGAGGTCCAGGCGGATCGATCGCGCCGAAGGACCGCGCCCGATCATGACGTCGAGTCGGCGGTCTTCCATCGCGGGATACAGCACCTCTTCGACGGCGCGAGAGAGGCGGTGGATCTCGTCGATGAACAAGACGTCCCCGTCTTGGAGGTCGGTGAGCAACGCCGCCAGGTCGCCTGGGCGCGACAGGACGGGTCCCGACGTGATCCGCAGGCCCGAGCCCATCTCCGCGGCGACGATGCTGGCGAGCGAGGTCTTGCCGAGCCCGGGCGGGCCCGCGAACAGTAGATGGTCGGCCACCTGGCCGCGCGTTCGGGCCGAGCCCAGCACGATCTCGAGATGGCCGACGAGCTCACGTTGACCAACGAAATCCACGAGGGTACTGGGTCGAAGTGACACCTCGCTACGCCGCTCCTGTTCGTCAGCTAGCGGTGTCGCCACATGGCCGATCTGCTCCAGGTCGATGTCGCGCCGACTCACGAGCGACGCAATCGGTTCAGTGCGAAGCGCAACGCCTCGCCCTCATCGTCGGGCAGGTCGGTGTCGACGAGGGCTTCGCGGATCTCTGGCGCGCTGTAACCCAGCGAGCGCAGAGCCTCGTCGATCTCGCGGGGCTGGCGCTCAGTCGTCGCTGACTGATCGACGGCGTCGACGAGAATCTTCCCCTTGAGTTCGAGCACGATGCGGTTCGCCGTCTTGGTGCCGATGCCCGGCACCTGGGCGACGCGCTTCGCGTCGCCGTCTTCGATCGCCTGAGCCAACTGACCTAACGACATCGTGCGCAGAGCGGCCATTGCCGTCGAGGGGCCCACGCCCGGGGTCGCCAGCAGCAACTCGAAGAACTCACGCTCGGCGAAGTCGCGAAACCCGTAGAGCAGTATCGCGTCGGCGCGCACCACCGTGTGCACGTGCACCTCCAGTGGGTCCCCGATGCGCAGATCATCTACCGAGGCGAGGAACACCTCGTAGCCAACGCCCGCGACGTCGAGCACCGCCACCACCTCGACGGCGTCACGCCGACGCACCGTGCCGCTCAGCCAGCCGATCACGCCGGACTCTCCACGGCCAAACGGTGCTCGGTGCGCACGGTCATGAAGTAGGTGATCGCGAGCGCGATGGCATCGGCGGCGTCGGGAGGTCGGGGGATCTCGGCGAGCCCGCAGAGTCGGGCCACCATCCCCTGCACTTGCACCTTGCTCGCGGCGCCGTACCCGGTCACGGCCAGTTTGACCTCTTGGGCGTTGAACTGGCGCACGGGCAGGCCAATGGCGCCGGCTAGGGCAACCGCGACCCCGCTGGCCTGGGCGACCGGTATAGCCGTTTTCGCGTTGCGCTGATAGAAGACGCGTTCGACAACCACCGCATCGGGCCGGGTCTCCTCGAGCAGACCGCGCAGTTCGACTAGCAACTGGCCGAGACGCAACTCCACCGGCGACAGCGGGTCCGTCTCGACGACACCCGCGCGGGCAGCGCGAAATGACTCCGTGCCCTGCATCGCGCCCTCCACCAACCCGAAGCCGCAGCGCGTGAGGCCGGGATCGATGCCAAGTACGAACATATGTTCGATATTAACCCGCCGGTTCGACAAGAACCGAGCTTTAGTCCTCGAAACTGGCCAAGATTTCGTCGCTGATGTCGAAGTTGGCGAACACGTTCTGAACGTCATCGTGATCGTCGATCGCGTCGATGAGGCGCAACACCTTCTTCGCCTCGCCCTCGTCGTCCACTTCTATCGAGTTCTGGGCCACCAAGGTCAGTTCGGCACTCAACACCTTGACCCCAAAGCCCTCGAGGGCATCGCGCACCGAACCCACCTCGGTGGGGTCGGTCGTGATGAGGTAGTTCTCTGCGTTGGCGGAAAAATTCTCTCCCCCGGCCTCGAGCACCCACTCGAGCAACTGGTCCTCGTCGATGGGTCCAGCCACCTCGATGACGCCCTTGCGATCGAACTGCCACGAGACGGCGCCGGGCTCGGCGATAGACCCACCGTTCTTGGAGAACAGGTGCTTAATCTCAGCGCTAGTGCGGTTGCGGTTATCGGTGAGCGTCTCAACGATCACCGCGATGCCGCCAGGGGCGTAGCCCTCGTAGGTCACGGACTCGTAGCGCGCCCCCTCGAGTTCACCCGTACCGCGCTTGATCGCCCGCTCAATGGTGTCAATGGGTACCGACGCCTCACGAGCCTTCTGAAACATCGTGCGCAGGCTCGCGTTCGCCGCGGGGTCGCCACCACCCTCGCGAGCCGCTACTTCCACCTGACGAATGATCTTGGCGAATACTTTGGCGCGGGCGCTGTCCTTCGCACCCTTGCGGTGCTTGGTCGTTGCCCACTTCGAATGGCCGGACATAGTTCCTCCTGCCCCCTTGGGCGTAGCAATGCTACCGGCAAACTAGATCGAGTCGACGAACATTCCGTGCAGCCGATGATCGTTCGTGAGCTCGGGGTGAAACGAGCAGCCCCACACGTGTCCCTGACGCACCAGCACAGGAAACGGCCCATCACCGTGGTCGTGCACGGCGAGCACCTCGACGTCACCACCCCATTGCTCGATCTTGGGCGCGCGAATGAAGACCCCGGGCACCTCGCCAAGTCCGAGCACGTCGACGTTGGTCTCGAAACTGGCGATCTGTCGTCCGTAACCATTGCGGCGCACCGCCACGTCGAGCGCCGCGAAACTCCACTGGTCACCGCGCCCGTCGAGCACTTCGCGACTGAGCAGGATGAGCCCGGCACACGTGCCCAGCACCGGCAGCCCCTCTCGTATCTGGCGCTCCAGCGCAGGGCGCACACCCGAGGTCGTGAGCAGGTGCGCGATAGCAGTTGACTCGCCGCCCGGCAACACTAGGGCGTCGAGGCCTTCGAGCTGCTCGACGGTGCGGACCTTTCGAACCTCGGCGCCCAACTCGCTCAGCGTCGCGACGTGTTCGCGCACATCGCCCTGCAGGGCGAGCACGCCAACGCGGCGCACTACCAGCCGCGCTCGGCGAGGCGCTGGTCCAGCGTGGCGGTCTCGGCGCCGACCATCGCCGCACCCAGACCCGTGGAGACCTTGGCCACCACCGAGGCGTCCTCGAAGTGCGTGGTCGCCTCGACGATGGCTCGAGCCATGAGCTCGGGTTCTGCACTCTTGAAGATACCCGAGCCCACGAAGACGGCCTCGGCTCCGAGCTGTAGGACGAGTGATGCATCAGCGGGCGTGGAGATGCCCCCGGCGCAAAAGAGCGGCACCGGCAACTTTCCGGTGGCGGCCACTTCTTGGACCAGTGGCAGCGGGGCCTGCAGGTCCTTGGCCAGTGAGAAGATCTCGGACTGGTCCGCGCTAGCGAGACGGCGCATCTGCGCGTTGATCGTGCGCAGGTGACGTACCGCCTCTACGACGTTGCCGGTGCCGGCCTCGCCCTTGGAGCGGATCAGACACGCTCCCTCGCCGATGCGGCGCAGTGCTTCACCGAGGTTGGTGGCTCCGCACACGAAGGGTACGGTGAAGCCCCACTTGTCGATGTGGTTCTCCTCGTCGGCCGGGGTCAACACCTCGGACTCGTCGATGTAGTCGACGCCAAGGGCCTGGAGGATCTGAGCTTCGGCGAAGTGGCCGATGCGCGCCTTGGCCATCACCGGAATGGTCACCATCGCCTGGATCTCTTGGATCATCTTGGGATCGCTCATTCGTGCCACGCCCCCGTCACGTCGGATATCCGAAGGCACGCGTTCGAGGGCCATCACCGCGACCGCGCCGGCGTCCTCGGCGATCTTGGCCTGTGCTGGGTTGACGACGTCCATGATGACGCCGCCGCGCAGCATGTCGGCCAGGCCCCGCTTGACGAGTGCCGAGCCTACGGTGGACTGGTTTGTCGATGTACTCATACCGCTCAGCCTAATGGCAGGCGGGTTACCACTCCTCGAGCGCCAGGGCGCGCAGTTCGGCGTCATCGAGCTCGGCCAGGTTCGCCGTTGCCCGATCCGCCCAGACGTTGCACCAGACCCAGCGCCACTGCGCGAACTGGGGGCTGCTGAAGAACGAGCCCGCGGCCGCGCCCTGACGAGCGCACTTGTGTAGCGCACCGGCCAAACCCAACGGGTAGCGAATGGCGGCGGCGGCGACCTCGTCGGCCCGGTACGCGAAGCCCTCGCCAACCAACTTGCGGCGGGCGGCCTCGCTCAGGTTCGCTGTGCACGCGAGCGCTTGTCGAGCGAGCTGGCCCAAGCGATGGCGCGCGAGACAGTGTGCGACGATGCCCTCGAGTTCGATCAACTCGAAATCGCTCATCACGGCGCTGGTCACGAAGAGGGTGTAGCCCGTGCCGGTCGGCACCAGGGCTGCGTTGTAGCCGGGGTCCTCGACGATAAGGGCGCTCACGGTGTCGACGCCGAAGGTCGCAGCCAGACGATCGAGCACCGTCGCGACTCGCTGGCGGTCCTTGGGCGTACCACCGGGCTTGAACGACGCGAGCATCTGTTCGCCCAGCGACGTGCCCTGGCGCTCGAAGCGCACCAGCGAGCGTCGCAGATACCATACGTAGGCAACGCCCAGGGCCACGCCGATCGCTGGCAGCCACGGCACCGCGACCACCCCGATGATCAACGCCAGCACGAGCACGCCCACCACGAGCGCCTCGGGAACCTTTCGGCGCACGGCGAATTGGCGCACGGCGAGTTGATTCGCGTGTCGCTCGTCGTTCGAGGCCGCGTAGGGACTCTGCCACGTCGGGTCGAGCACGGGCGCGACGTAATGCGACGCACGATCGCGTTGATTGGACCGGCGCGAACGCGGTCGATGCTTAGTTGCCACGGACCAAGGCTACCGTGCGGACCAAAAGCGCTCGCGGGCCCGGTCGTAAAGCAACTCGTACTCGTCCATCAACGCGCGCATGGACCAGCGCTGCGCGTGGGCACGGGCTGCCGCGATGCGCTCGGGGGTCTCGAGATCGATCGCGCTGAGCAACGCGCGCTCGAGCGCGAGGGGGTCGCCTGGCGTCGCGAGCACGGCGTGGCCGCTGGCGGCCTCGCGGTAGCCATCGATGTCGCTCGCCACCACCGGCACCCCGGCGGCCATGGGTTCGAGTACGACGAGTCCAAAACTCTCGCCGTGGGTCGCCGGTGCCGCCACGACGCTCGCGCGACGCAACCACTCGCGCTTCTGCTCATCGCCGAGGGCCCCTTGGAACACAACCGCATCGTCGTGCGCAGCCAGTGCCTCGAGCGTCGAACGCTCGGGCCCGTCACCAATAATGACCAGTCGCCACTGCGAGCCCCCGCGCGCGTTGTGCGCGCGCACCGCACGAATCAAGTAACCCGTGCCCTTTCGCTCCTCGAGGCGCCCCACCGTAACGATGGTCGTGTTCGCCGGCCGCTCGCGAGGCGGTGCAGTAAATCGTTCGGTCTCGAAACCGTTGAACACGATGACCGGATCCAACGGTGTGGCTGAGCGCAGTGTCGCGGCGGCCGCAGTGCTCACCGCCGCGGCAACGTCGACGTGGCGCGACAGGCGCGCGAGCAACGGGCGCGTCAGACGCAACGCCGGCCCTCCTCCACTTCGGTGAAAGGTGGCGACTGCGGGCGCCTCGTGCGCGCCCAGCACCCCCCACCCGAGCAGGGGGGCGAAGGGCTCGTGCAGGTGCACCAAGTCCGCCTTGAAGTCCCGCACGGCCTGGAGGGCGTGACGCGCGGCGCGCGGCGAAAGAGTGAGCGGCGCGCGCGAGCCGTTCGCCGGCACCGACAACAGCGAGCCGAACCGCCGCACGCGCGCGGGCGTGTCATAGTGCGTCGTATCGCGCCCGTCGGGCGCCACCACCAGTACGTCGTAGCCGCGCCGCGACAGTTCGCGACTCATGGCGAGCACCTGCTCTTGGACCCCGCCAAAGACGCTCAGCGCGTACGGCGATAGAAGCGCGATTCGAGTGCTCGTCACGTTCGCGCGAAGCGGCGTTCGAGCACGTGCCACTGCTCGGGTGCGCGCTGGATCAAACCTTCGAGATCCCTGGCAATCAGTTGGGTCACGCGTTGCACGTCCTCGCGCAGGCGGCCCTCACGCTGCGCGGGTATCGGCGCGAGTATCACCGCGTGGTGGTCCAGTCCCGGCCCGGCGTAGCACGCCGCAGTCACGATGGTCGCCCCGGTGCGCAGCGCCAGCGTGGCGGGTCCGGCGGGCATGGTCACCCTCTCACCGAAGAACTCGACCTCGACGCCGTTACCCTGGATGTCGCGATCGCACAGCAGGCCCACCACGCCGCCATCGCGCAGCTTCTGGAGCAGTACGGTGCCCGCGTGCTCATCTAACGGCTCGATGTGGATCCCAATGGCCTCGCGCTTAGCCCTGAACCATTCGAACAGCGCTGGCGGCTCGAGCGCCTCGGCCACCGCGGTCATCGACATACCGATCTGAGACAGGTAGGCGCCGCCCCATTCCCAACTGCCCACGTGCGGAAGCGCCACAACTAGGCCGCGGCCTCGAACCATGGCGTCATCGAGGTGGTGTCGGCCCTCGCTGATGCAGAAGCGCCGCGCGATCGTCTCGGGCGCGATAGAGGGCAACTTCGCACTCTCGGCCCAGTACTGGGCGTAGTTGTCGAGGGCGCGACGCGAGAACCGTTTGAGCAACGCATCATCGAGCGCGTTACCGCCCGACAGCACGCGCTCCAGGTTCTCGCTCAAGTTCCGCATCGGTGCGCTCGTCGGGCGCATCGCCAAGCGAGCACCCCAAGCGGCGAGGCGCCGGTCGAGCCGCTCGGGCATCGCTTCGAGCACGGCGCCCACGCTCTTGAACACGCCAACGCGCAGTCGCGATGCCACGGTCAGTGTCTGGTCGTGCGACTGAGTCCTCGGCGCAGGCGACCAGTGTGCTGGTGATTGCGGCGATACCGGTACGGCGAGGGCCGCACCGGGTCGGGTCGCGCGGCAATCTGCCACACCCTCCAAAAACGCCCGAAGGCAGTCATCGCCGTGAGCACCAGCATGAGCCACAGCACGGGAATGAAGATCTGGGTGGCGAGAAGCCCAACCCCGAGCAGGATCATGCGCTCGGCGCGCTCCATGAGTCCGCCCTTGGCGCTAAGTCCCAGGCTCTCGGCCTTGGAGCGCTGGTAGGAGATCATGAAGGTCGTCGTCAAGATGGCGAAGGGCAAGAGCACGAGCTGGCCGTGGCCGCGCGCGGTCAGGTAGTAGGCCGCGCCACCAAGCAGCACCGCGTCGCTAATGCGATCGATCACCGAGTCAAAGAAGCTGCCGCGCTGACTCGCGCGGTGCGAGGCCTTCGCCACCGGGCCGTCCAAAAGGTCGTGAAGGCCCGTGGCGATGAGCAACACGATGGCCAGGTGGTGTCGACCCACCGCAATCGCCCACGCGGTCGCCGCCGCGAAGACCAGACCTGAAGCTGTCAAGACGTCGGCGGAAAACCCGACCCGCACGAGCCAGCGGCCCACGGGTGCGGTCGTGGCGTCTACCGACTTGCGAAACTTACCGTCGAACATCGATCCTCCGGACCCCTATCAACCCTCAACGATACCGGCCACTACGGCCGCACCTCGAGTTGAGCGCGGACTTTTTGCCACGTCGATTGCAGTGATTCGGGTAAAACACGGGTTTCGCCGATGGTGGTCATGAAATTTGTGTCACCGTGCCAGCGCGGAAGCACGTGTCCGTGCAGGTGCTGGGGGATGCCCGCACCCCCCGCTTGACCAAGGTTCATGCCTACGTTGAGACCGTCGGGCTCGTAGGCACCCTGGAGCGCTACGACCACCCTACGCAGTGCCAGGAAGAGATCCTGGTACTCGTTCTCGGCCAGGTCCTCGAGCGCGGCCACGTGGCGCACGGGCAGCACGAGGAGGTGGCCCGAACCGTAGGGGAAAGCGTTGAGCGCCACGTAAGTCGTTGCGCTGCGCCACAGCACGCCCGAGTCCTCGCTCACCTCGGCGTCGGCCAGTTCGCAGAACACGCAGTGACCCACCCCCGGGGTGCCTTGGCCGGACGTCGCGCTCGAGACGTACTGTTCGCGCCACGCCGCAGAGAAGCGTTCGAGCGGCACTAGCGGCTCTCGGGCGAGCCGTGCGCGGCGATCTCGTCCACCAGGCGCTCGCGGAACTTCTCGAGGCTCACTCCCCGCTCGGGGTCGTTCGACCCGCGCGCGTTCACACCCATGGTGCCGTGAGCCACGTCGTCGTCGCCGACCACGAGAATGTAGGGGATCTTCTCCATCTTGGCCTTGCGGATGCGCGCACCGAGCGGCTCGGTCGCCGCCTCCACGCTTGCGCGGGCGCCCAGCGCGCGCAGCGCGTCGGCAATCTCGTAGGCGTAGTCGTCGTGGGCGTCGCGTACCCCGAGCACCCGCACCTGCTCGGGACTGAGCCACGTGGGCAGATTGCCGGCGTAGTGCTCGAGCAGCACCGCCACGAAGCGCTCCACCGAGCCAAAGAGCGCACGGTGGATCATGATGACTCGGTGGCGCTGGTTGTCCGACGCGATGTAGCTCGCCTCGAATCGCTGGGGGGTCTGGAAGTCCAATTGGATGGTCGACATCTGATGGGTCCGCCCGATTGCGTCACGAGCCTGCACCGAAATCTTGGGCCCGTAGAACGCGCCACCACCCTCGTCGAGCACCAACTCCAGACCCGCCCCGGCGGCCACCTCGGCCAGAGTGCTCTCGGCCTCGCGCCACTCCTCGTCGCTGCCGACCGCCTTGCCCTCAGGTCGGGTGGAGAGTTCGAGGTAAAACTCGTTCAGGCCGAAGTCGCGCAGCAAGTCGAGCACGAACTGCAACAGGCTACGCAGTTCCTCGCCCATCTGGTCGCGGGTGCAGAAGATATGCGCGTCGTCCTGGGTCATGCCGCGCACCCGGGTCAGGCCGTGGACCACACCGGACTTCTCGTAACGGTAGACCGTGCCGAACTCGAACAGGCGAAGTGGTAGTTCGCGATAGCTGCGCTGGCGCGACTTGAAGATCAAGACGTGAAAGGGGCAATTCATCGGCTTGAGGTAGTAGCGCTGGCCCTCGTCAAGTTCCATCGCCGGGTACATGCCCTCGGAAAACCAGTCGAGGTGGCCCGACGTCTCGAAGAGTTCGGACTTGGTGATGTGGGGCGAGTAGACGAACTCGTAGCCACCCTCGACGTGGCGCTGACGCGAGTACTCCTCCATCACCCGGCGTATAGTGCCGCCCTTAGGGTGAAAGACCGCGAGGCCGGGGCCCAGTTCGGAGGGGAAGGAGAAGAGATCGAGTTCTTGACCCAGTCGCCGATGGTCGCGCCGTTCTGCTTCGCCGAGCTGCTCGAGGTGCGCGGCGAGCGCCTCTTTGGACTCCCAGGCCGTGCCGTAGACGCGCTGGAGTTGAGGATTGTGCTCGTCGCCGCGCCAGTACGCGCCCGCGACCCGCATCAACTTGAAGTGGCCCAGTCGTGAAGTCGACGGAACGTGCGGGCCCCGGCAAAGGTCACGAAAAGCCGGGGAGTTTTCGTAGGTTGAGACCACCGACGAGCTGCCCACCTCGGCGAGGTCCTCACCGTGCGAGCCCGCAGCGACGGCGCGGATGATCTCGGTCTTGAAGGGCTGGTCGCGGAAGATGGACAACCCCTCGTCAATCGAGTACTCGTGACGCACGAACGGCTGGTCCTCGGCAATGATGTCGCGCATCGTCGCTTCGATCCGCACGAGGTTGTCGTCGCTGAAATGGTCGCCACCGGGTAGGGAGAAGTCGTAGTAGAAGCCGTCGCGAATCGCCGGACCGATGGCGTAATGCGCTCCGGGCCACAACCGCAGTACCGCCTGGGCGAGCACGTGCGCGGTCGAGTGGCGCAACACCTCGCGCCCCTTCTCACTCTGGGGGGTGATGATCGCCACTTTCGCGCCGGCGGGAAGCGGCAAGGACAGGTCGATCAGCGCGCCGTTGACCTCGGCCGCGATGGCGTCCTTGGCCAGACGCGGTCCAATCGAGGCGGCCAAGTCGAGCGCGCTCGCGCCTTCGGGGAGCGTACGCGCGCCGCCGTCAGGAAGAAGTATCTCAATGTCGCCCATGATGACCTTTCATTCGCTACAGCGTAATGCCGAGCAGGGCGGCGGCCGAAGACACGCTGAACCCGGCGAGGGCCGCCTCATCAACCGCGCGAAGCGCGCCCGGGCAGTCAAGATCATCATCGAGCGCGGCGCGCACGTCGTCGAGCACCGAGTTCGCCCGTCCCGTGGAGAGCGTGGATCGCCACGTCGCCAGTCGCGACTGCGCGCTCGTGAGCAACTCATCGCGCCATTCCCAGTCCTCGCGGTAGTGCTGGTCGAGCAGCGCCAGGCGCACCGCGGCCGGCTCCGCCCGCTCGACGAGATCCGAGACGAACACCAAGTTGCCCAGGGACTTGGACATCTTGGTGCCGTCCAAGCCCACGAGCCCCACGTGGAGCCAGTGTCTCACGAACGGTGCGCCGGTCACCGCCTCGCTCTGGGCGGCCTCACACTCGTGATGGGGAAAGGCGAGGTCGCGGCCGCCGCCGTGCACGTCGATGGTCTCACCCAGGTCGCGCAACGCCAGGGCGGAGCACTCGATGTGCCATCCCGGTCGACCGGCTCCCCAGCGCGACTCCCACGCCGGCTCGTCATCGAGCGACGGCTGCCACAAGACGAAGTCCAGGGGGTTGCGCTTGCGCGGATCGTCGGGCCGGCCGCCGTGCAGCGCAGCCAACTCCAGCATCGACTCGTGCGATTCGTGACTCACCTGGCCAAAGCGGGGGAACTTGGAGACCTCGAAGTAGACCCAACCGTCGACCTCGTAGGCCAGTCCCTGGTCGAACGTCTTGCCGATCAGGGTGAGTATCTCTGCGATGGCGCCGGTGGCGCGTGGTTCGCTAAAGCAAGGCAGGAGGTTGATGTGCTGCATGTCACGCTCGAAGATGGCCATTTCCTCGGCCGCGAGGTCGAGGAAGTTGACACCCAGTTCGCGCGCCTTGCGCAAGATGTCGTCGTCGACGTCGGTCACGTTGCGCACGCAGCGCGTCTCGTGACCCGCGTCTCGGAGGCGTCGCTGGAGCACGTCGAACGTCAAGTACACGTAGGCGTGACCTAGGTGCGCCGAGTCATAGGGGGTAATCCCGCAACTGTACATCGTCACCACCGGGCCGGCGTCGAGGGTGAAGGTGCCGCGCCGCGCGGTGTCGTAGAGCTGCATCAGCGATCCAGCCCGGCGAGTCGCACGTAACTGTGCACCTTGTGGCGAATATTGATCGAGATGCACACGGCGGTGAACGCCTCGACGGCGCTCGCCAGCGACATCGAACCCGCGATCACCGCGTGCAGCCCCGCCATCTCGTCGACCATAGACGCGACCTGCTCGAGGCGCTCCGGGTGATCCGAGAAGAGCACGACGTCGGCGTCGAGGTCGCTGTCGAGGTCCTCCATCTCTGCGGCGGGTAGGTGGTGAAACGCGCCCACCACGTAACTCTCGACCAGCGCCGCGCCGATTTGGGCCGCCATCGAACCTCGCGGCGGGTAGAGGGGTGTGAGTTCCCTGCCCTCACGCGCGAGTGCGTTGACCATGGAGATCACGGTCTTGCCGGCGAGCGGGGCACGCAGGGATCGAACGGTCGCGACCGCCGAATCCCACGGCGTCGCGACCACCACGACGTCACACGCCGCAGCCGCCTCGTTGGACGCTCCACCGATCGTGCCCGCGCCGCGCGGATCCATGGCCGCCGCGGTGACCAGGGCGCGTGCGGGATCGCGTGAGCCCAGCACCGTGTCGTAGCCCGCATGGGCCAATCGAATCGCAACCCCACGTCCGGCGGGTCCGGTCCCTCCGAGAATGCCAACTGTGCTCATCTTCGTCCTCGTTGAATTAGGTGTCGAGAAGTACGCTAACAAGATGGGACTATTGACCAATCACTGCATTTTGATCACGGGAGTCCTGACCGATGACTCCCTCGCCTTTGGCATAGCCCAACGAGCCCTCGAAGAGGGCGCCACGATCGCGCTGTCGGGAGCGGGACGCGGGATCTCGATTACACGACGCACGGCGCGGAAACTGGGTGACGTGGGCGAGATCATCGAACTCGACGTCACCAGTCCCGAACAGATCACCTCTGCGGCTCACGAGGTGGAACAGCGCTTCGGTCGCCTCGACGGCCTGGTGCACGCGATTGGCTACGCCCCCGCCTCGTGCCTGGGCAGCGGCATGTTCGCGGCCCCCTTCTCCGACGTCGCCACGGCAATGGAGATTTCGACCTACTCGCTCGCCGCCCTAGTGGGCGCCTTTCGACCGTTGCTGAAGAAGAGCGAGGCGCTGGGGGGCGCCTCAGTCATCGCCCTGGACTTCGACGGCTCGCGGGCCTATCCAATGTACGACTGGATGGGCGTGATGAAAGCCGGTCTCGAGTCGCTCGGCCGCTACCTCGCCCGCGAGGTCGGCCCAGACCGCATCCGGGTGAACATGCTCGCCGCCGGACCCATTCGAACGGTGGCGGCCAAGTCCATCCCGGGCTTCTCGCTCTTCGAAGACACCTGGGCCGAGCGCGCCCCGCTCGGCTGGGACGTGCACGACGCGAGCGCGGTGGCCGACAGCGCGGTGGCCCTGCTCTCGCCGCTGCTGCGCGCCACCTCGGCGTCGGTAATCCACGTCGACGGCGGCGCCCACTCGATGGGCTAGCGCTCCTGGTGGGCGAACTGAGTCTCGTAGAGATCGCGGTAGAGCCCCCCGGACTCGAGCAACTGCGCGTGCGTTCCGCGTTGGGCGATCGCGCCACCGTCGATCACCAGGATCTGGTCCGCGTTGCGGATCGTCGAGAGCCGGTGTGCGATGACCAGTGAGGTACGCGAAGACATCGTCTCGTCCAGTGCACGCTGCACCGCGGCCTCGCTCTCGTTATCGAGGTGGGCGGTGGCCTCGTCGAGCACGACCAGTCGCGGTGACTTCAACAAGAGCCTGGCCAGCGCCACGCGCTGCTTCTCGCCGCCCGAGAGCCGATACCCACGCTCACCGACCACGGTGTCGAGCCCGAGGGGCAACGTAGCGACCAGGTTCCAGATCTGCGCCGCGCGCAGCGCGGCCTCAATCTGGGCGTCGCTCGCGTCAGGCTGGGCGAACACGAGATTGGCCCGCAGCGTGTCGTGAAAGAGGTGGGCATCTTGGGTCACGACCCCCACAGTGGCGTTGAGTGACAACGTGGTCGCGGCGCGCACGTCCAGGCCATTGATGCTGACGGCGCCCTCGTCGACGTCGTACAGGCGCGAGACCAGCATCGAGATCGTCGACTTGCCCGCGCCGCTCGGACCGACCAAGGCGGTCATCGTGCCCGGCGCAACCTCAAAGCTCACGTCGTGCAGCACCGGGGTGCGTGGCGTGTCATCGAGCACCGCCACCGCCTCGAGCGAGGCCAGCGATACCTCCTCGGCGCCGGGATAGGAGAACGAGACGTGGTCAAAGCGCAGGGCCACCGGCCCTTCGGGCACGTCCACGGCGTCCGTGCGCTGGCGGATCATCGGCTCCAGGTCGAGCACCTCAAAGAGCCGCTCGAAGCTGACCATCGCCGACATGTAGTCGATGTTGAGGCTCGACAGTTGAATGAGGGGTCCGTAGAGCCGGGCCAAATAGGCGGTGAGCGCCACCACGGTGCCCACCGCCATCGTGCCTCGTAGCGCCGCCACCCCGCCGAAGCCGTAGGCGAAGGCCGTCGCGAGCGAAGCGGTGAGTGAGAGCGCCACCATCAACGACCGCTGGTAGGTTGCCTGGCGCACCCCCATATCACGCACCTGGCTGGCGCGGCGCTCGAAGTTGCGCAGTTCGTCCTGCGGGCGGCCGAAGAGCTTGACGACCATTGCGCCCGCGACGTTGAAACGCTCGCTCATCACCATGTTCATCTCGGCGTTGAGCTCCATGCCCCGATGGAACAACGTGCCCAGCCGCCGACCGATGTAGCGAGCGGGGATGAGGAACACCGGCAGGAGAACCAGGGCGACCAGGGTGATCTGCCACGACAGGATGAACATCGTGACGAGGATCAAGACGACCAGCACTACGTTGCCCACCACGTTCGAGAAGAGGTCGGTGAACGCCTGCTGGGCGCCGATGACGTCATTGTTCAACCGGCTGATGAGCGCCCCGGTCTGGGTGCGCGAGAAGAAGGCGATGGGCATCTGCTGGATGTGCCCGTACACCTTGGCGCGCAGGTCGTAGATGAGCCCCTCGCCGATCACCGCCGAGATCCGCCGCTCCACCAGTGACAACGCCGCGTCTCCGATCGCCAGTGCCGCGGTGAGCAGCGCCAGCCAGATGATCACGCCCTCGTACCGCGCGTGTCTAGTCTGACCGATGATGTCGATGATCGCTCGAAGCACGAGCGGCGCCACCGAACTCACGACGGCGTCGGCCACGACGACGATGAGAAACACGACCAACGCGTGCTTGTAGGGCTTGGCGAATGAAAGGATCCTCGGTAGCGTTCCACGCTTGATCCGGTGCGCCAGTATCGATCGGTCCCGCTGCATTGAGCGCGTCGCGACGCGACCGACGGGGCTGCGGCCCACTCCGTGCATGCTCATCTTGTCTCCTCGCCCGTGCCAGTGTAGGAAGCGCCCGCGGGGAGCGACACACGTGGGCTAGGAACCGATGGCGCTCGCCACGATGAGCGTGCCCAGGGCCATCATGACGCAGCCGCCCACGCTACGAAGAACAATCAATCGCGACGCCGAGCCGGCCAACCACTCGCGCGCGGTACCCGCGATCAATCCCCAGGCGCTGTCGCTCAGAAATGCCACGACCGAGAAGATCACCCCGAGGATGAGCAGCTGCAATGTCTCGTTCCCCTTGGAGCGATCGACAAAATGCGGAAAGACCGCAGCGAAGAACACGAGCGACTTGGGATTCAAGACGCCGACGGTGAAGCCCTGGCGCACGATGTGCACCCTGGAGGGCCTGACCACCTCGCGCTGGGTCATGGCGTTGGCGTGCTCACGGCGGTGTCGCAGCGCGTCAACGCCCAGCCAGAGCAGGTAGACGCCTCCGGCCAGTTGCAGCACCACGGCGAAGGCGCGCGAGCGCGCGAGCAGCGGGCCCAGCCCGAGCGCGACCAGTCCTGACAAGAGCAGGGTCCCGATGCTGTTGCCGAGTACGGTGAGCACCGCCACGGTTCGGCCCCACGCAACACCGCGCGCCAAGATGAACAGGACGCTCGGTCCTGGCACGATGATGATGATCATCGAGGCGATGAAGAACGCTGCCAGCTGACCCGTGCTGATCAACGTTGCACCTTTCCGACGAACCACTGCAGCGCGTGCAGACTGGCCCCAATACTAAAGCCGATTGTGGTCGCGAAGATCGCGGTGGCGAGTCCTACGGTACCGCCCATTAGCCAACCCACGACGAGCACGATCGACTCCAGCGTGAGGCGCACGTACACGACGCTGACTCCCAGTCGCCGGTGCAGGCTCGTCATCAGACCGTCGCGCGGACCGGGTCCGAGCCCGGTGGTCAGATAGAGCGCACTGCCCACGCCGATCGCGACGACCCCGCAGAGCACGTACAGCGCCCTCGGCCACAACGGCGCTGGCGAGGGCACGGCGTCGGCCGTCAGGTTCAAGACCAGCGCAATCACAACCAGATTGGCCACGGTTCCAAAGCCGGGCCGTTCGCGCAGGGGAAACCAGGCCATGAGCACAACTCCGCTGATCAGCGCGCTCGCCCAGCCAAGCGAGAGGTGTCCGTGCAGGGCCAGTCCCTGAGCGAAGACCGTCCACGGCGTCGCCCCCAGTCGCGATCGCACGAGCAACCCCTCGCCCACGCCGAAGAGCACGAGACCGACGAAGAGCGGAGTCAGCATGCGTGGCCGTACGCCCCAGGTCGACACCGCGCGCCATGGCGTGACGGGGATCTTGTGACTCAGACGCATGGCGCCCGACCCTAGTGGCAGATGACCTGGTGGGTGGCGAGCGTCAAGTGGCTACGGCGAGAAGTCGGTGGCGCCGGTGCCCTCAGACGTGCCCGTGAAGTAGGCGACGATCGCCGACACGACGAGCAGCAGCGCCGAGACGCCCAGCGCCAAATTGAGTCCTCGGGTGAATGCGGCGTACGCCGCGTCAACCACCTTGTTGATGATGACCTGAATGGCGGCGTTGTTCGTCGAGTTGAACCCCGCCACCTGGGAGTTCAGGGTTCCAGTGGTAATTGCGGCGATAATCTCGCCTCGAAACTGCGCGGGGATGCCGATGGCCGCCAGACGCTCAGTCAGGTGCACGGTGAGTTGGGCATTGACGATCGAGCCGAGGATGGCGACGCCGGTGACGGCGCCCAATTCACGCCCGGTATTGATCGTCGAGGCGGCCATGCCTGAATCATCCGCCGGAAGGCTGGTGAGCGCGCTGGAGTTCACAGGCACCGCGATGATGCCGAACCCGATACCCGCAATGCCCATAGTCCAGCCCAACGAATCAGCCCCCACGTGGGGTCCGATGACCAGCTCGGTGAGCGCGACGCCGAGTGCCGCAATGAGACAGCCGCTCATCATGGGCACGCGCGAACCGACTCGACCCACCCAGCGACCGGCGAACAGCGAGGCCACCACCATGCCCGCCAGCAGCGGCAGGAAGTCCACGGCCAGTCCGAAGGGGGCGACCGAGGTGACGACCTCGAGGTACAGCGCAACGAAGAAGAAGATGGAGAATACCGAGAAGTAGCTCGCGTAGGCCACAAAGGTCGATCCCGCGAACGGTCGGCGGTGAAAGAACCTGAGATTCAACATGGGCGCGCGCACGCGACGCTCGACGAGCACGAAGCCCACTGCCGCAACGCCAGCCAGCGCGTACAGGGTGACGATCCAACCTGCTCGGTAGCCCGCGGATTCGCCCGCGATCGTGGCGAACGTCGCCAGGCCCAAGGTGAGCGCCCCGAGCACGAAGCCGCCAAAGTCCACGACCCGCCGTTCGGGGTTGACGCTCTCGGGCAGCGAGACGCCCGCGGCAACGAGCGCCAGCACGCCGAAGAGGAGATTGAACCAGAACACCGAGCGCCACGACCACAGCCCTACGAGCGTCCCACCAACAACCGGCCCCAGCGCCAGTGCGAAGCCCGACACGGCGGCCCACACGCCCAACGCGCGAGCACGGCGGCGACGCTCCGGATAGATGTGGCGGATCATCGACAGCGTGCCCGGCTCTGATCCCGCTGCGCCCACGCCCATGATCACCCGACCGATGACCAACACATCGGGCGACGTGGCCAGCGCACAGACCACAGAACCGGCACAGAAGATCCCCACACCAACGAGCATGACCTTCTTGCGCCCGAAGTTATCGCCCAGCGAACCGGCCATCAGCATGAGACTCGCGAAGCTGAGCGCGTAGGCCCCCACCACCCACTGCAACTGGCTGACCCCCGCGTGCAACTCCGACTGCACGTTGGTCAGCACCGCGCTGACCACCGTGTTGTCGAGAAAGGTGAGGAAGAGAATCGATAACAGCGCCGTGAGACTCAAGAACGCCCACGAGTCGCCGCTCACCGGATCCGCGTGACCCGCGCCGTCGTTCGCGCGCAGTGAGTCGGGCCCGCCTCGGATCCGCATGAACCCCCTCTTGCTACATCAAACTCACCTACAGGCCTAGCGCGACACAGCGGTCAGCGCAACGATCCGCGCTTCAGGCGCCGACGGGGCGGTCGGACCTCGCTCGGTGCCGACCCGTCCCGAACGAGGTCCTAGGCCTTGCCCTTATTCTTGGGCGAGGGCATGACGAACGTGATCCTGGCCACGGTCGAGTCGCCACCCGTCACGTTGCCCGCACTGATGGCGCACTTCTTCAGGTCTGTGCGCTTGGTGCCGCACGTCGCGGTGCCAATGTCACCGGTCTTGACCTTAAACTTCGTCCAGCCGAAGGCGCCTTTGGCGTTGATGGTGACGGGCACGGTGGTCGAGATGTCGCACCCCGCCTGTCCCGTGGCCTTGGCTAGACACTCCACCAGATAGACCGCATCGTTGGGCGTGAAATGCAATCCCCGTACCTTCACCGTTTGACTATTCTTCAGGCTTCCCGAGGGTCGCACGACCAAGCGCGGGTGGCTCTTGGTCGCCCCTGCCGGAGCGCTCGCCAGCACTTCGCTCGCCAGCACTCCGCTTCCCATCAGAACCACCCCAAGGATGGTGTTGACGATGCTCCTTGCTCTCATAGGCGCCACTCCCCTTCATCGAGGTCGACAGCGCAGTCATCGCAGGACTCCGTTCGAATCAGCGACGACAACCATGCATCGACTCTTCATCTTCGCTAATCGTACCCACTTGAGGCCTCACCTATAACACCAATTCGAAACCCTGCGATGGTGCCCATTTCGCTCACTGCGCGATCCGCGCACCGGCTCCTCGTCCCGATTACCGCAGATTAGACGGCGTGCACCGGATGATCACGCGATGTACGGCCATGGCCCACAACAGAAGCGCTCGCGCGTACGGCCAACAACACGGCCTCCAATTTTGAACGCGCACCGAGCTTGGTCAAGATGTTGTCCACGTGACAGCGCACGGTTGAGCGCGTCACGAGCAACTCGTTGGCGATGCCTTCCTCGCTGTACTCACGGATCAGCAACTCAAGCACCGTGCGTTCCTGTTCCGAGAGCCACCGCGCGTGCTGCCCAGCAGATCGCGGCAGCCATTCAAGCATTCCCCAGAACTGATCGCAGCGCACCACCACGGCACCCGACGCGGCCAACCGTATAGCCGCCAGTACGTCACCCGCCGCGCTGTTCTTGGCCAGCACTCCCGCGCTTCCAGTGTCCACCGCCCGCGCCAGAAGATCATGATCCCCGATTCCTTTGAGCAGTACCACACTCGTGTTGGCGCAGGACAGCAGAAGGCGCTGCAGCGACTCACTTCCTTCGAGATCGACGACCCGATAGTCCAACAGCAGAACATCGGGGCAGCCATGGCACACCATTGCTTCCGCCTGCGAACTCGACGCGGCCGCACCCACCAACTCCACGTCTGCGGCACGCGTGATCACCCTTGAAAGGCCGGCGAGTGTTGCCGGATGACTATCGACGACGACCACTCTCAACCGCGTTGCAGTATCGATCGACATAGCTACGAGTCTAGAATTCGAGTTCAAGAATCCCTCAATGAATTCCATGTTATGACCTTCGTCACTTACTCGATAAATAGTTGACACTCCCGATTGGCCCGCCGACAATGGTCATGGACCATGACGCGACGCAACGATCGGGTCCAAGAAACATCGCACTGATAAGTGAGATCCACCGATGGCAACTCCCTGAGCCCCGATTGGGCCTGGGTTGCACGCCTAGGCGGACGTAGGTGTTCGACCATCATCTGAGCGATTGGCGTCGCCCACATTCCCCGTTCTCATTGAAGTATCCAGACTGGAGCAGAGTCATTAAACCAATTGGTGACCGACGCTGCTCTGGTTCACTCACCCTGCAGTTGCGTCACAATCGCGCGACGCTGCGCTGATCCGAGGTCGTAGGGCGCGTAGATGCTGAATCGATCGACCACGTCACCGAATCGCTCTTGGGTTACGGGTGCCACCTCGTCCACGCGAGCCACGACACTGAAGGCCTCAAGCATCTCATCACTCACTAATGCACCCATGTCATTCCACCGGCCTTCGCGTGACAGCGCGTTGAGATGGACCTGCGCCTCTCCCCACCCGTGCAGGTCCAAGACGCCGCGATAGGCGGGGGTCGACGCGTAGAACGCAACTTGACCCCGAACGGCGTCTTTCGCGTCGCTCAACGACTGATCGGTGTCGCCCGTGGCGATCAGCCCCGAGTAGGAAATCGTAAAGTCTCGGCGTTGTCGGCCCGACTTACTCAGCCCTCGATCCAACGCGGGCAACGTAACCTCGCGCAAGTAGCGCTCGGTGGTGAACGGGTGCACCAAGAGGCCGTCGCACACCTCACCGGCAACCTCAGTCATCAGTTCGCCCACCGCGGCCAGGAACACCTTGGGCGCTCCGTACGGGTTGGGCCCCGGATTGAAGAAGGGCGTCATGAGAGTGTGCGTGTAGAACTCCCCTCGGAAGCGCAAGCGAGTCTGATCATTCCATGACGACCAGATCGCCCTCATCGCAAGGACGTACTCACGCATGCGAGGGGCGGGATGCGACCACGGCATGGAGTAACGCTTTTCAATATGAGGTTTGATTTGGCTGCCCAGCCCCAGCAAGAGTCGCCCCCGCGACAGCAGTTGGACGTCGTTGGCCATGGTCGCGGTGATCATCGGACTGCGGCCGAAGGCGACCACTATCCCAGTGCCGAGTTCAAGCCTCTCGGAGCCACCCGCCGCACCGGCCAGGATCAACAAGGGGTCGTGACCGGTCTCGGCGGCCCAACCCCCCGCATAACCCTCCTGCTCGAGCGTCATCGCCTGGCGGGCGAAGTCACCTGATCCGAAGTTGAACTCACCGTCAATCAGCATGCGCCGAGCCTAATTCTGATCCCAGTTCTCATCGAGTGTCCAGATGCGAGTGGTTCGCATCGCACAACTCCGAAGTTCAATTGGGCGACCGTCAAACGTGCTGCGCTGTTCTGTGCGACGCGGTGTCTTCGAGCGAGATCGCAGTGCACCCTTCACCTCCTCTCTCGACCACGCGGCCAGCGACCTCATCGTCGACGAGTCGAATCCTCCCACTTGCTTACAGGGCCAACTCGGCTAGGCCGGTGACGTCGACACCTCGAAGGGGATGAGATCGGCGGTAGCGTCGTGAAATGAGCCGGGATCGGCGAAGCAACCTTGCAGTTCGGCGAAGACTCGCAGTGCTGATCGTGTTCGCGGTCGCCTTCGGCTTCGTTGAGTCGGCCGTCGTCTACTACCTGCGCTTCCTCTTGAACTTCCACACGCAAGTACCCGTTGGCAAGTACAAAGTCCTCCTGAACCTCGGTTTCATCACCTTCGTGTCACCCGCGCACTCCATCATGGCCAGCCGCAATCTGACGGCAGTCGAGATCATTCGCGAGGCGTGCACGATCGTGATGCTGGCGAGCGTCGCCTTCTTCGCGGGCTCTTCCTGGCGCCAACGTATCGCCGCGTTTATGGTCGCCTTCGCGTGCTGGGACATCACGTACTACCTGTATCTGAAGATCCTCGATAACTGGCCGAGCTCCCTTCTCACGCGCGACGTGTTCTTCCTCATCCCGGTCACCTGGATCGGTCCCGTGCTCACCCCGCTCGTCATATGTACTGTGATGTTGATCTTCGGCGTGCGTTGGTATGTCGCGCCCCAGCGCGAGCAACGCCTGGGCGGTACGTCGAGGTGAACTCACAGGAACTTCAACCACCGTCGAATGCACCAACGCGAGAGAAGGGACGTCGCCTTGGGCGAACTCCAAGACTGGTGCGACGGCTCAACGTCTAGGTTGCCGGATCGACAGCGAGCCGCATCCCCATCGTCTCGTCGACCCCAAACTCACGCCACTCACGCTGGCTGATCCCCGCCAGCACCGCGACGGCAATCGCTGCGCCCCCAAGGGGAAAGAAGAGGGACGGACCGGCGTGGGTGACGACGACTCCGGCGACGAACACCGAGACGGGAAAGATGCCGACACTCGCGAACATCAAGATCCCCATCAGGCGGCCCATGATCTCACCCGGCGCCCACCGCTGAAAGAGGGTGATAGTCACCACGTTGCTGAAGCCATTGAGCAGGCCGAAGACCATGAGCGCCACTGCCGCCGCCAACGTGCTGCCCAGATAGGGGACGGCGGCAATCACCGCGGCTTCGGCGATGAATCCATACGAGGCGATCATGGCTGGGCGTCGCATGCGCGGAGCGCGGCCCGCTGCCAGGGTGCCCACGAGCGCACCCGCACCGACAGCGGCAATAAGCGATCCATAGCCCACTGCGCCGTCGTGCAGCGGACCGTGGACGAGAGCGGGCAGCGCGACTTCGCTCATGCCACCCGAGCCCAGGTTCGCAGCGAGGGTCACGAGCAAGATGACTTGCAGCACGCGTTCGTTGCGCAGCACGTGGCGAAGCGTCACCGGCTCGGTTGCCACGTGGACAACACTGGCACCCGCCGCCACGCCCGAGGGAACATCCGCCACGCCGCACGAGGTCCCGGCCCGCGCAGACTGTTCGAGTCTTCGAACCCCGACCAGCGTGATCGCCGAGAAGATGAATGAGGCCGCATCCACTGCGAATGCCAGCGCCGGACCGAGAGTCGCGACAAGTACTCCGCCGATCGCGGGGCCAAGCAACGTGGCGAGTTGCGTGCCACCCGAGGTAAGAGCGTTGCCGGCCTGGAGATCACTGTCGTCCAGCAGCGACGGCACAATGGCAAAGGAGCTGGGCAGAAACATGCCCTCGCCCGCTCCAACCACTAGTGCGATCGGAATCAGTAGGTACGTGCGCGCCGGACCTGAGAACGCTGCAATTGCTAACGCCGACACGCCGATGGCTCGCAGCACGTCGGCAACCATCATCACGTTCCAGGGGCGCCACTGATCGGCCGCGTGTCCGCTCACTGCCAAAAGTGCAGTGCGAGGAATGCCGTAGGCAGCGAGGACCGTGCCCAGCAGCAGTGCCCCACCATGGTTGGCCAGCACGTACCACGGCAACGCGACGGCGTAGAACAGATCGCCAAGGTTCGACGCCAGTTGGCCGACCACAAGCAGACGAAAGCCGCGATGGCGCAAGGGAGCAAGGTTGAGAGGCGTGCGACGCATGATTCAGCGCTCTGAGTCGGGAAGTTCGATCGGATACGAGAAGACGAGCATCTCGACGGGCGCCGCACCCTCGGGCCGACGTGAGGGATCGTCAAAGCGCTCACGGAACCGCGGCCATAGAAATGTCAGCAGATCATTCTGGAGTTCTTCCAACTCCTGCGCAGTGAGATAGAAGAGGAACTCACCCTCGCCCGCAGCGTCGCGCCAGGGCTTGGGGAACGATGACCGGGTGTCCAACCACGTCTTGTACCGCGCCAGTTGACGCTCGCGCAGAAGCTTCGTCAAGATGCCTGCAGCGATCTCGGCCGCTGGATCGTCGTGGACCGCTCCAATGCGCATGCCAATCGAGGCCAACTTCCACGGCCGCGATCGCCCCGTGCCGCCCCCGGCCTCCACGATGAAGCCGTACTTGGCCAGTTGCCGAAGATGAAAGGAGCAAGTAGTCGGCGACTCACCAATCCGCTCGCCGACTTCGGTAGCGGTCATGACGCCGAAGAGACTCAGCGCCTCAATCAAAGCAATTCGAACTGGATGCGAGAGCGCCCGCATGGTCTGGGCATCGTTGAGTTCGCGCAACTCCCCCACCGCGCCAGCCTGATCGCCCGCAGATTCTCCCTGATCACTAGCTTCGGGTACCATGCTTGGAGAATATACTCTCGAGAGTTAATTGTCAAGAGTTAACTCTCATTACGGCGTGAGCACCACAACGGTAACTTCAGCGCCGGGCTTCAGCGTGAAAGATCAGCCCTTCCTTCCCTTGCCTTCCTTCTTGTCGCGCTTCTTCTTGTCGCGCTTCTTCTTGTCGCCCTTCTTCTTGTCCATTGAACTCCCCATCTGGTGATCATTCGTTGCCGCACCCGTTGCTGTGGCTCGCTTGTACCGACGCTTCTTCTTGTCGCGCTTCTGGGTCGTAACAGACTTTGGCGTGGCCAGCGGTCGTGGAACGGCTTCAATGGCGTCGCGAGTTCGTCCCGAATCGATACTTACGAGATTGCCCGTGGTTGGGCCGTCGGAAACCGTGACCGCCATTGACCGGCCAGGTAAGTGGTCGTGGGCGGCTCTTGCGTCGAAGTACACCCGCTGCACGACCGACATGTCGTCGCCTCGGGCGGCTCTGCGCATCACGGAATCGCTCTTTGCGCTTTCAACTACCGGCTCCGAGTCGCTCGATGGCTCACCGAACAAGACCCTGCGAGCCTGAGTCACGCACGTCGCGGCATACAACTTTAGAATTTCTTCGAGTGAAAGCGCGAGGAATTCCGCCAAGGGGCGTAAGACCTCAGCCGACAAGCGACGTGCATCACGCTCGTAGGCAGCGTACGTGGAGCGATTGACGCCGATCGCATTCGCCGCCTTCGACTGATCCAATCCCAACTCACGACGCCGCTCGCCGAGCGCGGCGCCGATCGTGAGCGGGCCCATCAGACCTCATCCAATCGTGTGGATGGCTTTGTTTTCGCTCTCTCACGCAACGCCACCACCACAGTCTCGCAGTTTCACTGCGTCAACTTGCGAATCTCCGGCAACCGAAGCCTTGACCGCGATGTCACACCAAGGCACACCCGAGCACCAATGGCGCAATTGGACACGTACCCGCAGCATCGCCGTTCGAATCTCCGGTTCCACGCCGAGTTCCTGGATCGAACGAGAGCGCCGGGTTCGATGCGCCGTAGGTCACCAAACCAGAGGCTGGAAGGCAGGTGCCCGCTCGGCAAGCGCGGTTACCGCCGAAATCTTATAGTCCACAAGGCTGCTGTCAGCGAAGAGATGCTTATCGCCGGGGTAAAGGTACACGACGGCCAGTCCATAAGCACACGTTGACCGCCCTACCGTCGGTCGCCTTCGCGGCAGCCGCAGCGACGATGCTGTGGCCCAGTGCAGGACCCGCAGTCAGCGTCGCTGTCACCTTCATCAGTACGCTGGTGTCTCTGGACGGACGCCGGGGCTCGCAAAAATGCCGCGTCGTTGCTTATCGACGCCGACAGAGCCCATGGCTTCCTCAAAGTGACGTTCGCCGTCACGCTCGCCCACGACGACCTAAAGTGCCGCCCTGTACTGAGACGGAGCAATGATGACCACAGCGCACCAGAGTCCGTAGAACTCAGCGCGCGTCAGTCCCATCTAGATCGTGCTGGCTCAGCGCACGCTGAAGACCGTGGCTAGGGACCCACAACAACCAAGCGCGGCAGAGCCATTGGTTCGAATTGGAGACATCGCAACACCTCTTTCGCAGATGATCAAGTCCGCGATGGTCTTTGTGGCCGAACACAAAAGGAGATTTGGCGACGGTCCATCAACTGGTTCGCGCGCGCAATTGGAATTCGCGGCGAACAAAAAATCCTCGACGGACCGCCGTCTCGACGTTGAGTGGACGCACGGTTCGGCTGGGGCGATCTACATTCCTTCCGCGGCGTATCTTCTTTCAGCCCTTGCAAAACTACTTTCTTCGGAGGTGGAACTCTTCGCATACCAAGTAGTTGGTCGCTCCGTTGTGGAGTACGCGGCAAAGGCCTGGTGGCTGATTGACGCCGACGCTTCCGCGATCAGCGTCTCGCTCGGTTCTACCTGGACAACTTGATCAACTTGGTCGAGATGGCGAGGGCCGAGCGCTTGCCCGAAGAAGAATTAACCAAGGAGCGTGACGTCCTCGTCAAGCGAGCAAGTCGGAGTGGGCTCAAGGCATTGTTGACAAGAAGAGGCGACGTAAACGGGTTCGGGGAGGTGACGAAGATTGCCTCAACCACATTGGTCGGACAGTTCTTCCAGGCGCTCAACTATGAGGACGGTGCACTCTGGTACCGACGGTTCTCCGCCGTGATCCACGGCACCCCTTATGGACTATTGGACTTCTACGTAATGAAAAGCGCGACAGGCTCGGTTTTGGAAACTTCAAGCCGACGCTTCCAATCGATGCGTTTCGAGAAGCCGCAATCATATCGACGCAGGCTTACCTTGGAGCGATCGAATTCGAGTGTCGACACAACAGTTGGGATGGTGAAAGTATTACTGAATATCGTCAACAACTATTCCATCGCATGACCTCACTCATGCCTGAAGCCTTGGGAGGCAGTGACATCCCCGACGGTCGGTGAACTTGGAGAGGCGATTACCGACCCTTTCTCCTTCGTGGGCCTTAGCGGACAGTTTTCAAACCTTTCTGAGCTGCTCGCCGGGCACTGAAAATCCCAACTTGGAATCGGGCAACGAAGGGCCCTAACTCACGCCGGTTCTCGACAGAAGCCACGAACACCATTCGTCAATTCCTTCGCCCGTGCGAGCGCTGACAAGGATTGTCCGAACCCCATGATTGACCAGATCCAGATTGGCGAGGAACAGTCCGAGGTCGAAGTCCAAGTGCTCGAGCAGGTCAATCTTGTTGACCACCACCACGTCGACGGCACGGAACATGACCGGATACTTGAGAGGCTTCTCCTCACCCTCGGTGACCGCGTAGACCATGGCACGAGCGTGTTCTCCAACGAGGAATTCCGCGGGACACACCAGATTCCCCACGTTCTCAATGATCACGATGTCAAGAGCGCCAAGATCCAGTGCGCGAAGCGATGAACGAACCATCGTGGCGTCGAGATGACACTCGCCACCGAAGCCATTGCCCGTATTGACCAATGAGACCTGGGCCCCGAGGCCGGTGAGCCGATCAGCGTCGAGGCTGGTCTCGATATCGCCCTCGATGATGCCGATCCTCGTCGTTCCGTCCAGCTCTCTCAAGGTGCGTTCGAGAAGCATCGTCTTGCCGGCACCTGGCGATGACATGAGATTGATCACGCAGACCCCGCTGCGATTGAAGATATCGGCGTTCGCCTGCGCTACTGAGTCGTTCTCACCGAGAATCTGCTCCAGGATCTCAACTCGCAAGGGCCCCGAGTCGTAGCCCGAGTGGTCACCAACGCCATGCGACGGGTGCTCGTGCGCGTGCTCGGAGCCGTCAGGATGTCGATGAAACCTACCCACGTGCGTTCTCACTCAGTTCAAGTGACGTCACCATGAACTCCTCTCCTGAAATCAGCACGACGTTGAAGCTGCCACAGCCACCGCAGACCAATATCGGTAGCGACAACGTGGTCAGCATGCCGCAGTCTCCACAGGAGATGACCGCCGGGACTTGCTCAACCACCAGGTGCGAGCCCTCCAGTTCGGTGCTGTCGATCACGAACTCCCAGGAGTACACCAGCGTGGCGGGCACGACCTGGCGAAACGCCCCCACCTGAAGATGCACCACCGAAACGGCTCGCCCCTTCGAATGACGTTGGACCACCGACGATACGGCCTGGCAGAGAGACAACTCGTGCACCGGCTCAGCAGATCCTCGGCAGCTGCTCGGACATGGGCAGGTCGATCACCCTCGTCCCTCCGATCCCGGTACGGGCCACCACAACGCCGGGATGCTCCGCGACGACCTCACCGATGATCGCGGCCTCGCCCCCCAGAGGATGGCCGCGAAGTACCTCGAGTACGCGTTGCGCGTCGCCGCGTCCCACGAAGGCGACCACACGGCCCTCATTGGCCACCTGAAGGGGGTCGAGTCCGAGCATGCTGCACGCCGACGCAACCGCGTCGGGCACCGGAACGTCCCGTTCGACGATCCGAACGCCGGTGCCCGAGGCCATGGCGATCTCGTTGAGGGTGGCGGCCAGCCCGCCCCGGGTGGGGTCGCGCAACATGTGCACATCGGCACCGCCATCAAGCATCGCCGCCACCAGCCCGTTGAGTGCGGCGGTATCGGACCGCACCTCCACACCGAACTCGAATCCTTCTCGCACCGACAGCACCGCGATCCCGTGCAGGCCGATCGGACCCGAGACAATGACCACGTCGCCCGGCGTCACGCGGTGGGGGCCTAGATCGATCCCCGGCCTCATCAGACCGACCCCCGCGGTCGTGATGTAGGCGCCATCGCCGTGGCCCGAATCAACCACCTTGGTGTCGCCGGTCACGATCTGGACACCGGCGACGCGTGCCGCCTCGCCCATTGACTGGGCGATCACGCCGAGTTCGTCAATGGCCATCCCCTCCTCGAGCACGAACGCCGCGGAGAGGAACAGCGGTATGGCACCGGTCATGGCCACGTCGTTGACCGTTCCGTTGACCGCGAGTTCACCGATATTGCCCCCGGGGAAGAAGCGGGGACGAACAACGAACGAGTCCGTGCTGAGCGCCAGACGGACACCCCCGACGTCGAGCACGGCGCCATCACCGAGTTGAGCCAAGATGCTGTCCACACCGGCAAAGGCGGGTACGAAGAGATGCTCGATCAGCTCACCGGACAGGCGGCCCCCTCCACCGTGTCCCATCACGATCGTCGAGATATCGCGAAGCGGCAGCGGGCAGCTCCACGAGGAGGGATCGAAGGCGGGTGCGGTCATGATACGGGGGCGCTTCCCCGCCTCGTCGGCGCGGCGATGTCGATTCGACGGAACTGGTAGTAGGCGGCGCAGGCCCCCTCGCTCGAGACCATCGGCGCGCCCAGTGGTCGTCGAGGGGTGCACTCCTGTCCGAAGGCCGGGCACTCCGGCGGGGTGATCGCGCCCTGGAGCACGTCGCCACTGCGACAGTTCGCGGACTCCTGGGCCACCACGCCTCGCACGTCGAATCTCTCCTCGGCGTCGAAGTCCGCGTACGCGGCGCTCAGTCGCCAGCCCGACTGGGGGATGAGACCGATGCCTCGCCATTGGCGGTCGCAGACCTTGAACACCTCGTTGATGACCGTTTGGGCGACAGCATTACCTTCGCTAGTCACCGCCCTCGGGTAGGCGTTCTCCAACTCGAATCGACCATCCTCAAGCTGAAAGAGAGTGCGACGGATGCCCTCGAGCACGTCGAGCGGCTCGAAGCCGGTCACCACGATTGGAACCCGGTACCGATGCACGAGGGGCTCGTACTGCTTCGTCCCCATGACCGTGCACACGTGGCCGGCGGCCAGGAAGCCCTGGACCCGACACGACGGCGATTCGAGAATGGCGGTCATCGCTGGGGGAACCAAGACGTGCGAGACCAGGAGCGAGAAGTTAGACAGGCCTAGTTGTCGTGCGAGGCGAACGGTCATGGCGTTGGCGGGTGCGGTCGTCTCGAAGCCGATGGCGAAGAAGACGACCTGTCGGTCGGGGTGCTGCTGGGCCAGTCGCACTGCATCGAGGGGTGAGTACACGAGACGAACGTCACCACCCGCCGCTTTCACCTGAAGCAGGTCGGTTCGAGAACCCGGCACCCGCGCCATGTCACCGAACGTGCAGAAGATGACCTCGGGACGCGCGGCGATGATGAGCGCGCGGTCGATGATCTCGAGCGGGGTCACGCACACCGGGCAGCCCGGACCGTGGATCAGCGTCACGTTCCCAGGCAGCAACTGGTCGATGCCGTGGCGAATGATGGTGTGGGTCTGTCCCCCGCAGATCTCCATAATGGACCACGGCTTCGTGACGCGAGAAGCGATGTCGTCGAGGATCCGCGCCGCCAACACCGGATCGCTGAATTCGTCGAGGTACTTCACGTGCCCCCCATCTCCTGTTCGAGCAAGCCGGTCGAACGAAAGAGTTCCAGGGTTTCAAGTGCGGATGCCTCGTCGAGCTTGGTGAGCGCAAAGCCCACGTGGACGATCGTGTACTCCCCCAGCGCCAAGTCGGGAACGTAGGCGAGACAGACCTGCTTTCGCACGCCGCCGAAATCTACCGTCGCCATCCGAGTGCCGTCCTGCTCCCAGATTTCCTCGACTTTTCCCGGTATTCCTAGACACATAGCCGCTCAACCCCCTTGACTCGCGATGACGGCCACCTGACCCAGGGCCAGACCACCGTCGTTCGCCGGCACCACCCGATGCCGCAGCACATCAAAACCGTCCTCGCCAAGTCTCTCACCCAGGGCTTCGCCCAGTAGCGCGTTCTGAAAGACGCCGCCACTGAGGCCCACGAGGTTGACGCCGTGGCGTGCACGCACCCGGTGGGCCACCTCGACCACGGCGTCGGCGAGGGCCAGATGAAAGGCGCGCGCGCCCTGGCGCGCCGACAGACCACCGCGCACCGACCGAACCGCTTCCGTGATGACGGGGCCAGGATCAAGAACAATACCGTCGGGCGTGTCATCGACGTCGAAGTGCCAGGGCCTGTCGATCCGCGAGCTCGAGGCCGCCAATGATTCGAGTTCGATGGCCGCCTGACCCTCGTAGCTCGCCTCGTGACAGACGTCGAGGATGCTCGCGACGGCATCGAAGAGACGACCCATTGACGTCGTGGGCACGCAGGAGGTTCCCGTGGCCAGCATTCGCGCCGCCACGCCTCGTTCCGCCGGACTGGCTCGTATGACGGCGTCGATGATCTCGGTCTGGTCCAGACCCCGGGCCACGATGTGCGCGAGTGCGGCGCGCCAGGGTTGGCGGATCGACACGTCGCCTCCGGGCAGTTCAACGGACTTCAGATGGCCAATTCGTTCAACCTCCGAATATGAACCGAGCAGAAATTCGCCGCCCCAGATGGTGCCGTCGAGTCCGTAGCCGGTCCCATCGAAAACGACCCCCAACGCCGGCTCGTCCGGCGCCACGCTGTGTTCGACGAGCAGCGAGGCCAGATGCGCGTGGTGGTGCTGGACCGAGCGGTACCGAGCGCCGCACGAGGCGGCGTACGCGCGCGCCCAACGCGCCGAAAGGTAGCCGGGGTGGGCGTCACCGATCACCACCTCGGGACTCGTGCGGGTGATGTCGAGCAGGATCCCGGCGGTTCGCTCCAGCAGGGCGAGCGTCTCGAAGTTGGCCGTGTCACCGATGTGCTGGCTGAGGACCGCGCGCCGACCCGACGCCACGCAGAGCGTCGTCTTCAACTCGCCGCCCACCGCCAGTGAATCCGGTGCCGGCGCCGGCAGGCGGATGGGCAGGGGCGCGTAGCCCCGGCTCCGTCGGATTGGCATCATCGAACGGCCCACGTCGCGCACCACGGAGTCGTCGCAGGCCGCCGCGATCGTCCGGTCGTGGTGAAGCCATCCGTCGGCGATGGCGGCGAGCCGCTCATCGGCCTCGGCGACTTCGGTGCAGATCGGCTCGTCCGAGAGATTCGCCGACGTCATGACCAGCACGTCGAACCCGGGACCCGAGACCTTCGGGTGCTCACTCATCAGCAGCACCTGCAGAGGTGAGGTCGCCAGCATGATGCCGAGGAATCCATTGCCCGGGGCCACCGAGTCGCCCAGTCTCACCGCGGACTCGTTGTCAGCGTCGATCGGGGCGAGCACGATCGGCCCCGCGGACGACATCAGCAGCCGTTCGGCGTCCGGCGAGAGCCTCACCAGGGATCGCGCCACGCCGAGATCGCGCACGAGCAGTGCGAAAGGCTTGCGGCGGCGCTGCTTGCGCTGGCGCAAGGTCAGCACCGCATCGGCGTCGAAGGCGTCGACGCCGAGGTGGTAGCCGCCGACGCCCTTGATCGCCACAATCCCCCCGCCGCGAAGCATCTCGAGCGCCAGTGCGAGGCTGTCATCGCTCGACACGTCTTCGATGTCGCCGCCGCTGCGACGAAAGAACAGGCGCGGCCCGCAGAGCGGGCACGCCGTTGGCTGGGCGTGGAATCGTCGGTCGGACGGGTCGTCGTACTCTGACTGGCACTGCGCACAGAGGGGGAAATCCGCCATGGTCGTCGACGGCCGGTCGTAGGGCAGCCCGGTGACGATCGTGTACCGGGGTCCGCAGTTGGTGCACGCGATGAACGGGTAGCGGTAGCGCCGATCGGATGGATCAGCCAACTCAACGAGGCAGTCGGCACAGGGCACGGTGTCGGGGGGCACGTTGGTCGATTGACCGGTTCCAACGTCCAGACTGGCGACAATGGCGAACGTCTCCTCACCCCGGGGATGGATCTGCTCCTCGGACAGCGATTCGATGGCGGCCAACGGTGGCGCCTCGCTCTGAAGCCTTCGGGTGAACTCATCGAGCGTCGACACCCCGCCCTCGATCTCGATGAACACGCCACGGTCGTCGTTGCCCACGAAGCCGACGACCTCGAGTTCGCGCGCCAGGCGGGCGACAAACGGTCGGAAACCAACGCCCTGGACCACACCGGTGACCCGCAACGCCCTTCGGCGTCGGGTTGAGGTGTCGGCTTGCATCAGGCGAGCGACCACAGCACGACCCGATTATTACCCGAATCGGCGATCGCCAGGACGTCGCCGCAGAGCGACAGGCCGTAGGGCCAGCACAGGCTGTCGTCGGTGATCGCCAACCATCGATTCTCACCGTGCAGGTCGAAATCATCCTGACCGAACACCATCTTTGCCGCGGCACCCTGACCATCGCGCGGGACCGGTTCCCACGCCAGCACCCGGTTGTTCGCGGTATCGGCGACCAGCATCCGTCGATCATCGCTCACCACCGCGTAGGGGAAACGAAGCCGCTGCGGCCCTTGGGGTCGGTAGGTCAACTCCTCGCTCCGCGTGAAGTCCGCCTGGCCCACCACCATGTTGGCGGGACGGTCCCCGGTCGGCAGCGGACTCCAGCCGAGCACCCGGTGGTCGCCCGCGTCGGCGACGAACAACGTCGCGTCGTCGCCCGCGACGCTATGGGGCCAGCGAAAGGAACTCGCGCTCACCGCGCCACCGCGATTCTCCCCGCGTTCGTTCATCGACGGCTGACCGAGCACGATGTCGGGCGCCACCCCGGGTTCGCCAAGCCCGCCGCTCCAGCCGAGCACGCGCCGATTGCCGGTGTCCGCCACCCAGAACGTTCCTCCGACGAGGGCGAATCCAAAGGGCCAGTAAAAGGACAACCCTGACGTGTCGCCACCGCGATTGGCCAGAACCTCATCAAGATTCGCCTGTCCGAGCGCGTACAGCGGAGCGACGTCGGACTCGAGGGGCAACTCGTCGTAGACGACGAGACGATGATGCCAGGCGTCGGCGACCACGAACCTTCCCTCGACGAGACCAAGACCCGTCGGGAGGAAGAATCCCTTCGCCGACCCTCGTCCCGACGCGGCGGGACCCTCGGAGACGAAGTCGCTCTGACCGAGCACGACATCGGCCGCGGCGCCGTCGTGCGAGGGCATCGAATGCCAGATGAGCACCCGGTGGTTCCCGGTGTCCGCGACCGCGAGGCGGGTTCCGTCGGTCCAGACCCCCCGTGGCGCATAGAACTGTCCCGCGGTCGGCGTCGCCGAAGGCAGCGCGAGCCCTCCTGCGGACTGCGCCCCCAACCGGCGAAAGGGTCGAGCCGCCTGCGTCGCGACCGCCTTCAGCGCGGCCTCACCTTCAGGCCCGAGATCGGAACGAACGAAGTGACTGACTCGTCGGCGGACTCCTGCACCACGCGAAGCCCACCAACCCGGCTGAGCAGCGCGTCGCGGATGCCGTCCACCACGTCGTCATCGGGCCGGTGACCGTTGTAGCGCAGGGTCAGCACATCACCGTCGACCTGGACCACCTCCAGATTCACGCTCGCGGCGAGCAGATGGGGACGAAGTTGGTCGACCACCCTCAAGACGTCGAGCGTGAGGTCGGTTCGGATGATCCCGTGCGAGGCCATCAACGCCATCACCTCGGGCAGATCAACCGCCTCGTAGAGCAGTTCGGTGCCTCGAGCGTCCGAGCGCAGGACCTGGACAAGGGCGGCGAGACCGGCCCGATTGAAGGCGGTGATCGCATCGATGGTGCCGCGCAACAGTTCCTGGCTCCGCTCCCCTTCGCGGGCAACCTGGTCGCGAAGCTCGTCGACGCGCTGCGCGAGTTCGGTGAACGACGCATTGGCCTCGGGCGTGGCGCCAGTGGTCATGATGGCTCGCGTTCGGGTACGAAGGCGAGTTGGCGCTGCAGGATCTGGGACGTCTGCTTCGCGAGCACCTCGGCGAAGGCGAGGCGCGCGAGGCGCGCGAGCACGTCCGCGATCTTTCCTCCCTCGGTGTTGGCGACGCTTCGCTGGGCCAGAGCGTCCAGGACGAAACACGCGCCGCCGGGACTGTTCAGCAGATGTTCCTCGAACAGGACGTCCACGTACTGCGAGAGCCATACCCCCTCGGACTCCGGGTCATCGCGCAGCCGCTCCAGGGCGGACTGCGGTCCGCCGCAGCGATGGACGATGCGTTCGTAGAAGGTCCCCGCGGCTTCGTGCAGGAGAAGGTCGAACTGCTGGCGGGCGAAGTTCTCCACGCTTCAGCCCTTCACCCGCGACGATCCAGCGGCGAGTTGTGCGTCGCGCATGCCGGCGAGCATCCTTTGCACCTCGTCGGCGGACTCGAGGTCCCGCTCGCGCGCGAACAGTTCGCGAGCCCGCTCCAGACGCTCAGTCGCGGCTTCGAAGACGCCGAGGTGACCGAGCGCGTTCCCCTGATTCGCCAGAATCCGTGCGGTACCGAGGGGATCAACGGCCAGGTCGCGGATCAAGAGGAGCTCTTCGTAGATCTGGACCGCCTCGTCCAGGTTTTGATCCTGGTGCGCGCTGGGCAGGTACTGCAACGCATTGGCCAAATTGAGCTGGGCGCTCGCGCGCGCGTAGGGATGCGTGTCGGGCTGGTAGACGCGAAGAGCGGCCCGCAACGCGCTGACCGCCGCGCCGACCCGGATGCGGTCCGAACGCTCGTTCATTGGCATGGCCAGATAGGCGAGGGCCAGCTGCTGGTTGCACACGGCGAACGCCTCGGGATGGGTCTGTTCGCTGAACGTACGCAACGCATCGTGCAGGTCAGCGATCACCGCCGTCAGTTGCGTCGGGTTCGCCAGGCTCAACACGTGGCGCGCCAACGCCCTCGTCAAGTGGAGTTCGGCTCGAAGCTCGGTCGGACCGGTCACCGGAAGTCCCGCCAGCGCTTGGTCGACCTGCTCGATGGCTCCTTCGGGATCGTCACCCTGGGTGCGCAGGATCTCGGCGAGAGTGGAGCGAAGCGTCGCCTCGAACACGGGGCTCGGGCCGGACGCGGCGTCGCCCGCGGCCAACGAAAGCTCCTTCAGCGCCGAAGCGAGGTCGCCCTGCTCGAGGTGCCACGATGCGCGAGCCGAGCGCACCACCGCCGCAATCTCCCCGTCCACCCCGTCAGTGACTTCGGCGGGCACGTCCGAGAGCCCCACGCTAAAGAGGGCCGTGGCGGCCAACGCTCCAAGGAGCCCGCCGGAGAGCGCGCGCATCTCGTCCCATCGCGCGTCCCCGCCCACGAGCACCGCCCGGTTGTAGTGGGCGACCGGATCGTCGCCAACTACCAATGCGGCGGCACGCTCGGGATCGTCGTCCAAGGCGGCGCGCACGAACGCCAAGCCCTCCGGCCATTGTTCGGGTTCGGCGCCGATGATCAGAGACTCGCAGAACGCCTTGGCGCCATCGACGTCGGGAATCACCAGCATGCCCGCCGGCCACGCCATCGCCCCGAGCGGCTGGGGGCGCACCAGCACCGGACCGACGCCGATTGTCTGTTCGCTCATTTCGCCTCGGTGCGCTGCTGGTTGGGACCGCACGTCGAGCATCGCTCACTCGTCAGGGGGGGGCGACCGATGGCGTGTGGCATTGCGCTTGAGCACCCGCGCAGCCTGTTCGGCTCGCGAACGCGTACGCCACGCGCCGATTCGACGACGAATGCCGCCGTTGGCAGTAATGCAGTTGAAGTACACGACGAACTCGCCGTCCTCTTGCTCGACCGTGCAGTTGACGTCAGCGACTTCGCTGAACCAGGGCGTGAACGGGCTCTCTCCGTCATCGCGCGTCACGGGTGCCCGGTGCGGCGACGAGGGGCGGCTTTGCAACGGTGTCGAGCGACTCGAGTATGCGATCGGCGATGACGCCGATGGCCTCGTCGACGGCCACGCTCAGTTCGGCGCCGGGCTCGAACTGCTCACCTTCGACCAACCAGACCTCGACGTTCTCGGGGTACTCGTCCTTCAGCAGCCACGTGGCGAAACCCAGCGCCTGATCCCAACGAAACTGATGGAGATTGCCACTCGGTGGCGACAGGTTCATCAACTCCTCGCCCGGTACGTGATGGATGGTGCCCGCGGGCACGCCCACCCTCGACGCGTCAACGATGATCACCCTGCGCACCCCTCGCATCGCAAAGGCCACGTCCATGCCGGCGGTGCCCCCATCCAAGAGACGCACGCCCGCTGGCAGGGTCACGTCGGCCAACCGGCGCACCAGGATCGGGCCAGCGGCGTCATCACCTCGGATGAGATTCCCGCAGCCGATAATGAGAGTGTCGGCTGGCGTGGAGCCAGGAATGGTAAGCATCGGCTGAGAGAAGCGCGTGCTACGCGGGTCCCATGCGGAATTTGCCAAGTTCCTTGCCGGTCTTTCCGTCGTACGTGTGCACCGTGCACACCAGGCAGGAGTCGAAACTGTGCGCGACCTGGGCGACTTCGACCGGGTGGTCCGGATTCTTGATCGGCGTTCCCACGAATGACTTCTCCATCGGCCCCAGAACGTCCTTGCCATCGCGCGGACCGATGTTCCACGCCGTCGGCGTGATCACCTGGTAGTTCTTGATCTTGCCGTCTTCGAGCACGATCCAGTCGCACAGCGCGCCACGCGCCGCCTCGGTGCCGCCGAAGCCCTTGGCGTCGGGCACCTCGTTGGGCTTCACGTAGAAATCCTCGTGGAGCTCGATCTCGTTGAGCCACTGCTTGATCAGCTTGTAGTACTTCGGTGTCTCGTGAACTCGCGCGAGGATTCGGGTGAACACACTCGGGCCGAGGACATCCATCACGTTCTTGATCAGCATGTCCGAGTCTTGGAAGTCCGAGGCTCCGGGACGAGCCGACATCATTAGACGAGCCAAGGGACCGACCTCGAGCGGGACGTAACCGACGCCTGGAACTTCGTATCGCGGTGACTTGGCCCATGTGTACTTGCCCTGGGTCGCCCCGACGGCCGGGTCGATCGGTTCGGTGACGCCCTCGAAGGGATGGCGCGTGCCGGTTCCCTCGTAGAACGAGTGCGTGACGTCCTCAGTCACACGGGCCTGATCAAAGTCGTAGTACTGCCCGTTGGCGTAGATCCCCGAACGCACGATCAGCGAGTCATTGCGCCCTTCGATGGTGGGACGGGTGTAGGTCTCAGGATTCAGGTACGTCCCGGTGGCGAGGTAGTTCCCGTAGCCCTGACCGTACTTATCCAGTCCGATCTGCAACGCGTAACGGATGAACAGACCGAGGTCGCTCTCGTGCTGAGACTTGTTCTCGTCCACCCAGGCCAGCACGTCGTCCCACGTCTTGTTCTCCAACCAGCGATCGACCGAGCACCCGAGCCACTGTGCTTCGAGCCAGTTGTCATTCCAGTTCTCGAGGATGGCCAGTGAACGCGTCACATCGGACAACGTGGGCGCGCACATCACGCCTCCGGGGATCATGAAGGACGAATGGGGCCACTGGCCGCCGAAGATCGCGTAGATCTCGACGGGCAACGACGACAGGGTGACCCCGGTCTGATAACTCGTACCGACGAAGGGCGCGAAGCGACGCGAGGCCTCGTCGAACAGCGGCGCGCTGGCGTACTCGGCCGCCACCATGTCCGGACACATGATCGCGTAGAACCATCGCGGGACGCTCTGGATCGTCTCGCTCGCCTGTGCGATGTTTCGCACGCGCGTCGCGTTGGGCGGCACCGTGGTCGCCCACGCCGTGTCCAGTGCGTAGCACGCCTTGTACAGGTGGCTTCCCCCGCAGATGCCGCAGATACGCGGCGTCATGATCAGGCCGGCCTGAGGATCCTTGCCACGCAGGATGATCTCGAACCCACGAAACATTGCTGCTTCAGTCCATGCGTCGCTCACTACTCCGTCGGTCACCTTGAGACGGACATCAAGGTCACCTTCGACCTGTCCAAGGGGGCTGACATTCAGGTCAATAGTGGTCATTTCGCTAACTCCTCTGTCGTCATTTCCAACTCAATCGCAACGCATCTCTGGGTTTCAACGCCGTTCAATCAGACGACGAACATGTCTTCCTTGGACCACTTGGGGGCTACCGCCGACGCCAAACCGGCCAACGCCATGTAGCTGAGCGGATCCATTCCCTCCGGCTCGTCCTTTGGAATCACCCCGGCCACCTTCTGGGTCTTGAACACGGTTCCCGGCCCGAGGTCGCCGTGCGGATAGCCGGGCTCGGTGCACCCCGTGCACGGCATGCCCGCCCGGGTCTTGCTCGACTGGCGGTTCCAGAGGATGCGGTTGCACGAGGAGTGCGTCATCGGACCGCGGCAGCCGAACTCGTAGAAGAGGCAACCGGTGCGCATGCCCTGGCCGAATGACGGCGGGTCCTGCTTGTAGTTGTAGAACTGCACGCGGGTACAGCCGGTCTGGGTGAACGTGGTGAAGAAGGTGCTGGGCCTTTGGAGGGCGTCGAGCGCCAGGTCCCCAACACGTCCAGCAGCCAACGCCACCAGAATCTGACTGATCCAGTCAGGGTGAGCGGGGCACCCCGGAATGTTGATCACCGGAAGGCCCAACTTGGAAGTGAAGTCAACTCCGAGGAATCCGCCGCGCTCGCTCTTGCGGTCGAACTGCAGCCCAACCGAATCCGACGGATTCGGGGGAACGGCGGGAAGCCCGCCCCACGTGGCGCAGTCGCCAATGGCAACCACCAAACCGGCCTTCGGGGCGATATCGGCCACCCAATCCTTCATCGGGCGACCTGCGAACATATCAAAACGGCCGGAGCCTTCGGGACCCTTGATGACGGTTCCCTCGAAGACGAAGATGTCAATCTCCCTCTCGCCCTTGGCGCAGGCCCAGAACAGGTCCTGCGCTTGCTTGCCGAGCAGATTGGACAGCGTCGGATGGTAAACAACCTCAAGTCCGAAGTCGACAATGAGATCCACTACCGTCGGCTCCGCGGCGTTCAGAAACGACATGGTGTTGCCGCTGCACGCACCACCTTGGAACCATAGAACCGATGTCATCAGACCTCCCGGAGTTGTTTGATGCCGCAATCTGCTGAGCGCGACGGTTTCGAACGGCGAGAACTCATTTCGAATCCCCTCCCACTGACATTTCACTTCCAAAAGATTTTGCGAAGGCCAGGACGAAGGCAAGTGTCTCTTGAACCTGGGGATCCTTCAACTCACGAAGGAGTGACAGTACCCCTCCGACACGGGCCTTCTTACCCTTCGTCAGTATCTCTGCCTCGTTCGCCGCCTTGCCGAGACGACCAATGACGTCAATGACATCCGGATGGAGGACTGGTGAGTTGAACAGAAGTTCGATAGTGGGTGTCACCTCGCCCAGCACTCGCAACGTATTGATCAGGTCTGCGCCGAGTTTGAAGTCCACGCCACCGCGAGTCTTCGCTACCGCGAGATTCACGTTGTCCATGATCTCTCGACTTCTGGCGAGAAGGCTGTTGCTCGCGGCGATCATGACGGCAATCTCAGGCGCACTCGCGGCGATTACCGCCAGCGCCGCACGTACCTGGGGATCACGCAGCGCCAAGTCGAGGTCGTCACTGCTACCTGTACGTACCGAGTCCTCAGCAATTGTCATCGCCCACCCCCTCGACGACCTCAGGGTGCCACACGCACCAAAGGTCCTCGTTGGCGAATGGTAATCTAGCGTGGTCGAATACCGCATATGAATTTGTTAAGAGTTAATTTCGAACTACGCAAATAGGATTAATCACTTAGGGTATCCGGCGACAATGAAGAATTAAGAAATCTCGGCAATTAATGGCACGGCTATCGCTGCATGAGCACAGGGTGTCGCGCCACGAACTGGGTGCTGAGAGACCACCGCATCGCCGCCAAGAACTGCCTGCTCACGACCCGGGCGGCCAAGGTGGCGCTCCAGCCGTGTGTCGCGCTCTTGGGGTCGTCGACCAGGCCGGACAACAGGTACTGTCGCCACGAGATCAGTGGGGCATCCGGTTGGTGCCAAAGGACCGGGCTGTGTGTTTCAGAAGGTACGGCATGCAGCGCAACGAGCAAACCTGTAAGGGTCGGAGCGAGAGCCGTGCTCAACTCGAGGGGCGTGACTTCCAAGAAGTTCCCGTGGTGGCGCACAGAGATGGCGTATGCGCGATCGTCGGGAGTGAGACCCACTTCGCGTACCTGCGGAACCGGTAACCCGTGACGAGCGAATGCCATGGCCAGTCGGTCGGCTTCGTACCATGACACGTTCCGTCCGAAACGGACCACCAACTCCTCGTCGCCTATCCGGTATCCCCACGCGGACGACCACCATCCTCCCCCGAGAGGTTCAAGGTCCTCAATGCGCGCTGCATGTCGATTCGCGAGGAACGCCGCGACCTGCTCGATTGCCAGCGCGTCACCGTTCACCACGCAAGTTTCCTCCAATGCCGATACCCAGGTTGTCGCACCCAGCCAATTCCCCAAGTACCACGATTATCGAACTGCTTCAACCACAATTGAGCAATGCCCCGTCTAATCGACCCCGTAATTGCCCCAGGCTCAATGCGAGGAATTCCTCAACCGGATCTAGAAATTGATAACCGCTCGTTTCTGCGACCATGGACTATCGAAGATGTCCCTGTAGTGGTCGCCGCCTACAGTGATCCTGAGATCCAGAGATGGATCCCCTACACATTCGACTCGACTGAGGCGGTACAGGTCATTGGGCGCTGGACTGACACTTGGCGAAACGAGACCGGCGCGTGTTGGGCCATTGCCAAACGATCAGATAATTCTGCCTTCGGTCGCTTTGCTTTTCAAACCATCGACCCAATCGGAGGCTCAGCCGAAATCGCCTATTGGTTGCTGCCGCAATCGCGAGGTCAAGGCTACGCGCCACTGGCAACCTCCGCCATCAGTGAGTGGGCGTTCAATGATTTGGGACTACATCGGCTGGAGTTGATTCACTCTTTGCACAATGATGCGTCGTGTCGTGTGGCCACGAAGTCAGGATTTGAACTGGAGGGCATAATGAAGAGTGAGTGTCTCTATCAAGACGGATGGCACGATACACACCTGCATGCCCGCGTTCGTCAGTAGCCCCCAAAGTTGAAGTTCTGACATCGAGCCGTGGACCTTGGGTCACACAATAAGAACCGAGGGTGACTCATCGTGAAGCAACTACACATTTCGGTCACGAGGGACCGAGGTTCTATGCTGCAAAAGTGACAGGGGAAGAGCCTTCAGAGCCGCCACCGGGATCAATCGTTCGGTTTAGCACAGGCATGTACTTGTACGCCGCGGTCAGACTGGCCGAGAGAACGAATCTCGGATTGGTCTCCGAGGGTGGGGCCAACTGGCAGACAACTTCTTCGAACGACCCTGAAGAATCAAATGGCTACGGGATCCCAAAACGTGCAACATGGCAGCAGATTCTTGAATTCTCAAAGGGCCGTCGCATCGAGATAGCCGATACGTGGAGAATGATTCAGGAGGGTTTTCCTTCGAACATCGTGGACTGGGGACCACAACCTAGCCATGAATGGAAGAAAACGTTCTACGAGTCTCAACCACAGTGATGACGAAGTCGAGTCTTGCTCAATCTTTACCTTCAACTCCTGCAAGCAGAAATTCCAAGGTGCCAGCATCTCAATACTCGTTCCATTTAGGTAGAAAGCTCGTCGCTATATGTAAGTCCAATCGTGGATCAGTGCGAGACGAATGCGAATGTTGTCGCCCCGTCGGGTGACACGGTCATCAATAGTTCAACGGGCCTCCCTCGATCGATGGCGGCGGTGGCCGTCTGAACAATTTCCCACCAACTTGTGACGGGATCCAATTCTTCGTAACGCTTGCGGTTCTTCGTGCGAGTGATGCGATGTCTCCAACACCAATCGAGCAACACGACAAAGTCGAGTGGCCGCGACGTCATTACGTTGAAGGGTTCATTCGACACCGCCACTACAAGGTCAATCGAAGTCCGGTGATGTGCGGAGATCACTTCGACTGCGTGACTGTTGCGTATTGGTCGGCTGGAACCGGTAGTCATGAATGACGAACTGCGACGCAGTTCGACGTCAAGATCGAGCAGGGTCCGACCGACGTTGGCCGATGTAGAGTTGTGGATGTGAATGAGCAGCGGCATGGCTCTCACGATTGGGTGATGAAACTCGTGGGAACTCGTGAATGTGATTTCGGAACGACTGAGCAGAGTACCGAGTTGGCGTTGGTCAACAGTAGAGCTGGTGATGAACTCACGGCATAGAGCCTGGAATCCAGGGAGACGATAGCGATCGTGAATGACGGCGTGCACCTACTTTCTCAAGAGTCGTCGGTCGTTACTCTCATCAAAGATCTGATATAGCGGCGAGGAGCACTAAGATCATCTTCCCGGGCCTTCTTACTAAGGCGATTCGACCGTGCTTCGTGGCATGTCATCGTAAGAACACAGTCGTCGCCTGCGAGCAAAAAGATTGCAGCGGTGGTCTTGCTTCGAGCAATAACGAATGAACTCGGAAAATTGCCCACGGTGAAGACTGGTCAGCCCTCGTATTAAAGGGGGAATCTCGACGAGGCAAAACCACTCGTCTGCGAGTACCCGAGTGCAACGTGCAAAGACTGCGTAGAATTGCGCTTCCGGCGTCAACGGTGGGCATCACATCGTATGTTTCCCGACTTATCAAGACATTTCACCCGAGTCGCACTCGGTGAGATAACCCCTCATTGCAATCAGTTTTCTATCTTCATCCGGTCCGAGGGCGTTCTTTGAAAGTATTTTGCCCTGTCGGAAACAAGAAGGATGTGGCTTTATGCAACGTTTTGGAAAGGACAGGGATGCGACAACTGGCACGAATTACCGGCGCGTTGACACTGATCGTCAGTGCGGGGCTGCTGGGGACAGTAAGTGGGGTGACGGAATCATCGGCCGCGATGAGTGGCGACATTATTGCCTCCTACAACGGAGCAACCATCGACCTGTCGCAGGGCTGGGGTGCAGCTACGATCTGCGTTGTCGCTCCGAGTGGGACGAAGTGCTTTGCGAATCAGCACGACTACCAGGCGTGGACTGACGCACAGTCGAAGACGGGCGTCTCGCCACTCACGGCGACTACGAGCAGTTGTTCATCGGGTTTCCAGCTCTACGAGAACATCGACTACGGCGGCCGTGAGTTGATCATCTACGACGAGTCCATCTGGATCAACCTGTCGAACTACTCGTTCAACGACATCGTGTCGTCGTACAAGGTGGGCGCCTGTGCGGTGAGCATGACCGACGCGGCGAATGGTTCGGGCAACGTCTACCCCGGTGCAACGTCTCCCGGCTCGGACGTGTCGTGGATCGGGAGTGCCTGGAACGACCGGGTCAGCTCGGTGTACGTCTGGTAATAGGGGGCCTCGAAGTAAGTTTTGACAGAAGGGGTGATCGATGGCTCTCCTCGGCGATGATGAGCAGCGGGATGATTTCGCCCGTCTCTTCAGTGAGCACCGACGAGCACTACTTCGTTACGTCTGGCGGCGCTTGAACGATCACGCGAGTTGTGAGGACGTGGTGGTTGAAACCTTCGAGGTTGCGTGGCGCAGGTGGCAAGATCTTCCTCCCCGAGACCGCGAGTTGGCGTGGCTCTACGCCATTGCTCTTCGGGTGCTGTCGAATCATCAACGGTCTCGGGACCGGCGCGGTCGGCTCTTGATTCGACTCTCGCTGGAGCGACCTCGAGACATCGAGGAAGAGAACACCGAACAACTCTTTAGGGACGTGGTAACGCGGCCGTTGGCGGAACTTCGAACCGACGAAAGGGAGTTGTTAGGACTGGTCTACTGGGAGGAGTTATCGTATCGAGAGATTGCCGAGGTACTCGGAATTAGCGAAAACGCCGTGGGGATTCGTATCAATCGGACCAAGGCGCATTTGGAGACTCTTCTTCAACCGGCCCCGTCGATTATCACGTATGAAAGCGGTATCGCAAGGGAGCTGGAAACGTGACACGCGAACCCTTGAAGAAGTTCTTCGCTGACTCCGACTCGACGAAAGAGTTGAGCGACAGCGATCTCGACGCGATGTTTCCCCACGACCGTCTCTTCGAACGGGTCCAAAGTGCACTGATGAGCGAACCGATCGCAAGGATCCAGAAGAGACTGTGGCGACGGACAGCGACCATTTCAGTCACCGCGATACTGGTACTGGCGGGAACGGCCGCAGCGATCTCTCTCCTTCGCGCACCCGTGCGAGACGTCACCAGGTTGACTTGCTTCGAGGGGGTGTCATTGACCTCCAAGGCTGCTGTGGTGCCCTACTCCGCCGATCCATTGGCTGCTTGCGGCTCAGCAATGCATTGGCCCTCAGCTCCACGAAGTCCTTCGCCCGAAGGATCCCTCTGCGTGCTGGGAGATGGTTCGCTAGCCGGATTCCCGCCTTCGCGCACTGTACAAGTGTGCGAAGTGCTTGGTCTTCCAACATTTAACGGCCAACTGAAGAATCCTGCGGATGCGGCATTTGAACGCACATCTCAGAGTATCTTCACTGAACACCCTTGCATGGCGCTGCTAGGGGCACGGCGAGAGGTGTTACGGCTCATCGGGAAGTTCGGCTTAACGCGCTGGCGCGTGAGAATCAGTGGTTCTCGTTCACCACGTGCCTGTGCGACGTTGGCGATCGATGTTAAGGCACGGAGAGTAGGCATTATCGGCATAGAAAGGACGAGGTGATGCGGTCTCAAACCCCGCACTCCTGTCGCCAACGGTCCGACGCGACTTGAACGATTTCAGACATCGACCCAGCGACTGTTCTCGCAGATCGCGCTCGCACGTTACGACCTCCAGGGGTCGGCACTTCTTTACCACTATGGACACGAAGGGGCCGATTCTGAATGAAAGGAATTCGGAGTACCGGAAACACGTAGTAGTAAGCAACGGATTGTTGTGGACACTTGTCACTCAGATAGAGGACGGTGAAGATGGACTTCAGGGGAGGACATTATGAATAAGTTGCTGGAAACGGACGACGGAGTTATGAACAGGTTGAGAAAACTCGTACCAGCGCTCTTTCTTGTCGGAAGTGCGTTAACTGGCGTGACATTAGGAGTGGGGGCGACGGCTGGTGCGTCGACTTCACAGTGTCCTTCCGGTTACGCCTGCATGTGGAGTAGCTCTGGGTACTCGAACTACTTGTGGGGCGACAACGTGAACTCCAGTTACGTTGGAAGTTCGTACAACGATCAAAATGACTCAACGTACAACAACACAAACCAGAGCAACAACGTCGCTTGGTGGGCAGATTCTGGCTACGGAGGATATGACAACTGCAATACTCCGCAATCCGGAGAATCCAACGACTACAACCTTGCTACCGGCCCGTTTTCCACCTTCCAGAACACAATCAGTGCGATGTCATTCTTCAAGACCGGCACTTCGTGTAGCTCGACGAACTAGGTAGATTGACTGTGACCGCTGAAGAAGAATGAAAACGTTGAGATTCTTCTTCGGCGGAGCAGTCCTCATGACTCTTGGCATTATCGCAACCTCGTCAATAGTTGGATTTAGGCCCGAACATTGGAATCCAATCTCGGACAGGTCGTTGCTAGGTCAAACACTGTTGCCATCTCAACAAGTTCAAGTGGCAACCGCTATACAGGTTCTCGAGAAGAAGTGCATGTCGAGCATTGGCGACGGATATGTTATCGCCCAAAATCCCCTTTCAGACTTTGTTCAATATGGGGATACGAATGATCCGCTCTTCATCGATACTTCGAGGCTTGCGCATTTTGGATACGGTACGTCACTCGGGGATTTTCTGAATCCAAATGGCACTTTGCCAGTGATGCGTATCGACACAGGTAAGAGTCCTGAACAGAGCTTGGTGAACAAGCTGTCCCCTCAACAACGCGAACGGTACACCGTCGCATACGGAGGAAGAAGTCCGGTAAGGGTTCAGTTGGCGGATGGAAAAACATTCTTTACGACTCCGGGTGGATGCGAAGGAATGAGCTTCGGACGAATCTACGGAATCACCAAGAGAGACTGGGGCATCCTTCATTACACGAAAGTCTATACACTCGCTCAGGATGTGATCGAAGGTGTAGTCAATCAGGTTGAGGCAAGCACAAGCTACCAATCCGCAATGACGCAATGGAGCACATGCATGTCAGCACGCGGATTCGCATTTTCCAATCGGAATTTTGCTTTTGCATCATTGGTGCGTAGGTATCAGTCGAACCAGAGCCGCTTTCGCTCGAATGAGAGACATGAGATGATTGTCGCACGCGCTGATGCTTACTGTTCCGTCAATGCCAAACTGAATGAAGTGAGTGAGCAACAAGTGACGCACAGGGTTGAGATCATGCCGGAGATTCAAATTAGTGCCCTTAAACAATGGAGATTTATGCAACTGTCGGCTATCAGGAACGCATTGTCCGTCACGATAGGAGCAAGTAAGTGAGTACCGGCTCTGTTGAAAGCAATCGTAATATCGCCATTCATACCGACTGCATAACGAAGACATTCGGAAAGATATCGGCGCTCAACAATGTCAGTCTTGACCTGGATAAGGGAATGTCCGTCGCATTGGTCGGGGCCAACGGGGCCGGTAAAACAACGTTCATGAAGACCATTTGCGGGTTGTCCAAGCCATCAGCGGGCCGTATTTCCGTTCTAAGTCGAGTGCCGGATCTTGCGAGTTCGAAATTTGTGAGTTCCGTCGCTTACCTTGACCAGAGGCATCCGCTTTATGAGTTCTTCACAGTGGAGGATACCATTCGGTTCGGTGCGGAGTGCAATCCGAATTGGAACGCTGATGAGGCTAGCGCCGCCCTAGAGCTCTTTCAGTTGTCAAGGGATGCGAAGGTAAAGGGACTTTCCGGAGGGCAAAGAGCACAGTTGGCTTTGATTCTTGCAATGTACAAGGGATCGCAAATTATGCTGCTTGATGAGCCGATGGCGAGTTTGGATCCACTTTCTCGTTCGCTCGCACGTGACCTAGTGAATCGCACTAGGAGTCAAGATTCTCTCTTGTTGATATCATCCCACATCATTGGAGAATTGCAAGAGATGTGCGACTTTCTGGTTCTCTTTTCCAGAGGACAGGTCAAGTTGGTGGGTACCTTTAGAGAATTAGTTTCTCAATGGGAGGATGGTGATATCGTGACCACTGACGCACGTCGAATTCCGAACTCTGGAAATCTTTCGAATGATCTCGAAGGGCTGGTGAACGCGATATTGCTCGAAGAGCGATACGTGTCAGCGAATGTAGGTCCGGCTGCAGGTGGTTTTGAATGACCTGGCTTTTGCGCAAGCAATACCGCTCTATCTCGGCGTGGGCTTTTGGATTATCCTTGGCTTTACTCACGGTTCTCTTTTTGCTCAGTATTACTGCTCGACGAGATGCCGGACTTCTCCGGTCTCACCATTGCTCGACTTTGTCATTGGGAAACTATTGCAATACTGCGGTTGGCAATTTTGAAGCCCATTCAAACTGGAGCACAGGTATACTCATCGTTCTCCTGTATGCCGCGCCAGCGATCTTGGGGGTTGTTCTTGGAATCACTGTTGTCGCTCGCGAATTCGAATCTGGGACCGTCAGTTTGGTCTGGCTCCAATCACTTAGTCGGACTCGCTGGATCTGGGCTAAGACAGCTTTCGCAGGAGCGATAGCCGCATCCTGCGCGATTCTTATCTGCGTTGCAGCCGGTATCTGGGGAAACGATGTCTACCTGAGACTTCTCAGTCCCTCGCCACTGACTTCTCGAATATTCGACACCTCCGGTATCGTGGTCGTGGGATACGTCGCAACTGCCTTCGGAATCGGCGTTCTTGCTGGCGCGATATTTCGTCGTTCAGGAGTCGGATTTACAATCGCGTTGGCGTCGTTCGGGCTAGTCCGTGTTCTGATTGAGAAGTTGTTGAGGCCGCTCGTTGAAGGGACGCGATTTCAAAGTCTTTCCGTTCAACCTCCTTACACTCCGGTCAATGGGCTGTTACTTCACGAAGGATACGCACCCCTCGGAAGTTTTCATCCTCCTAATAGTGGATCGCTGACGATAAGTTCCGTTTGTCAATCAGCTTCGCAAACACAGTCGCAATACGCCAATCAGGCCTTTACGTCGTGCCTAAGGAGCCACGGTTTACACTTTGTGGTGCAGTATGTGCCTGATTCCAGCTACTGGATCGGTCAGTGGGTTGAGTTCGGAACTTGTCTTGCCATTGCCGGGGTCGCTATTTGGATTTCGAGAAAGGTGCTTGACCGAGCTGATCTTTAGGTCGTCGAACCCGAGCCAAACGGTTATCCCGCGATCGTTCACAAGAATGGGGGTATCCATCTAACCGGGGAACTGTCGTGAGTTGGAAGTGGCTTCGAAGGGGCGCTCACTGCCCCTGTTGCGGGACGGGACTACCCGGCGACTCTCGATAGACGTACAGAAGAGTTCATCAGATTCGCCTCTCGGACCGTCAGCGCCGTCGGGGGCCCTGCGCCCGAGGCCGCCGGACGCGAAGCGTCGCGGTGGCCGATCG